>LAHS01000581.1_pt1 | contig 39340 bp, 28 predicted proteins | sample 329651 | NCBI WGS metagenome assembly LAHS01 (sample SAMN03275699, study PRJNA271635) | activated sludge metagenome | isolation source: sample C-1 Sludge from hydrolytic chamber (first chamber) of Anaerobic...
CTTTTTCAGTGGCTTATAAACTACTTGGATTTTTTGCTGGCCACAGCTTCGGTCAGCTTTTTATCGGCTTCCAGGGCCGCTCCCCAGTCCTTGATATCCTTGATGGAAGGGACAAAGACATACGGAACGTTCCGGTAAAGGCCGTAGTAATCGAACCCGAAGCCGACGATATAGCGCTGTTCATCGGTGGTAAGACCCGTGAAATCGGCCAGTTCGTCGTATTTCATCTCCAGATTGTTACGCTTGATCAGGATGCAGACATAAAGGTTCTTCGGCTTATACTTCTTCTTGACGAAATCCCGGAGATAATGCATGGTGACGCCGGTATCGATGATATCCTCGACGAGGACGACATCCTTGCCTTCGAGATTATGATCCGGTTCCTTCTGAACCTTGACCACGCCGGTGGAGCCGGTGCCGTCATAACTGGAAACCTTGATGGTGTCCAGTTGGCAAGGCGTCTGGATATGCCTGACCAGCTCATACATGAAGGGCAACGCACCGTTCATGACACCCAGGATGATCGGGATGCCGTTGTCATTGGCTTTCAGTGTCGTATCAATCTGTTTGGCGAGACGATCGCAGATCTTGACGATCTCATCTTCCGAGAGAATCAGTTTATCCATAGACGTTCTCCTTTGTGAATTAGACACTATTATAACGTTGAATGAGGCGGGTGGAAACTCAATTCCGCTATTTTGCCCTTGAAAGGCGTAACATGAAGACAAAAAGGGCCGGAAAAGGAAAAGAGTGCAAACCGTGAAGAAAATACTTGATTTTGAAAGTCGATATTGAGATAATATTTAAGCGCTCAAAAGCGTACCATCGTGGATCTATAGTGTAGCGGTCTATCACGTCTCCCTGTCACGGAGAAGATCGTGGGTTCAAATCCCACTAGATCCGCCATTGTTGCAGGCGTAGTTCAGTGGTAGAACACGACCTTGCCAAGGTCGTTATGCGGGTTCGATTCCCGTCGCTTGCTCCATTTGTGAAATAAGCCCTCGGTTGAGGGCTTTTTTCGTTTTCATACTAACGAAGGCCGTCAACCGCTGGCAAACAGCTAGAGAAACTTCGTACCTAAAGCACAAATTCTTTTTGCTGTCAGGAGACCTAACATAGGAAACCCCTTCTTTCGGCCATGATAGCGCTTTACCACTCGGGGTGCATTAAATTTTTCTTGCTATCGGGAAGCAATCCTAATAAAATTTATCGCAAGGGAAAAAATTGACCATGACTCGAAAACCGACGAGAATTGACGCCAACGGCTTTATCAAGAGAGATGTTTTATCCTCTGTTGGCGTTTCTCTCCTCGCCGTTCTTCGTATCATCGGTTAGGGACCTCACTTGAGGCCCCTTTTTTTTGCCCAGAAAGGACAGGTGGAGGTATGGAAGACATGAAATCCGTTCATCCTAATGGCATGCTGATCGAAGTCGATGAGGCGCCGAAGAAGGTCGGATCCTGGATTATCCTAGCCATTCAGCACGTACTGGCGATGTTCGTCGCCTGCATCACCGTTCCGCTCATCGTCTTTGCCGGCTATGTCACCAAAGACGGTCAGGCTCTGACGTCCGTGATGATTGCTCCGACGATTGTCGCTGCCGGTGTCGGTACCTTGTTCTATCTCTTCATGACCAAGTTCAAGGCCCCGATGTTCCTCTCCTCGTCCTTTGCCTATATGGCCCCGATGGAAGCCGCGATTGCCATCGACCGGGTCGCTGTCACGGATACGGCGGGTAACCTGCTTGGCTACACCGCTAACCTCTGGCTCCTTCCGATCGGCATGGCGATGGTCGGTGCCATCTACTGCCTGGTTGCCGTGATGATCAAGATCTTCGGTGTCGGCTGGCTCAATAGACTTCTCCCTCCGGTCGTGGTCGGTCCGGTCATCATGGTCATCGGCTTAAGCTTGGCTGTGTCGGCCATCAACAACCTTCAGGGAACCGCCGGTTCTGCCGATGGCTACAACCTGATTAAGATCCTCTGCGGTCTCTTCGCCATGGTGGTGACAGCCATCTGCGCCCATTACGGCAAGAAGACCGTTGCCTTGATTCCGTTTGTCTTAGGCATGCTGGCCGGTTACATCTTAGCCGCCGTCTTCACGGGCATCGGCTACGGTGTCAATAACGATTACCTCAAAGTCATCGATTTCTCCCCGATTACAAATAACTTCTCGCCGGTCACCATCAAGTCCTTCTTCTCGCTGCCTTCGTTCCTCTTCCTGATGAATGATTCCTCTGTCCCGTTAACCTGGTCGGCTGTCGGTAAGGCTGCTCTACTCTTCATCCCCGTTTCCTTCGTCACCATCTGCGAGCATATCGGCGACCATAAGAATATGTCGGGCATCCTCCAGCGGGATCTCTTAACCGATCCTGGTCTGACGAGAACTCTGATCGGCGATGGCGTTGCCACGGCCATCAGCGGTATCGTCTGCGGCGCTGCCAATACGACCTATGGTGAGAACGTTGCCGTCGTCGGTGTCACCAAAGTTGCCTCGACCAAGGTCATTGCCTTAGCCTGCGGCATCTCCATCCTCTTAGGCTTCCTCAGCCCGATCATGTCGGTGACGATGACGATTCCTGCCTGCGTCACGGGCGGTGTCTCTTTGATTCTTTACGGCTTCATCGCTGCCTCCGGTGTGAAGATGCTGATTGCTGATCGTATCGATTTCGGCAACACCAAGAACATCTTCGTCGCTTCCGTCATTCTCGTCTCCGGCATCGGCGGTCTGGTCTTCAAGTTCGGCGGCAGTGTTGCTTCGCCGATGGTTGAGATCACTTCCATTGCTGTCAGTATGCTCTTAGGCATCGGTATGAACCTCATCCTCAAAGACAAGAAGACGGAGCCGGCGGCGTAACCTTTCTGAGTAAGAAAACAGCAATCCGGAGCTTCCGGGTTGCTGTTTTTTTGTGTCTATGATGAAACAAAAGCTAACGAAGAAAAGGAAAGTTGCTTTCGTGCCTAACGGATGTTCTTGCGGGCAACCAGGATGCGAGGCTGACTCTTCGGGTCCAACGGATAATCCAAGGCCTTGCCCTTGAATTCGGGTTTGGTCGCTAAGATCTCCTGAACCAGGGATACGGTCTTGCTGATCTGCTCCTTGGATAAGAGTCCGGTGCCATGGCCGCCATAGGGAGTGTACGTATCGGCAAGCTTTAAGATCTCCTGGGCTTTGACAAGCCAGGTCGATAAGGACGTGCAGCCCGGCAGCTGCATCCAGAGATACGGATTGACGTCATCGCCGGTAAACATCAGATGGGTCTTGTCATCCAGGTAGACAACCGAGCCAGGCGTATGGCCAGGACAGGAAAGAATCCGGATGCTCCGGCCGCCAAGATCCAAGGTGAAAGACTCATCGAAATAATGGGCATGGCTATGGTAAGGCTTCTTCGTCAGTTTGAAGTCGGTGACTTTGTTGGCTTTCAGTAGGACATTGCAGGCCAGCTTGCTGGAAAGCAAACCAATGATGGCCGGCTTATCGGCTTTATGGACAAAGTAATCCGGGAAGGCATTCCGTCCGCCGGCATGGTCACAGTGCCGATGGGTCAGCGCCAAGGTCACCGGCAAGGACGTCAGCTCCCGGACCGAGCCCAGGATATCGCCGATGCCGACACCGGAATCAATCAACAAGGCTTTCGTCTCACCGAGAAGCAGATAGCAGTTGACCAGGCCCTTCTCATCGATGCGGTAGGTGTCCGGGGCAATCATCTCATAGCTATGGACACCGTCTTTCATGTTGGTCATTTCTTGATTTCCTTCTTGGTTTTCTTCAGATCATAGGCCTGAACTTCATTGGCATAGTCGAGATGACGCTTCTCGCATTTCTTCTTCAGCGCCTGCAGGTCGCTCTCGCGGGTCTGCTCATTGAACTCGGCTTCCTCTTTCGCTGCCTTTTCTTCCGGCGACACCCAAGGCTTCCCTTGGGCCAGGCAGGCTTCCTTCTGACGGGCAAGGATCGTAGCCTGTTCCGAGGCTAAGTTCTTCTCCACCGAGAGGAAGGACATCAAGGCAACGATGATCAGCGAGGAGATGACCTCGCTGCCGACGGCCAGTCCGTCGAAGATGCCCTGTAACGTGAGATTTTGCGTCTGGCTGGCATCCCCGTTCGGGGCGACATAGCCGAAATTACCAAGCAGCAGGTTGACGATGGCGTTGCCGATGATCGGCATCGCCAAGGCAAAGATGGTCATCAGAGAAATGGTGATGCCATCGACCCGGAAGCCGGCTTTGGCTTCCAGATGATCGAGCACATCGCCGATGAGGGCCGTCCAGATATAGACGCAGGGAATGGCACCGGCGTTCTTGATGAACTGTCCGATAAGGACGATGATGAGCATCGTATTCTTATCGAGGCTGAACCAGCCCGGATAGGAGATCACAAAGCAAAGCAGGTCGCCTAAGGCATAGAAGATGAAGCCGAAGACCATCAGCTGCTGCTTGGTGAATTTCTTGCTTAAAGGGGTAATGACAACCGCACCTAAGGCTAAGGAGAGACCGCCGACTAGGTTGAAGGCCAGCATGGTGTAGCCATCGTTGTATTTGGCACCGATCACCCAGTTGCAATAGTAGGCGACCGAGGAGTTCTTCAAAGCCAGACCCAGCTGGAAAATGAAGGTGTAAAGGATGATGATCCACCGATAGCGATCCTTGAAGACAACCGACAATTGCTTCTTCAGAGGAACCTTCGGAGCGGCGGCATCGTCACTGTTGGATTCTTCGGTGATCCGCTCGCGGGTATGGAAGTACTGCAATAAGGTAAACGGCAGGACCAGGAGACTGATGCCCAGCATCGTGAAGAACCACAGCTTCTTGTCGGTGCCGATCCGCGGATAAAGCGTCCCGGGGAAAAGCAAACCGATGGCCTGAGCCAGCATCATGGCAAGGTTGGCTAAGGTCGATAAGGAACCGCGGGTCTTGCTGTTGCGGCTGGAGAGCGGAACCAGAAGGTTATAGGCGGAATTGTAAATGGCATAGCTGACGGAGAAGAAAAGGTTGAAGGAGAAGCAGATCCAGACATACTGTAAGGTCGTATTGCCATCCGGAATCCAGAACAAGGCTGTTCCGGATAACGGAAGCAGGAAGGCACTGATTAGAAGATAAGGACGGACTTTGCCTTGGGCCGTCTTGGTCCGGTCAATGAGATAACCGAAAAGCAGATTGAAGACCCCCACCGCAATGGAGGAGAAAAGCGGAAAATAGAAGAGGAAATCCTTGGCGGTGCCGGTCAGGCCGAGCACATCCGTATAGTAGACGTTGAGCCAGGTCTGGACCAGAAAATAAAGCAGCTGTCCGCCGATAGGCCCTAACAGATAGCCAAAGACCTTTTCTTTTCCGTCCGGAAAACTCGGACGGCACTTGGAGTCTAAAACCCGTGCAGACCAAAAACCTTTTTTGCTCATAGGAAATCCCCCTTGAGATATCTCTTACGTTATTTCAGATAAGCAAAGAAAGCAACAACAGCTTCTTTTTCGAGACTACTGAGCTGTTCCGGCGTATGTCCTTGGCCGCTGGCGGTAAAGAAAGCCTGACGTTCCAACAGGATCTGGAACAGGTTGATCCATAAATAAATCGTACCGGTGGCATTGAGATCCTGACGGAACTCGCCATCAGAAGTGCCTTGGGCGAAAAGCTGAGCAAAGGCCGTGGGAACGCTGGGATCGTCATAGCTCTGACGATAAGCTTCCAGAAGCGTGGCATTGACCTTGCGTTTCCGGTAATAGGCATCGAAGTCGATGGTGAAGAGGAAGTCATCATTATGGTTGGCGCGATAGGCAAAGACGGTGTCAAACAGGGAACGCAGCTTGGCTTCGGCTTTGGCTTCCGGATCAAGCGCCAGGCCTTGATGCAGGGCCTTCATGAAGGCCTTCATATCTTCGGTCTGAATCTGGTAAGCGATTTCATCGAGGTTGGCAAAGTAATAATAAAGACGCTGACGGGACAGATGGGCCTTCTTGGCGATGGCTTCCATCGTGACCTGAGAAAAACCGAGATTTAAAAAGAGGGTTTTGGACACGGCCAAAATCCTCTTCTCCGTCTCTTCATGCTGAATCACATACAGGGATATTTTTTTCTTACTCATAGCTTGGACTAGCGGGAAAGAGTTTAGCATTGTCTTGACAAGCTGTCAAGATTTTGAGGTGACAAAGTGTCAAGGAAAATTGAATGTTTTTCACTTCACCTTTTATTAGGCATCCTCAGCCTAAGTATTGTAGAATAGGAACGTTATGAGACAAACCTTGTTCAGCTACCTTCTTTGGGCCAATCCCAAGAGCTCAGCCAATTCGGAGGAACAGATCTTTTTCGATCAGCATGCCTCCCTTTTCAATGAGGCAACGCTGGTCTTCAATGACCCTTCCTCGCTCTTCGGCGTGATCCGGGCGGACATCGTCTTGGAAGGTCTTCTTTCCAAGGTCACCTTGGACACGTTCTTACAAACCTATACCCCGGAACAGCTCACAAAGGATTTCGTTAACCGCAATGCCCATGACCGTCTTCCTTATATGACCTTCCAGAACCAGCGGATCTATATTCCAACCTATCCGGTCGAGATCAACCGCCGCTATGGCGAAGACATGGCCAGTCTGCTGCAGGATCCGTATAAAGAGATCCTCTTTGACAGCAAAGCCTTTGTGATCGACCCTTTCTTAACCTATGGCAACTCCCTCTTCCAGTCCTCCTTCAGCCGGATAGTCAAACTGGATATGGGATCCTCCGGCAGCGACTGCTTCTATCATCCGGAGTTCAAGACCGTCTTTGTCATTGATAAACAGGGCTGTCTTCTGGAAGAGATACCTCTCTTTGATGAAAAACTGAAGCCGACGTCCCAGAAAGACCTCTTCCCAAGGCTTAATCTTCTGATGAAGGACTACTATGCCAACCGCCCGGACCTCTTCCGGGATCACCTTTTGGCGTATGGCTTCATCTCCAAGAACCTTTATAACGAACTGGTAGCCCTGGAAAAGGACAATGTCCGCCTGCGGGCGAGGAGAAGTCACTGACATGGCGACATTCCTGCTGGTGAGTTTAGGCTGCAAGATGAATACCTATGAGACCTTGGCTCTGAAGGAAAGCCTGCAGAGGCAAGGATACCGGGAAGCCGGCTCCGGCGAGGCACCGGATTTTGTGGTGGTCAACACCTGTGCCGTGACGGCCATGGCGGAACGGAAAGACCTGAAGACTGTCCGGGACCTGGCCCGGGATTACCCGAAGAGTTCGCTGTATATCATGGGATGTTCCAGCCAGATTCATAAAGATGCTTACCTAGCTCTTCCGGAAGTCAAAGGCGTTTTCGGAACGGACCAACGGCATAGGATACCCGAGCTTATCGGTCAGGACGTGGGCAATCAGGTCAACCCGGATTTTCACCATTTCTGCTGGGACGACCTAAGTCTGTCCCAAGGCGAATATCAGGCCAAGGCCTATCTGAAGATCCAGGACGGCTGCAACAATTACTGTGCCTATTGTCTGGTACCGTATACCCGTGGGGTTTCCCGTTCCCGTCCCAAGGAAGAGATTCTGGCCGAAGCCAAACGTCTCATCCTGAACGGCTACAAGGAAATCATCATCGGCGGCATTGATGTCGGCAGTTTTCAGGACCCCCTGGATCGGCATTACCGTCTGGCACAGCTGTTAACCGAGATGGTGCTGCTTTGCCCGGACCAGGATTATCGGATCCGGGTCTCCTCCATCGAAGCCAGTCAGATCGATGAGAGCTATATCCAGGTCTTCAAAGACAATCCCGATAGGCTTTGCCCGCATTTCCATATTCCGCTGCAGTCCGGCAGCCAGAAGATTCTTTCCGCAATGGGACGGAAATACAGCAAAGACGCCTATTTGGCAATGGTTACCAAGGTCAAGGAGGCTTTGCCGGGAGTGGCTTTGTCGACGGATATCATCACCGGGTTCCCAGGTGAGAGTGAGGAAGACTTCAAGGAGACCGTTGCTTTTGCCAAGGCCATCGGCTATATGCGGATTCATGCCTTCCCTTATTCCGAGAGACCGCTGACCCGGGCCAGTCTTATCAAAGATGGAAAAGTCCCGATGGCCGTACGGAAAGAACGGACCCAGGAGCTGATCCGTCTGTCCGCTGAACTGGACAAGGCTTACCGGAAAGAGCATGCCGGAATGAAAGCAAGGCTCCTTGTTGAGGCGGCCATCCGTCCGGGGGTCTATTCGGGCTATACCGAGAATTACCTGGAAATGACCTTGACCTCTTCCACGGACCTGACGGCCACCTTCGTTCCTGTCATAATTCATTGAATTTAAACCGCGTTAATGGTATATTCTTTTTGTTTTGGGGCTGTAGCTCACCTGGGAGAGCGCGTGCTTTGCAAGCATGAGGTAGCGAGTTCAAGTCTCGTCAGCTCCACCAAATTGCAAAACTAGTCCGAGAAATCGGACTTTTTATTTTGAAAACAGAAAAGGGGTTCGCTGGCGGCAAACCCCAGTTTAAATCTAAAGAAGTACTAGCAGATTTATTTCGTTCGTTAGGCTATTTAGGCTGCTTCTCGCAGAAGTAGCCGGTGACGGGCATGAGGGAAATCTTCTGGGCGGCATCCTTGCTGGTTGTGCAGAAATGGCAGTTCTGGCAGACATGGTCTTGCGGCCTCCGTCCGAAATAGACATAGGCCCAGACAAACTCACCGCAGACCGAATCAGGCTGAACGGCCCCGTATTTCTTGCTCAGCTCCGCTGCTGTCGAGCAGCTGCCGCCGCTGACGTTGGCGAGCTCATCATCTTCCAGTTCCCGGTCTCCGGAATGGAACTGACTGTAGATGGCATCAGCCTGACTGTCGGAGAGAGCAATGCCTTCTTCTTTGGCCATTTTGGAAAGTTCTTCCGGGGAGGTCGCCTGCCGGGCTTTTTCTGCTAAATGTTTATCCATAGGATATCTCCTTTTTACTCAGCAAAAACAATTTCATCTCAGCTCATCTAGGTTGATTTGGTCTTCACGAAGGATTCTATTTGGTGTGCAGAGTGCAATACCGGTAGATGTAACCACCCTCCGGGGTAGCTCCATCGGAGGAGCAAAGAGAATAATGACAGTTGGAACACTGCTTTCCATAAGGCATCAGAACGGCGGCACCGATGCCGGTGTAAACCACATAAGAACAGGTGTGATCGCTGCAGGTATCCGTGGACTTATGCTTTTCGTATTTCTGGGCCATCTCTCCTTCGGTTTCATCGCAGTCTCCCCCGGAGACATTCGATAGCTCGTCCGCGGAGAGCTCATGCTCCGACGAATGCAGATCGGCATAGTAACGGTCGGCCTCGGCATCGGAAAGCTCGATGCCTTCCTCATGGGCCATGACGGCAAGCTCTTTCGCGGATTTCGCCTTTTTGGCTTTTTCGACTAGTTTCTGATCCATAAAAATCCACCTTTCCTTTTGGAGAATCGTCTCTCTGGCTTTTATTTTAGGGGATTGCCTTAAGGGATTGTCTTCTCATTTTTCACTTAGTCCTTCCGTGATTTCTTTTTATTCTTTGCACTTAGGATTAAACCATTTGCCTAAGAGGAAGAAGAGTTTCCGGATCTTCAATGTCCAGGTTTGAGGAACGGACACCTTTTCAGCGGTATTCCTATCCTGAAGGGGCCTGAAAGGCAGGTCTTGTCCGTTTTTCACCCCAAAGGGTGTTTTTTAAGAACGAATAAAACCTTTAAATGATAGCAAACAATACTTTTCTTCTTGCCCTTACAAACAGGAGGACGGACTATGCTTAGGAAAAAAGGAATGGCGGCGGGTCTTTGTCTGTTGTTGGTGCTGGGAGGCTGCTCACATGGGGAAAACTCCGTAAGTGAATCCGTTTCAGCCTCCTCCGTGGAAAGCACATCGGTTGTTCCCACGGCAAAGAAGTTCAAATGCTCGTTTGTCAATTATGACCAGAACGTGCTCTATAGCACGATGGTAGAAGAAGGCAAGGACGCCCAGTATGTCGGAGACGTTCCGTCCCGGCCGGGGGACGGACATCTTCTTTATACCTTCACCGGCTGGGATAAACCGCTGGTCTCCATCAAAGAAGACACCGTATTTACGGCGCAGTATTCCTCCGCGAAAGTAAATCATCTCGTCTCCTTCTATGCCGCGGAGGATAAAACTCCCGCTCATCTTCTTCATCAGTTCTATCTGCCGGATGGTCAGAAAGCTTCCTATACCTGGGACAGCCCGATTAAAGATTCCACGCGTCAGTATTCCTATGAATTTGACCACTGGTATCCGTCTTTGGAAGCGGAAATCTATCAGGATACGGATTTTGTGGCGGTGTATAAGGAAACGGTGAAAACCTTCACGGTCTCTTATTATCTGACGGCCGAAAGCACTCAGCCGCTCTATACGGAAAGTGTGCCTTACGGCGGCTATTCTTCGTATACTCAGACGCCGACCCGGGATGTTTCGGGAGACACGGCTTATTGCTTTGAAGGCTGGGACAAAGACCCCGCTACCTCTGCCATCACTAGGGATACCGCCTTTTACGGGACTTGGAGCGAGTATACACCGACGGGTTAGCGTTCCAGTTAGCCAGCGATGGTGCTTCCTATGTCCTTTCCGATGGCAGCAAGGTCACCGCGAAAACAGTAACCATTCCTTCCGTTCATCAGGGAAAGCCGGTTGCGGCCATCGGCGCCAAGGCATTCCAAGGAAATACCGCTCTTTCCGCAATCGTCTGGCCGGAGACGATCACCGAGATCGGCGACAGCGCCTTTGCCGGTGTCACCAACCTAACGGAATTAACACTTCCGGCATCGGTCAGGACGCTAGGAAAATCCTGCTTCTATGGTTGCCTCTCCTTAAACAGTGTGGATCTCTCCTTAGCTGAGCAGCTGACGGTGATCCCGAACGACTGCTTCCGGAAAACCTCGCTCAGCTGGGACACGCTGAAGCTTCCTATAAACCTCGCGGAGATTGATGAAGGTGCTTTCGGTGAAAACACAAAACTGACCAGCTTTGAAGTACCCGCCAGTGTCACTTCGGTGATGGGAGGATTCCTGATTGGTTCCCCGATTGCCACCCTCACCGTGGCCGACGCCAACACCGCCTATCTGGCCATGGACAACGTCCTTTTCAGCTTGGATAAACGAAACTTAGTTTATTACGGAAAAATGATCAAGGCGACCTCCTATACCCTGCCTTCGCAAGTGACTGCCGTTCTGGATGAGGCTTTCTATGGCAATAATTTTCTGAACAGTCTTAAACAGGATGCCAACCCCAAGTTAGCCTATCTCGGGAAAGGGTGCTTCGGGAAGATGACAAGCCTCCGGTCTTTCGACTTTTCCAAGAGTGCCGTAACGGAAATCCCCGAGGCCTGCTTCCAAGGCGACTCCATGCTGATGATGATCTATCAGGCTCCGGGTCTTCTTGCCATCGGCAAGGATGCCTTCTCCGGCGGCAGTCTATTCACCAATCTTTTCCTGCCCGAGACTGCCCAGACGTTCGGCATCAATGCTTTCAAAGGCTGCGCTGCCTTAACCCTGTATCTTCAGGCTGTCACGGAACCCGACAGTCTGGCCGCTGCCAATCCGGACAGCTGTCCGGTCCGGCTAGCCTGTCTTTCCGGCACGGAAACCGGGCTGAGTTATTCCTTTGTTTCCAGCGAGAATGCCTATTATCTGGACGGCTATACGGGCAGTCAGACGGCCGTGGTCATTCCCGATTATTACGATGATGGCACCCATGGCATCCGCCGGGTCATCGGACTGGTGGATTTCCATAGCACGACGGTGACTAGCCTCACACTTCCGGAAACCCTGACCTTCATCTCCCGAGGAGCCCTCCGTGGCTGCTCAGCCTTGACGAGCCTGCATCTCGGACGTTATGTCAATAACATCGACAATGATCATACCTTCTCCGGCTGTGATGCTCTGATGTCTTTCAGCGTCGATGAGAAGAATCTGTCATTCTCGGCCGTCAACGGCTGCCTCTGCAACAAAGAAGGAACCAAACTCCTGGCTATCCCTCAGGGACTGACGAGTATCCGGCTTCCTTCGACCATCACCTCGATCGGCTCTCAGGTCTGCAGCGGCGACAGCAACTTTGTCAGCGCTGACTTGAGTCAGCTTTCGGGCCTGACTGTCCTCACGGCCAATGCCTTCATGGAAGCCACGGCCTTGACGACCCTCACCTTGCCGGGCGATACCGGGAGCCTTCAGACGATTCAGGATTTGGCTTTCAACAGTTCGGGGATTACCTCCCTTAGTCTTCCTTCCACCTTGCTTTATGTGGCAACCACTGCCTTTGACGGAACGCGAGCCTTAGCCTCCTTGACGGTTGCCGCCGGCAATAAGAACTATGCCTCCGTCGATGGCGTCCTCTATTCCAAGGATCAGAAGACCCTCATCCATTATCCCAGTGCCAAGGCTATGCCTGCCACGTGGCTTAGCACCCTGACGGAGATCGGCTCCCATGCTTTCATCGATAACAGCTTCTGGACCCGCCTTGCTTTGCCGGAAGGCATCACCAAGATTGTCGTCGAAGGCTTCCGGAATCTCAGTGCATTGACGTGGATCCTGCTGCCGGTCTCGTTGACCTCCTTTGGCAGTGCGGCCATCACCCAGATGTCGGAATCCTATCTTCATACCTTCTATGCCGGCAATGAAACGGCTTGGGCGGCAGTGACCTTGGGCGGTCAGGCTCCGGATGTTCTTTGCTACTACACGGAGAGTGAAAACGACGACGGAAAGCACTGGCATTATGTCAGCAATGTTCCGACGCTTTGGGTGGCAGCATAACCCTTTTTTTCAAAAATATCAGGAAAGAAGATGAGTTAAGAGAAGACGGATTCCTAACCTTAAAATAGGAAACATTTAAGAAAACCACCTTTTCGCAATCGGTGTGGTATATTTTTCCTTAAAAAGAGGAGGAATCCTTATGCACAAACTGAAAAAGGCAATGTCGCTTGTTGTCGCCGGATTTTTGGCATCCTGCCAGTCGCCGGTGGCCGTTTCTGCAAAAGTCAGCCCCTCTTCTTCCCCGGTCTCGTCCAGCACCCCGGCGTCGGAGAGTACCCCGGTCAGCCCGAGCACCGTTTCCACGGAAAGCACCTCCCCTTCGGCTTCCGTCTCCACCTCGACCAGTGTGATGCCGACCGTCACGACGCGCGTCGGGTTTGACGGCGTCAATGATCTGGCTTTGGCTCAGAACATTCTTTACAGCACGCCGGTCTATGGTAAAGCAATCTCGGAAAAGTTCCCCGCCAAGGCGGTGGATCTTTTCCATCCGACGTTTGTCTACGATAATCAGGGCAATCTTTCAGTGGAGAAGACCTATGCCGCCGACAGTACGCATACCTGGCATTGCGTGGATACCTATTCCGATATCGGTACCACTCAGGTTCCGGATTCGTTCCTCGACAATATCATCTTCCAGAGTCCCTCGATTCCGGTCGTTCCCCCGGTCCTGAGAGCCAATACCTACACCTATACCATCGATTGGGCTGCCAATCATACCATCAATGTCAGCGGGTCGATTGTCGTGGCTGGCCAGGCGGTCGATATGACTGACCAGATTGCCGATATCAAGCGGAATGACGGCACCTTGATCACGGATTGGAGCCTCAAGCCGAATAATACTGCTTATGCATCGGCATCGGGAAAGACCTTCACGGTTACGAATGCCGCCAACAGCGTCCGTATCAATCTGATGGTTCCGGATCCCACCGACAGCACCAAGACGGTGGCTGCCGGCCCTTATTTCACGGTCAAAGCCATCTCGCAGAATCTATCCGCGATGAAGGAGGACGTCAAAGCCAATCCTTTTGCCCAGAACTATACCGCCGAGCTGATAAAGAATTCAGATAAGACGGTGCTGGTGAGGACCCGCCATAATGCCCATTACTTTGTCACCGAAGATCGGGTGGCCGGAACCAAGAAAGGCATCCTTGAGAAAGGCTCGGCTGTCCGTTTCACGATGAGTGACGATGCTTTGACGTTTGAAAATCACCGGACTTATCCTCTAAGCGAAAATTCGGCCGGTGTGGCCTGTCCGTTGGATAGTGCGGTAGAAAGCTACCTCAATGATGCCATGGCCAGTGACCAATGGAAGAGTGTTGCTTCGATCGACATCACGCCGAACAGTCCTTTCTATAACGATTATTCCGAAGGAATCTTAGGAGTTAATCTGGCGGACTATGTGACGGTTGCCGATGCCGGAAACTTTGTCGGCATCACCCATGATGCCACTGCCGGGACTTATACGCTCTCTCTGGCCGTCAAGGCCATCAATGGTTCGACCAATACCTTCACAGATACGGGCTATTCCATTGTCCTTTCCAATCGGGGAACCACAACGGATTCTGCTGTGGAAGCCTATCTTTCCGGGACGGAAACGCCTCAGTTCCTAGCGCTTCCCACCGGACTTCCCAGTGCCTTCAAAGTCCTTTCCACTCAACAGAACTTCACCCTGCAAAGTCACACCTACTGGACCGAAGGGGAAACCGTCCTGAGTGACGGCGCGACCCTGACCGGTCTTATCAACAGCACAGCCCTGCCGAGTGGGGACTTGGTCGCTTATGGCGACAAGGATATCTATTATGCTGCCGACCGCGTCAAGAAGAACTATTATGCCGGCGTCAGAAAAGACGGGAAGCTCTATGAGATCAGCGGTGTTCCCCATCCGCAGACCGGCGGTGTCCTTTGGTATCGGAGCGATGTCACCAGCGTCACCTTGGAAGACGGCCCCAAAAAAGACGATCCGGATCTCTGGTCCAATAGCAATGTCACCCTTTATGCGTCGTTAAGCACCCTGACCGAAGCCAACCTTCAGAACCTCAACGTCCTGGACAGTTCGACCATCACTCATTAAAGCGAAGGCGGGACAATCGGCGTTCCTTTCTGACTTTGAAGATAGCCGCTGAAGGCACTGAGCATTTCAATATGCGAACTCATTTCCTCCGCCGTTAAAAGGCTATAGCCTTGCTCGTTTTCGATTTCCCGTAACGACGACGAGAGCGTTCCCGGACCTAAGAAAGCCACCTGGTAGGTTTGCTCCGCCACCAACGGAACGCCATCTTTTTTAAGTTCGGTGATTGCCCCGTTAGCCGTAACGGCTTCCATACCGGAATAGTAGAATGGGAAGTAGGCAACATCTTTTTCAGTATTAACCATCTTCCTGCCTTTGTTAAGAAGCGGGACAAGATATTTGCCGGGAATTCCAAGTGTCAGAATGGACCCGTCTTTGCAGACGGTGATATTGACTTCGTCGGATTTCAAGGTTCCCTGGTAAAGCTTGCCCCAGCTCGCCCCCAGCTCATTGATGATGCCGTCCTTCCTTTGACCTAACGTGACGAGGGCCAGATTCGGGTTAACCGAACTCTGCTTGATGATATTGGCCTGGAACTGGGCTGTCTCTTCGGCGGTGAAGTCTTTGGCAAACTCCCCATAGAAGGCCGTGCCTTTTCCGGCCAAGGCCTGCTGATGCCAGCTGTCGATATCCGAACTTAAGGTTGTCGTCACTCCCTTATTGAAGAGAATGTCCCTCAGCCGTTCCGGAAGCTCGGCTGAGACATCGTCAAAAAGCCCTTGAAGGCTTCGGGCCTGCACGGCCGTATCGGATAAGGCATACACTTTTTTATAGAAAGCCGACAGGCTGGTATTGGAAACCCCGAGCAGCGGGTAGTAGCAAGGCTCCTTTCCGGCCAGGGCTTCCATGCCCGCGGCGGTGGAAAGATAGTCGATGACAGCCAAGGCTTTGGTTTTCTTGGCTTCGTTGCCTTTGTCATTGAGACGCTTGGAAAGGCCGACATTGACGACCGATTCGATGCCAAGGAGGTTGTTGTTGGCATAAAAGCCCGGGATGGCGATGGCATTGAAGGTATCCGTGCTTTTCTGCACCAGGCTGTCGAGGTCGCTTAAGCCGTTATAGACATAGAGGAAAGCGCTCTGACGCTGATTGACGAAACGGGTGTAGGCTTCGGCCCGCCAGCGGTTTCGGTCCGCGCCGGAAAAGGCGCTGGCCGCTGAAAGCGAGGCCAGGACGGAGACGGTTTTGCCAATCCCCTGAGAGACCGACTGGGTCCCCTCGCGATAAGGCTCGATCCAGGCCGAGCCTTTCGGCGTGAAGACGGCATCGTTCTGGAGGAGGTCCTCAAAGAAGGACTCACCGGCGAGACTGGCTCCGGCAAAGAATATCGGGGTGACGTCCGGAGCATCCTTGCGGATGGTTTTGGCTAAGGTGACAAGCTCATCCAGATTCTTAGGCAACGACCAAGAATGTTCTTCAAAAAGAGACTGATTGTAAGCTAAAAAGGTGGTCTGAACCGGACCCGGAAGAAGATAGACATGGCCGTTATGGGTGTAGTCCTTCCAGGTCGTGGCATCATACCGGTTTGGGTAGTCATAGGAAGAGAGATCCATCAGCCTTGCTTCCTGGAGCGAGACACTGGGAAGACTCGGACTGAGGACCAGATCGCTTTCATCGCCCTTTTCCAGCTTCTGGAGAATATAGCTGGAGGGGTTTCTTCCCCGGTACCAGGTCACCTCGAAAGTGACGTCAGGGAAGGCCTGAGACAGGCGGTCGACAAAGGTATTGTTGGAAGCCAAAGCATAATCCAAGGTCAAGGTGACACTAGCGGTGGTTTTAGGCTGGCAGGAGAAAAGCGACAAGACCAGGCCCAAGCCTAACAGGAAAAGACCGGGTTTTCTCATGAGGCTTTGACTCCGCCGGCATAGGTCGCCAACAGCTGATAGAAACGGTTGCGGTCAATCGGCTTGGCCAGATGGTCATTCATGCCGGCACTCTTGGCTTTTTCAATATCTTCCTGGAAGGCGTTGGCGGTCATGGCAATGATCGGAACGGTCTTGCTGTCCGGCCGCTCGAGAGCCCGGATCTGCTGGGTGGCTTCATAGCCGTTCAAAACCGGCATCATGACATCCATCAGGATCAGGCTGAGGCTTCCTTCCGGAGCGGCCTTGAAAGCCTTGACGGCTTCTTCGCCGTCGCGGGCAACAAGGATATGGCACTGGGTCTGTTCCAAAAGATGCAGGGCAATCTGCAGGTTGATCTCATTGTCTTCGACAATAAGAATATTCTTTTCCTTGAGGATAGGAACCGGAATCGGGGCCTGGTTGAGGCTGAGAATCTCGGCTGGCGTGGCTAAGGTCATCGGCAGACTGACGCTGAACGACGTGCCTTTGTCGAGCTCGCTATGGAGGGTTAAGGTGCCACCCATCGCATCGACATACTGCTTGGTGATGGTTATGCCTAAGCCGGTGCCTTTGTAGGCGGTCGACTCCGGCCTGTCTTCCTGACTGAACGGCTCAAAGATCTTCTGCTGGAACTCCTCGCTCATGCCGATGCCGGTATCCGTAAACTCCATCCGCAGAGTCATCGTGGTTTCACTCACCTGTTCTTCATAGGCGACAAAGCCGATGGAATGGCCATCCGGTGTGAATTTGACCGAGTTACCGAGAATATTGGTGACAATCCGCTGCAGGCGGACTTTGTCGCCCCGGACATACGGATGCTTGATGCGCGACGTGTCGTGACTAAAGGCGACTTCCCGGTTATCGAGCTCGCCTTGGATGATGGAAAGACAGCCATCCAGGACGCCCAGGAGGTTGTAAGGCTCGTTCTTCAGTTCCATCTTGCCGGCTTCGATCCGCGACATATCCAGAACATCGTTGATCAAGGAGAGGAGATGGTTGGAGCTCTTCTCAATCGAAGTCAGGCATTGGGTCACGGTCTTGGTGTCGCTCGGATTTTCCTGGGCGATGGCCAGCATGCCGATGATGCCGTTCATCGGGGTACGGATATCATGCGAGACGGAGGATAAGAAGGTCGTCTTGGCAACCGAGGCTTTCTTCTCCTCTTCCGCGATGCGGGACAAGGCCTCTTCCCGCTGAGCGGAAAGTTCCTTCTGGTGGGCATTGTAGACAAAGATGGCCACCACGATGGCACCGGCAATGACGATGGCAGAATAGGCCAAAGTGAAGGTGACCAGGACTTTCCGGCTGTCGGTCAGCACCGCCGCGGCCACGGAATCGCTGGGAACGCTCATCAAGAGATACCAGTCATTGGTGGCTAAGGAAGCATAGCTCAGCATATAGGCTTTGCCGTCCAGGCTTACCTGGGACGTTCCAGAGGCTTTGGCGTTAAGGTCTTTGATTAGGTTGTCATAGCTGCTGCCATTGGTAAAGGAGATGGTCTTCAGGGATTCCAGCAGATTGAAACCGGTCAGGACCAAGGAGTCCTGCTGTTCCTGATGATAAATGCGGGTGCCGTCGGGATTGATGAGATAGAAGGCGCTTTGGTCATTGAGACGGATCTGACTGAAGAAGGCATCCAAGGTAGCCGTCTCCACCTTCTTGGCCAAATAGGTGACTTCCTCGCCATTGACGGAAAGCGGAGTCGCGAACTTGGAGAAGAAGAGGACGCTCTCCTTGCCCGAGCCGTTGGCTCCGGTCATATCGGCCATGGCCAAGGAATGGGTGTAGGTCTTGGTGGCTCCGGCATAATCGTCATAGACAAAGACTTTGCCGGTGCTATCGACGCTGCGGCCGGAGGAATAGAAATAAAGGAGCGTTTCACTGTCGTCGTTCCGCTCGTTGCTGATCGTAGATATTTCCTGGGTCAGGCTGGCTTCATCCGCATAGGTTTGGCTGGAGATCCGCGAAGTCAGATGGTCCAGATCTGCCCAGGTGTTTTCAAAGTACAGGTCGGTATTGTCCTGAATGCCACCCATCAAGGTGGTCAGGTTGTTGGCCCGCTGCGCCCAAAGGAGGGCGGTGACGCTTTGATAGGATAAGAAGAAACCGATAGCAATCACTGCCAAAAAAAAGAATGCCAAACCCTCAATCCGCCAAAGGCGGACAGGGGAGATCTTCGGATGTTTTTCTCTCTTAGAGGCAGATGCCGGCATGATCCTGTTGCTTCTCGCAAAGATAGTTTATCGCGAAAAACGTGTTTTTCCACAATTAAGATTGAAAAAAGTCATTATTTAAATCTTTCAAAAGTGCCGAAACAAACGTTTTCGGAAAGAAACGACTCCGGCAAGAAGCCTTACCGGATTAATGCAGGCTGTCAAGGTAGGTGACGAAGTCCTGACGCTTGTTGGAATAGAGGAAGCTGAGATCGCTGATCGCATAGTCGGGTTCGGCGCCTTCGTCGATATCATAGAAGGTGCCGTTTCTGACCGTGGAAAGATGATTCGTGCTGGAGATGCGGAAGAGGGTGCCGTCGGCTAAGGAAATGGGTGCCACGGAACAGCTGCCGCCCCCGCTGGGCTGACCGATCAGCGAGACCTTGCCGGAGCCTTTGAAGAGACATGGCACCAGATTGCCGCAGGAGAAACTGACCCGGGACGTCAGACAGTAGAGATGACGGCTGCCTAAGGTATCCTTATCATCAAACGTATGGTCGAGATTGATGTCGGTCTTATAGACATTGATGGCCTGGTCGCCCCCGAAGGTGTTTTCAATCGGCACCACCGCTGTTCCTAAGAACCAGCCCAGGATATAAATGGCGGCATTGGCCTCGCCACCGGTATTGCAGGAGAGATCCAGGACGACGTTCTTGACGGTATCGCCGGCCTTGGTGATCTCCGAATGGGCGTAAGACACTAAGCCCATCGTGTCCTTGGTGGCACTGGTCGGAGCCGAGGCGTAATAATCGGACGTGGCTCCGGTGAAAGTGTCGAAGGTGATGATGGCGGTATCGCCGACCTGCTCATAGGAAGGGACGTCACTGCCATAAGCGGCGGCCCGATTCGTTTTGCCGGAGACATAACGGTTGTAGAAATCGGCGTAATCCGGCGAATAATAGTCTTTTGCGGTGATGGTAGAGGCCTTACCGGCATACGGGGAATTGCTCAGATACTTCGTATGGATGTCGGCTAAGTCCGAATAGGCTAGCTTGTTCAGGGCTTTATCGGCCACCAGGCCATCGGTGGATAAGAGGTCATCCTTGAGGCTGAGGCTGGTCAGATAGGTATCGAAGCTATCGATCTTCTTCAGGGATTTCAGACCATAGAAATTATCTAACTCAAAGACCAGTTCCTGATAGGTGAAGTCGGCTAAGGGCTGACTTCGGGGACCGGCCTGAACGGAATAATAAAGGTCAGCAAAATCATACTGACTGATGCTGTCGGACCCGAGAAAAAGGCTTTGGCCGTTGTAAGCCAGGTAAACCGGCCGGATGGAAATAAAGCAATCCGTGAAGGTCTGCAGCGGAAGATAGCCTTTGCCGTTCTGGTAATAAAGGGGAATCTTCCAGTCATTTAGATTCAAAGTCTTGAGTTCTGTCCCTAAACGCTCGGACGTCATTTCAGTTTCCCGTTCAAAATAAGTGGCTTTGCCGTCGGCGTCAAAGCCGGGATAGGAGAGAACATCGGTGACGCTTTCCGTTCCCGGATTCTGGAAGAACTGAGCAAAATGGTGGTAGGTGAGGGACTTCTTATTGAAATCAATCACTGCCGAGGCACCGTTATCTACGGAAATAGTGAAGAGAGCATCCTGACTGGTAAGCGTCGCCTCATATTTCGAAGATATCATTAGGGAAAGCAAGGTAGAAAAGAGATCTGCCGCTGACGTCATCTCTAAAAAAGGAATATCGTTCTGACCATTGATGAAGCTCAAGGAAACCGTCGTTTTATTTTTCACCGATTGCCAGTAGCAATCCACATCCTTGTTTGTGACGCTGAAGGTAGGGACCGTGGAAACGGAAACCGTCTGCGATGGCGAAACCGTACTGGGGGATGTTTCTGGACTGGTTACTGAGGTCACGCTAGCAACCGAGGACGGAGTGGAAGCGGCCGAAGCCGGTTTCTGGCAGGAAACAAGGCTGATGACGGCAAAGAGCGATAAGAGACTGACCCATGACTTTTTCATAGAATTCCTCCTGGGATGAGAATCCTTTTATCCCATTATCTATTATAGCTTGAAAAACGACACTAAAAATGTCACCTTTTTCACCTTAAAACATGGAAAAATTAACCCAAAAGTTGGATAAGGGGCACCTATATGTCACCCAAAATCTACCAATTGTGACCCGATTCTTCTATAATAGGTGCTCGATGGAAAAGAAAAATCATTCGACCGTTATCGCTTTGTCGATTGGAGTCCTTGCCCTACTCTCCTCGGTTTTAGCTTTCTACCCTTCTCACACCAATACGGGAGCCAGCTACCCTCTTTCATGGATGAGCCATTTGGCCGACTCGACATCTTTGACTACGATTTCCATTCCGGGAAGCCATGATTCGGGATCTACGAAATCCGTGGCGGATATTGCCGGAATCTGTCAGGATGCCACCCTTGAAGACCAACTCGATTTCGGTGTCCGCTTCCTGGATATCCGTTTAGTCAATTATCAGTCCAAACTGGTAGTCTGCCACGGCTTTATCAATCAAGACCTGGCCTTCAGCTCGGTGCTTTCGACCTTGAGCAAGTTCTTGACGGCTCAGCCAACGGAGACGGTTTTGGTATCTGTTAAAGAAGAAGCAAAGCCAATCGCATCCACAGTTTCTTTTGAAAAGTTGCTTAGCAATGAAATCAAGGAATCCAAAGTTTCTTTCTGCTTGGATAGAACCCTGCCGACGTTGGGAAACGCCCGAGGAAAGGCTATCTTGCTCTCACGCTATGAGAACAATTCGATGGGCGTGGATTGTTACCAAGGATGGTCGGATCCGGTGGATGCTGCCACAGCCAACACTTTTGCGTTGGATAATGGTTATCCGTTACAGGTTCAGGATCACTATCAACTTACCGATGCCACTACCAAAGAGGATGAAATTTCAGCCATGCTGTCCCTTAGTGAGGCCTATCAGGTCAAACGGGAACTGCCGGTGCCTTTAGCTGCGGATACCCTTTACCTTAATTTTGCTTCAGGCTATCTCGTCAAAAGCTTCCCACCGTCCTACAGCATTTCCATTGCCAAGGCAGTTAACCCTTGGCTGCTGACCACTCTTCCCAAATACGACTGCACTGGGGTAGTCATCATGGATTTTGTCACAGATGAGCTTTGCATGACCGTCTTTCAGAGGAACTCGTTATGAAAAAAGCCGCAAAAATCCTATTGTTGATCAGCGGTATCGGTCTTTTGATTTCTGGCTTTTTTTTCCTGTTCATTGAATGTCGCTTCCTTTTCTCCGGCGACAGTAGCATCTTTGCTGACCCGATGGCTGTTCGTGTCCGGGCCATCTCCCGGTTAGTGGCTAGTCTCTTTTCCATTGCCTGTGGTATTTTGCCGTTTTTCCTTTTCTCCAAAAAAGATCACACGTCACTGATTCGTTATTTGGAAATCTTCGGTGTCACCCTCTTCTTGGTTGGGACAGCTCTCAATTATCAGTTAGAAAGCACCGCCGGACAGAGCCCACTTTATTTAGTCCTGCCGATTCGTATCTTCACGGTGCTGTATGCCGTCGGTGCCGTCTTGCTCTTCGTGGATGAAAAGAAGACCCAAACAGCCTCGCATTCATCCTAATCTGTTTTGATCTTTGTTTTCTCGGCCTTCTGTGTTTTTTAAGGAAGGCTTTTTGATGGAATTGTGGCACACACTTTAAACCAATGGGCAGCAAAATGGAAAAAGTCACAAACAAGGTTTATTTTTGCCTTTAAATCCTAAGAATAACAAGTATAATATTAAGGAAAAAGAAGCCCAAGCTTCAGAGAGAAATCATGTTCGAGAAAAACAAAGCACCCCAATGGCTGACGAAAATCAAAGAAGCTTTTTTCAGTGTTTTGCCGATCATTGTCGTGGTCATTATCGTTTATTTTGCCGGAGCAGACAAAGAATTCTCATTTCAAAACGACCAGTCGTCCTTTGGCTATGCCAATGAACTCATTTCGTTTCTGATTTGTGGTCTTTTCGTTGCCGTTGGCTTAGGTCTCTTCTCCATTGGTGTAGACCAATCGTTGGGTCGGATTGGCAGCCTTCTATCCTCGTCACTTACTAAGAGCCGCAAAGCCTGGTTCCTGATTCTAATGACGTTTGTTCTTGGCTTTCTGATTACGGTTGCTGAACCGGACCTTCGTATTCTTGCCAATGAAATCGGCATCGATGATTGGATTATCGTGGTCTGTGTTTCCTTGGGTGTCGGTCTCTTCCTCGTGTTAGGTACTTTAAGAATCATTTTCCAATTAGATCTCAGAGTTGTTTTCCTTGGAGTTTATGCCATTGCTTTCATGCTTGCTCTCTTAGCCCCAAAAGAGTTCTACTCCATTGCTTTTGATGCCGGCGGCGTTACCACGGGGCCAGTCACCATTCCTTTCATTCTCGCTTTCGGTACTGCTGTTGCCTTAAGCCAAAACAATTCTCGCAATGGGTCAGATGACTTTGGCTTAATTGCCCATGCGACTATGGGTCCGATTTTGGCTATTTTGATTTTGGCAATTTTCATTCCGGTCATTAAACCCGGTTTCACACTGGACTATACCGTCCCTAGCGTCAGTCTGACGTTGTCGGTTTCGGGTTTCCTTTCTCAATTTGTGGCCTCCCTTGGGAACGTGGGACTGGCCGTGGGTCCCTTAGCTTTGTTCTTCCTGGTGTATGAATTGATTTTCCTGAAGCTCCCTTGGAAGGAACTTGGACATATTGCCATTGGATTAGTTTTCTGCTATGTCGGGTTGGTTTTCTTTTTATGCGCAGTGGAATTCGGTTTCTCGCCGGTGGCCCAGTCCATCGGCAAAGCCTTGGCCAGTCAGGAAGGCTTCCCGTTAGCTATTGTCATTGGTGCTTTCTTTGGCTGCTTCGCCGTTTTGGCAGAACCGGCGGTAGCCGTCCTTGCCCATCAGGTACAGTCCGCATCCGAGGGTACGATACGGAAATCCGGTTTCCTGACCGTCTTAGCCATTTCCATTGCCGGGGCCGTAGCCTTAGCAGTCGTCCGTGCCTATTATCAGTTTTCCATCATGTATTATCTGGTTCCGGGCTATTTGATTGCCTTTGGCCTGAGCTTCCTGGTGCCTAACATCTATTCCTCCATCGCCTTTGATGCCGGCACCGTGGCCAGCGGCCCGATGGCGGCGAGCTTCACGATGCCTTTCATCATCGGTTTTGCCACCGGTCTGTATGATGCCAATAACCCCAGTGCTTTCTCCTCTGCCATTTATGAGAATGCTTTCGGCGTGGTTTCGATGATTTCGATGCTTCCGGTGATTGTGGTTCAGCTCATTGGTCTTTATGCCGTTATCCGCACCAAGAGCCTTTATCGGAAAGCTCGGAAACGTGTCGCCGAAGCTAATGACAATCAGATTCTCCATTTCCCGGAGGAGGTTCGCCAATGAATAATCTTCTTAGCAAAGATCCGTTGATTAAGAAGATCAGCAGTGCTCGTAAGAGCGAGGCACCGGCAGTCCCTTATGATCAGAGCCATGTTTTGGATCAGCTGTATTTCTTTGCGGCCATTGTCCCCGATGACCAGGGTGGGGCCATCGTCAAGAATCTGATGGGCAGCCAAGGGGCCCTGGCCTTCTTAACTCACGGAAACGGCACCGCCAATAGGGATTTCTACGATGTCTTCGGCCGGGGAGAGGATCAGAAGCAAGTAGTCCTTTCCCTGATTACGGGGAAGACTTGGGAAGAAGCCAAGCCAGCCATCGCCGAACGCTTCCGAATTTCCCAGTATACGAAAGGCATTGCCTTCATCATCCGTCTTTCCGCTATATGCAACGTTTCAGTTTATAAGATGCTGACTAACAATCGCCTGACCGGGCCGGCCCCGGCAGCGGAAGGAGCCAAAACGATGGAAACAGCCAAGACCTGGAAGGACAATTATGAGCTCGTGGTCGTCATTGTCAACGAAGGTTTCACCGACTTAGTGATGGATGCCGCAAAACGGGCCGGAGCCCGCGGTGGAACGATTCTGTCAGCTCGGGGAACCGGAAACAAGGATATGGAGAAATTCTTCGGAGTGGTGATTACTCCGGAGAAACAAGTCCTTTTGATTTTGGTCCCTCAGGATATTCGTGATAAGGTTCTCGAAAGCATCAACCAGGAAGCCGGCATCGATACCAAAGGCCAGGGCATAGCTTTTGCGGTCCATGCCCAGGATGTGGTCGGCCTTTCCGGAGAAGAGGAAGTTCCCGCACTGACCGAAAAAGAAGCCGAAAAGTAAGAAAAGGATTATCCTAAAGTATCCTGACGCGAGACGAAAACCAACCGGAGGTGACTTATGAAGGAGTTACAAAAGAAGATTCTGCAATGTTTGGAGAATGATTCCCGCATCGCCATCAGTGACCTAGCCAAGGAATTAGGTTCCACTGAGAAGGCTGTGGGCGAGGCCATTACTCAGCTGGAAGAAAAGAAAATCATCTGCGGTTATCATACCCTGATCAACTGGGACAACACCGATGAGGAAATCGTCACCGCCCTGATTGAAGTCAAGGCCAGTCCGCAGCGAGGGAACGGCTTTGATAAAATTGCGGAACGGATCATGAAGTTCGATGAAGTCAACACCATTTATCTGATGAGTGGCGGCTATGACTTCTGTGTCATCATCGAAGGCAAATCCATGAAGGAAATCTCGCGATTCGTTTTCGAGAAACTTTCGACCTTGGATTGCATCCTTTCGACATCGACCCATTTCGTTTTAAAGAAATACAAAGATCATGGAACCATTCTGGAAGAACAAAAGAAAGGTGAGAGGATGATCCTCTCGGCTTAAGATGGCTTCCCTGATTGCCGATTATCTTAATGACATCAAGCCTTCCAAACTGGAAAAGTTCTTTGATTTGGCGCTGAAGATACCTGGCGTTGTTTCCCTGGGCGTCGGTGAGCCGGATTTTGATACGCCGTGGCATATTTCCGATGAAGGGATTGCTTCCATTGAAGAAGGCAAGACCTTCTATACCACCACGGCCGGATTGCCCGCTTTAAGGGAAGCGGTCTGCGAATTCCTGAAAAGGAAATATTCGTTAGCTTATACCCCTGAGGAAACCCTGATTACCGTCGGCGCTTCCGAAGCGATAGATCTGGCTTGCCGGGCCTTATTGAATCCGAACGACCAAGCCATTCTCTGTGAGCCGGCTTATGTTTCCTATCTTCCCTGCATCCAGTTAGCTCATGCCCAAGCCGTTCCGTTAGTGCTGAAGGCCGCCAACCGTTTTCAGCTGACCCGGAAAGATCTGGAAGATGTCTACACCCCGGGCTGCAAAGTCCTGATTATCAATTTCCCCAACAATCCCACCGGATCGGAGATGAGTGAAGCCAATCTTCAAGGGGTTGCGCAATTTTGCGTTGAACATCATCTTTTTGTCATTTCCGATGAGATCTATTCCGAGCTAACCTATGGGATCAAACACCATTCCTTGGCCGAAATCCCGGGAATGAAGGATCTGACGCTTGTTCTTAACGGCTTCTCCAAATCGTATTCCATGACCGGCTGGCGGTTAGGCTATGCCTGCGGTCCGAAAGAGGTCATTCAGGCCATGATCAAAATCCATCAATATACCATCATGTGTCCGACCGCAGCCAGTCAGTTTGCTGGTATCGAAGCCCTGCAAAACGGCGACAAGGATATTGAAAAGATGCGTGAGGAATATGCCAAACGCCGCCTATATGTCTTAAGCCGGCTTAACGCCATGGGACTGGAATGCTTTCCGCCTGAAGGCGCCTTCTATGTTTTCCCCTCCATCCAGCGCTATGGCATGACCAGCGAAGAGTTCTGTCTCGCGTTGCTGAAAGAAGCAAAAGTCGTTTTGATTCCCGGAAGTGCCTTTGGCGATACCGGCGAGGGCTTCGTCCGGCTTTCCTATGCCTATTCCTTGGCGGATCTGCGGTTGGCTTTGGACCGTTTGGAAACTTTTTTGGAAAAGCGAAAATGAAGTTTCCTATTTTGCCCTTTTAATGAACAATTCCTTGTTTCATCCTCTTTTGGTTTGTATAATATACAAACAAAGGCAAAAGGGTGGAACAATGAAAAAGAGACCTTGGATTGTGTTGACTTTAGCTGCTTCTCTTTTCCCGATGGTTTCCTGCAACAAGCAGACCTATACCCCAAACTCCAGTTTAGATGTGACGAAAGACGTGACCTTGAAGGTGGTCGGTGATACCAAAACCTTTGCCGCTTTGGAAGCCGTTGGCAATGATTTCACTGCGGTTTATCCGCATGCCCATCTCTCTTATGAGTATGTCCAGGATTACAGCAATTTGCTGCCAACCCGTTTAGCTTCCACCGAGGATCCGGTGGACCTTTTTGTCAGCAATAATATTTTATCGACGTCAGCTCTCGTCCCGGTAACGGAGAATCTGCTGGATGACAGCAGTTCGCTAAAGCTGTCGACGACGTTTGATTCCCTGGAAAAGAACTTCACGTTTACCAATACGGCAGGCACCAGCGAGTGCCATGTGATTCCGATGGGCGGTGACTTGCGCGGAATGTTTGTCAACAAAACGTTGCTGAAAAGCTTAGGTCTTTCCGTTCCAAAGAACCGGGCGGATTATCTTGCCTGTTCCAAAGTTCTTTTGGCCAAAGGTTATATTCCGATGCAGTCCAATCCGGGAACGGTCGGTCAGACCTTCATTTATCCCTATCTCTGCAATCAGATAACTGGGTCCAGTGACTATAAGGCCACTTATCAGCGCGTGGAAAACAGGGAAACAGGCATCAGTGAGCTTTTCCGAGAACCTTATCAGTTCTTCTATGATTATGTCAGCCAAGGCTACTATAACTACACGGCTGCCAAGACCACACCCTGGGCCAATGATTTCAATTCCCAGACCGATAATGGCATTGGGTGTCTTTTCTTCAATATCCATGATGACGGTACCGGAAACTATAAGAAAATCGATGATCTTGGAAACATTGCCTTCCTGCCTCAGGCTCTTTCCATCTCCAACACGATGGCCAAGGTGAAAGACGACTATCATAGCAGCATCGACTATGAGTTCATCCTGTCCCCCGTGGGTACCAATGGCGGCTACGCTTATCTTTCACCGGCCAAGGGCATCGGCATCCGCAAAGGAACGTCTCATAAAGACTGGGCTCTGGAATTCCTGAATTTCTTCTTTTCTAGCGCTGAGCAGACCAAGTTCTCCTCTCTGAACGGGACCGTTCCGAACAGTACCACGTGGCGGGATTACCTGAGCAAGAAATTCAGTATTGATGCTAACAGCATTTCCGATGTCGGCCAGGTTACCTTCTCCTATTCGTTCTATTATGTCGTCATCTCGCAATTGGTGGATATGGCTAAGATTAACGCTGAGAAGTACCTGATTGACGATGGCAATGGCAATAAGATCATGAAACCCTTCAGTACCTTTATGGCCCAGCTTGAGGATGCTTTCCAGAATCCTGACCACTAGAAGAAATAAAAGGCATGACGAAGCAAACCTGGAAACGGCTTATTCTCATCGTTCTGAACGTGCTCGCCTTAGGCGCAATGACCGCAACCCTTTTCATCCGGCTCAATTCGAACAGCCAGGCCATCAAGAATCAGAACGTCCAGGATGTCGGCAACATCGCCAAGAGTTACACCAACATCTCCACCAGTCTCTTCACAACCCGCCAGGAAACGATCACGAATCTGATCAGCAGTGTCGATTATTTCAAACTGGATTATCAGGGCTGCTTAACCTACCTGAGCCAGATGCAGACCAGCGAGGGCGAATTTGAGATTGTCGGACTCGATTACAAGGGCTATTCCACCGCAAAGAACTCGGACGGAACTTATAAAGAAATTGCCTATACCGCCAGTTCCTATACAAGCCTGAAAGCCATCTTCGACAAAGCCGGAGCCACTGCCCTTGATTCCCCGTCGATACCCCTGACCCCGGAATTCTCCGATGCCATCACCAGTCTTCGGAGTGTGGGTGTCTTTGCTTATTTCAACCTCAGTGACGGGACGACGACGGCTCCCTATACTCTCTTATCGGTTAGCAGCGTTGCGAGCAATGAAAAAGACATCCGCATCCAGACTCAGTATCCTTCCCTTTCCTTTGTCATCTGCGACAGCCAAGGCAATTATCTGGTGTCGGATTCCAGTTTTGGCAGCGATAACTTCTTCAATGCCCTTTATACCAATAACGGGCTGACCTTGGATAAGAAGAATGCCCTGATTGCCACCTTCTCCAGCCAGCAAACAGGGAATTTCGAGTATCTCAATTCCCAAGGCAAAACGTGTCTGTACTCCTATTGCCAAAGCAGTGACCCGAATCTGTATATCATTGTTTCGGTGCCGGAAAGCGAATTCGTGGGAAGCATGACCAATTTCTGGTTTGCCTTCGGCTATGTGGTAGCCTTGGCCGTCATCTTCATTGTGGACTTTGTCTATGTGATGAACCTGAATCGGACTTTACGTGAGAAATCCGAGGCTGTGGAAAGTGCCAACAAGTCCAAGACTTACTTTATGAGTCAGATCAGCCACGATATGCGTACCCCGATGAACGTCATCATCGGCATGAGCCGCTTCATCCAAGACTCCAACGATATGAAGGAAATCAAGGAATACAATGCCAATGTCCTGAAGTCGAGCGAGTATCTGTTAAGTCTCATCAACGATACATTGGATATCTTCCGGATGGAATCCGGGCGCTATGAACTGAAGAAGACCGTTTCCACGATGGCCAATGTGCTTTCGGTCGTCTCCTTAGAGATCCAGAAGCTGGCCGAAAAGAAAGGCATCACTTTTCTTGAGAAAAAGAACGGTGATTTCACGTTGCCAATCCTCGTGGATGACCTGAAGACCCGACAGCTGCTGATCAACCTGCTGAACAATGCCGTGAAATTCACCGGCAAAGAAGGGCATGTCTCTTTTGCCGCCAGCCAGGAAAACTTCACGGAGAAGACGGTTGTCTATCGCTTCATCATCGCGGATACCGGGCCGGGCATGAGTGAGGAATTCATGGCCAGCATGTATCAGCCGTTTGTCCAGGAAGGGCGGCAGAAGAAAGAGGAAGGCACCGGCTTGGGTCTTTCGATTGCCAAGAGGATCACGGACGTGATGGGCGGGAAGATTACCTGCGCTTCAGTCCTGGATAAAGGGACGACCTTTACGGTCGATCTTCCTTTCGAGCGGACGGTTTCGCCAACCCAGGCTATCGAGGCTGTCAGTCAGCCGGCTCCGACCAAGGATGTCCTGAAAGGCAAGCATGTCCTGCTGGTTGAAGATAATCTTCTGAATCAGGAAATCGGTGCCAAGCTCCTTTCGATGCTGTCAATGGAAGTAAGCCTAGCCAATAACGGCCAGGAAGCCTTGGACCTCTACTCCAAGAAACCTGCCTATTATGATGTGATCCTCATGGATATCATGATGCCGGTGATGGATGGCAAGACTGCGACCCGCTTAATCCGTAAGAAAGCGGAGGAAAACGGCGAACATCCTCTGGTCTTAGCGATGACCGCCGATGTCTATAACTCCGACGATCCTCTCTTCGATGGCATCATTATCAAGCCTGTGGATCCCAAGATCCTCAAGGAAACCCTCACGAAAGTCATCCTCGCGAAAGAAGAGGCGACTAAGAAAAACTGAAAAAAGCCCCGCGACAGGGCTTTTTTAGTTAAGCAACCAAGGAAGGATAAAGATAGAGGACGATGCTTTTATCGCTGAGCTGATAAAGGAAGATATCGACGGTCGGGGTGACTTTCACATTGTCATTGACGGTGATCTGCGAGGTATAGGTGGAGGTGTAGCCGCCGTAGATGTTGGCCGTCGGCTCATCCCAGCCTTTTTTCGTAAAACCTGCCAGCCAGGAGGTCACATAGGCGGTAGCTGTCGTGGCATCCGTTCCCATCAGGCATTTGATCTCCCGATAGGTATCCGAAACCTGGAAGGTCACCAGGGAATAGTCGGAACCTAAGGTCGGCAGGCTATTGATGACGGTCTCGCTCTTCATATAAAGAAGATACTTGGCATAGGCTTCGCTCTGGTTGGACAAAAGTTCCGGCCAGGTCAAACTGGCGCTGGCCTTGACCTTGCTGTCAGCATAGCCCACGGTGGTGGTGCCGATGTCACTCAGGGTCGTGATTTCCTGGTATGTCGAGGAGGTGTTGGTGAAGACGACTTCAGAAGCCGAAACGGCAATCGTCAGAGAGCTGATGGCCCCCAGCGAATCCAAGGAATAGACTCGGCTGGAAGGGGTGATGGCCGGTACCGTCTTTTTCAAGGTATAGAGGGTATGGCTGTCATTGCTGTCAAAGAGGGCAGGAGAGATATCAAAGCTCGGAAGAACATCGCTCAGGGTCTTATCGGCCTGCAAGGTCAGGTAGGGATAATAGGAACCGTTGAGAATTGAATATTCCTGTAAACCGCCTGATTTCTCGGCTAAAGCGACCTCATAATGCTCACCGGTTTTGCTGTTGGTGACACTGGATTCCAAAACCGTTGGCGTAAGTTTGAAAGCTGAGAAAGAAGCTTGTACGGCTAAACCGCTTTCATTAAAAGTATTATGTTCTACTTTTTCCGTATAATTTCTTGCTTCGAGCTTCTTGAAGAGAGTACTTAAGGTCGTATCCTCAGAGGCCGCCAAGGGGGAGACCGGCTTAAGTGTCACACCATCCCCTAAGGTTTGGAAGGTGCCCGTGACGGTCAAGGTCGTCTGGGTTCCGGCCGTGGCATCCGAAACGGGCTTATAAGTAGCGGTATAAGTGGTGATGGCGGTATCGGAGATGACCAAAGAAAGGCTGGCCAGGGTATAGCCGGTGGAACCGGTAAAGCCATAGCCGGCTTCAATTAACTTCAAGGTATCGGCATCGGTATTGGCTCGGCTTATATAGACATGCTCATCATCGATGCTGCGGGTGAATAAGGCCCGAGTCAGCAAGGAAAACGGATTCGCGAATCCGCTGTCTTTGAAGATCATGTCCGCGGTCGTATTCGGATCGGTAAGGGTAGCATAGTCAATCGTATTGTTAATCGCCAAAGTGGCATTCTTGGCCAGGTTTTCCTGACTGACAATGTTCCCGCTTTGCGTTAAGGTGTCACGCGTGGGTGTGGCCGTTGAAGCTACCGGCTGATAGCCTTGGAAAGTATATTCGTCATTCAGGCATTGGTAGTCAAACAGGGAGACATGGGTGGCGGTTGTAGTTCCGTAGGTGGACGACGTCTTGGTGACAACGGTCATCGTTTCATTGACGGCAAGACCGCCCCGGAGAGCTGCTAACATATCGGCGGTCAGTTTCGTACTTTGCGAGGTGGCTGCGGAAGGCAGAGAAGAGTCCGCAGATGCCGAGGTGACGGAGGCAGAATCACTGGCACTGTTGACCGTCGAAGACGTCTTCTGACAACCACTTAAAAGCAGCAGTCCCGACAGTCCAAGATAGGCGATTTTTTTAGTCATCCGAGCTCTCCTTTTCAAAAGACTTGGGAATTATATCATTGTGGGGTCAAAAAAGATACGGGGCGTCGGGAAAGGTCACGTTGTTTTTATTGCAGGATAGTCATTCCGTAAATAAAATAAAACCTGTTTTTCTAAGAAAGGCTTCATATAAAGGACATATCATCATGAAAAAAACGCTGACAGTTTCCTTACTTGCCTTGACGATGCTGGTTAGCTGCTCCGGGAAAACAAGCACCAGTTCCCCGGTGGCCTCCGTTGCTCCGTCCGACTCGGTTTCCTCTTCCGTCAGCACCTCGGTCAATTCCACCGTTCCGGAAGCTCAGGAAATCACGGTGACCTATCAGGATTATGACGGCACTTCTCTTCAGGAGAGTACCATCACCTATGGCGAGGCCATCCCGAGTTATACCGGCGAGACGCCGCACCGGGATATCGATGCGACTTACTTCTATGTCTTCACCGGCTGGAAAGAGAACTTCAAGGATGCGACCCACCTGATTTATACGGCTACCTATGAAGCCCGGGACTACACCCGGACGGATTGCTACTCCTGGGCCTTCACGGATACGACCAACACCGAAATCGAACTCGTCAGTTTCTCCGATCCTTACCGGGAATTTGCCGATGTCGTGATTCCGGATACCATCCAGTATCAGGGCACGGAATATCCGGTCGTCCAGGTTGAGAATTTTGCCATCAACAGTCAGTTTGCCAAGAGTGTCCATCTCGGCAAAAACGTCAAAACGGTTGCCCCGTTATTTATCTCAACGTATGCTTCCGTTTCCGTGGCTTATCTGAGCGTGGATCCCGACAATGAGAACTTCACCTGCATCGACGGCATTCTCTATAACAAAGATGTCACGACGCTGGTCAAGGTTCCGATGTGTTTGGTTCAGGAGACGTATACCCTTCCGGATACCGTCACTGAGTTAGGGGAGATGTCTCTGCAGGATACCCGCGGCATCCGTAACTTTGCCACGACTTCATCCTCGCAGCTGAAAGTGATTGACAATCAGGCCTTTGCCGCCAGTCTTGTCCATGATGTCGTGCTTCCCAATGGCTTGAAGACCATTCATATCCGGGCCTTCTGGCTGGCTGAGAACATTCTGACGTTGGAAATCCCGGGAACCGTGGATTTCTCCTCGGCGAATGATTCCATTCAGTTTGCCTCGATGCCGAACCTCAACACCGTCACGTTTGATGAAGGCATCACGACCCTGCCGGACAGCGGCTTTGAGGATTGCCCGCTGCTTTCCAAACTGGTCCTACCCTCGACCTTGAAAACGATTCCCCGGTATTGCTTCTTCGAGGATAAAGCTCTCAAGGAAGTTGTTCTGCCGGCCGGACTGACCACGATTGCTGAGAGTGCCTTCATGAATTCCGGTATTTATATTCTGACCGTCGATGGCGTCACGGCCACCTCCAATTTCATGCTTCCCGATGGCATCACCGAGATTGCGGACTGGGCCTTTGCCTCCTCCAACATCCAGGGCACGGTGACGATTCCTAAGAATGTCACCAAGATTGGCGGCTATTCCTTCTATGGGGATGACTATATCAACGGCTATGAGGTCGCCGATGGCAACACGGCTTTTTCGGCCGAAGACGGAATTCTCTATAATGCGGATAAGACCTCCCTTTATAAGATGCCTTCCACGTTCTATGGCACCTATGTTCTTCCCGATACGGTGACCGCGTTAGCCGACAGCGTCTTCTCCGGCAACCGGAGCATCACCCACTTTGTCGCCGGCAAAGGACTGAAAACCATCGGCGACAATGCCTTTGCCAATAGCATCGTCACCAGTGTCAGTCTCAATGAAGGGCTGACCACCTTGGGCAAAAATGCCTTCAACAACGCCCATGGCTTAGAAACCATCGGCTTCCCGACGACCCTGACCGCGATTCCGGAATGGTGCTTCTATGGTGCCAGTCTCACGTCGGTCACTTCCTGGGGCGGTGTCACCTCGATTGGGGATTATGCTTTCGGCATGACCACCGGGCTGACCTCCTTGGATCTCTCTTCCAGCAGCATTGCCACCATCGGCAGTTTTGCCTTCTACTCGCTGGGTAACGGCATCACCAGCATCAAAGCGTCGCCGGCCTTGACGACCGTCGCGGCGACCTCTTTCGGCTTTGATGACAGCCTGAAATCCTTGGATCTCTCGCTCTGCACGGCTTTCAAGGAGACCCCGACGGACTTCCTTTCCAATGTCTCTTCCGATTTCAATTCGCTTATCCTCCCGAGCTCCTTAACCAAGATGGATCACGATACCCTCCCGACGTTAAGCAAGCTGACGACGATCTCCTATACCGGCAGCAAGGATCAGTGGAATACGCTCGTCACCAACAGTCTTCTGACCACCGATGAGAAACTTGCCAATTCGACCTGGAAGGAATGGTTCGGCAGCAATTATTCCACCCTGACGAAAGTGACGGTAAATTACGGGACCACGAGTCAGACGGATTATACGGTGGATCTGCGATCAGGAAAAGGCATCATTGCCTAAAAAGGATAAACACAAATGAGAAAGACAAACGTAACGTTAGTTGCTGTGTTGGCTTTGTTCTTAGCCGGCTGCACGAAAGTGACCTCGACCTCGGCGAGTGCCAACAGTGCCAGTACGGCAGCTTCGGCCTCGGTGGCATCCAGTGGGACGTCAACCTCGGCTGACTCCACCTCGGTCGTAACGACCTATGCGGTTACCAAAGCTGCAGGAATGGTGGGCGGCGATGTCAGCATCGATAAAGCCCAGGCCGCCGAAGGCGAGATAGTGACCTTGACCGTCAGTGTCAATGCCGGCTATCGGTTCAATCAGATTTCCTTAAGTGACGACATCACTCTGACGACCGTCACCGCTGGGGTGACGTATACCTTTGTCATGCCGGCCAAAGCCGTGGTGGTTTCGGCTTCCTTTGTCGTTACCCATAAGATTGCCTTGCTGAAGAACGTCAACCTTCAGGATACGGAGTTCGATTGGTCTTCTTTGACCTTGAAGGAAGCCGATGTCTATGCCGAAGGCGAGACCGTGACGGCCACGATGGCAGCGGTCGATCAGACCTATGGCATCTACTATACCCGTGTCGACAATGTCTATATCAACGTCAATGACAGCGTCATTCATCCGACCTATGATGCCACCAAGAAGACTTCCAGCGGCGGTGTGCTGAGTTTGTCTTTCACTTTCACCATGCCGGCTCAGGATGTTAGCCTTTATTTCTACCTCAATACAAACAATTATTTCGATGTTTCTAAGGGCCACAAAGTTACCATTCAGGCCGATAGCGGCCTAATAGTATTAGGCTATGATCCTGCCTTTACGGACTATACCACCATCGCGATTGGTGTCGTGCGTCAGCCGAGCCATCTGGTGACGGCTTCCTGGAAGCTGGACAGCGGCGATACCTGGACCGATCTCGGGTTCCAGACGGATTATACGACGCACAATACCTTCAATGACGATATCGGCTACACGAACTGGCTTTCCAGCGATAAGTTAACCGGCGATGTCACCATCAAGCTGACCTCGACGGCCGTTGAGAGTCAGACCATTACGTATGTCAACAGTGACTTGGTGACCGTTACGACTCCTACCGCGGGAGCCCCGACGTCGGTCATGCCGGGTGACACGGTGACCCTTCAATTCAAGGAAAAAGGCGCCAACAAATATTTGCTGCCCTGCACCGTAACCGGTGTGACGCCGACCACCAATGAGAATGGCACCCTTACCTTTGTCATGCCGACGGCGGCCGTCAGTGTCACCTTTGCTGTCGGCGATGCTTTGCCCGTGACGTTTGCCGAGGATGTGACGGGTCATATTCTGAATCTTGCTTCCCTGAAGATCCACCGGGCCATCGGCGATGGCGGCTATACCAGCGCCAAGGCATCGTCCAAGGCTTATGTCATGCCCAGCGACATTACCCCGGATACGGGTGTCGGCGTGGTGGGCATCAAAGTCAACAACGGCGATACGATTGCCATGACTTCTGGCGGCTACTTCGGCAATTACTTCGAATTCACCATGCCGGATTCCGGCACGGTGACGATCACAATCGTCACAGCTTACACCTACAATGCCTCCTTAGCCACCGTTACGGGCATCACGGCCTATTTCTCCGGAACGTCGCCGTTTGTTGCCGGAGCGACCGTCAGCGGTTCCTTCTATTTCGACAGCAGCTTAAGCTTCATTGATCACTTTGCCGTCACGGATACGGCCGGCGTGGATGTCACCAGCAGCGTGCCGGTGACGGTTGATGCTTCGGCCAAGACTTTCAGCTTCACAATGCCGAGCAAGGATATCACCCTGACGCCGGTCTTAGGCACCAACACCGCCCTTTCCGTTACGTTTGATTACGGCACCCACAGCGCGGACTTTGTCCAAACCGGTACCAGTCGGTCTCAGCTCTACAATGCCACTACCTACAATACCTCCTATTTCCCTGCCGTTACCGGTGATACGGAGGTTTCCTTCAAGGCGGGCGATACCTATTCCCTGACGGTGGCTTTGGTCAATTCGAATTACGATGTCCAGCTGGTGGCGACGGCTGGAACTTCCTCGGTGACGATGAGTCCGGATTCCACCTCGGTCAGTGAATCCACGGGTATCAAGACCATTAGCTTCAACAACAAATACAGTTATTACACCATCAGTGCCAATACCGTCTTCAGCTTTGTCTTCACGGCGGTCAGTGCCGTGACCTCGACGGTTACCAATACCGTGGGTGCCACGCTGACCTACACGATTAATGGCCAGGCTGCCACCGACCTCACCCATCTGCATGTCGGTGACTATCTCGGCGTGACCACGGATGATGCTGGCGTGAATCAGATGTATACGGTTGCCGTGAACGTCGGAGAGACGGCCTTAACCAAGGATTATTACGGATATTATCAGATTACTGGAAACATCGCCATTGTCATCGCCAAGGTTACCGGTTATAAGGTGACTGTCACCTGCCCGCTCAGTGACTCCGGATACCAGCAATATTCTCTTTCGGATACGGCCTACAATACCTATAAATCGGGTGTGGAAGTGGCCACGGGAACGGCCATGACGATTGAGCCTTACATCAAGGCACATGTCAAGATCAACATGTCTGGCAAGACGGCGGCTGATATTGATGCCGATTATGATGCTTACGCCTCGGTTTCCTTCACTCCGACCGGGGATACGGCCATCACCATCACGGCCATCAGCTAAACTTTCTTCCTGAAATGCAGTCAAAAAAAGAGTTGCCGGAAGGCAGCTCTTTTTGTTTGCTGGTCGGAACGATGGGATTTGAACCCATGCCCTCTTGCTCCCAAGGCAAGCGCGATAACCAAACTTCGCTACGTCCCGAGAAAGAAAATGTCCCAGCAAGCTGGGACAAGACTCTTCTAATGGTGCCCTCGAAGAGATTCGAACTCTTGACCCTTTGATTCGTAGTCAAATACTCTATCCAACTGAGCTACGAGGGCAGTGCGTGGAGGTTCCGTGCGGATTCGAACCGCAGGTTAAGGATTTGCAGTCCTCTGCCTTACCAACTTGGCTACGGAACCAGCGGAAAATAGTTTATCACAAGACGTTGATGACCTCAACAGGAAAATTAGAAATTCGCGCCGTCGTATCCCCAGGTGGCGGTTTCAAAGTAGGCGACATAGATGCGTTCGCTCGGGATGGCCAGACTTTGGTGGAAGATATCCGTGATCCGCTTCGTGAGGGTGTCATAGGCTTCTGGGGTGGCCTTGCCATAGACTTTGACGTCGATGAAAGCACTCGGGGCATCCTGGTTGCCCTGGAAATAGAGATCGTAATCCTCCTGGAAGCCCACCATCAGCCAGGCTTCGCTCTTGCCGGGAAGAATGCTGATGGCCTGACCTAACTGAGTCTTGATCTTCTCCTGGACGTCTTTCGGAATACGGACACTGGTCCGGACATTGATAAAAGGCATCGTGTTTCTCCTTTTCAAGTTATCTTAGCACATCCCTGATTTTTTTTGAAAAAAGGACAGGGCTTCCCCTGTCCTTCATCATGCTCTGGAGCAGGCGACGGGAATCGGACCCGCATGATCAGCTTGGAAGGCTGAAGTTCTACCACTGAACTACGCCTGCAACACACGAAAACAGCTTTTTAATTATAGAAGAAAGGGAAAACCAATTCAAGTTAAATCAATGGCGGTAGATGAGAAGCTTACGAGAGACATAATTGTAGACCATCACGATGAGGGTACGGATTACGAAATCGACCGGGTAGGAGAAGAAGGTGATGGACTGCTTGAGGAAGAGAACATCATAGGTGAGATACTGTAAGCCCATGCCGATCAGCAGGCCGCCGATGGCTAAGCCTAAGAAGAGCAGTTTGCCTTTGAGGGTCTTGCTGAAACCGGAATGGGATGCCTTATAGACCATATAGGTCGACATCAGGTAATTGAGGATGACGCCGATGGTGAAGCCGCAGGCCGTGGCGATGATGGTGACATAGCCGGCCGTATTGTCCTTGAAGAGGATGAACTGGACGAGGTAGCAGGTCAGGAAATCAAAGACGGCCGCCACCAGACCGACAATGGCAAAGCGGAACAGCTCCCAGAAGAGCTTGTTGGAGTAGGTCCGGCCTTCCAGGTAAAGCTTATAGATTAGGACTTCGTAAATGTTCGTAAGGACACCGGCCAGCAGGATTGAAAAGATCTCATGGGTAGGTAAGAGACCATAGGTGAAGTCCGCAATGAGGACATAGGCCATTTCCCCGAAGAGGGAGAGAATGACCAGGCAGATAAGGAACTTTCCGTTCTTGCCGATTTCCGGCTTCAGGCCGGAAGGACGGAACAGGCAAAGGAGAAGAATGACTAAGAGAATCGAGAGCGGACCTGTGACGAGACTGGTTAAGGACAAGGACTTGGATAGCGTGAAGGACTTGTTGGCGGAATAGGTCACCGTCAGGAGATCGTCCTCCCCGGCGGGGAAGACTTTCAGCCCGATAAACAAGGCGCCGATAGCCGCACAGAAAAGCACCAGAACAGCTTCAATAATCAGTTCCAGATACCACGGATGCGTGGCCTGACGTACATCCATTTCCGGCTTTGTTTCGGGATTTTTTTCCATGGGAGCACACCTTTTCAATCAGCACTAGAGAAAGTATACTCTAAAAATTATCTAGCAGCACACGAAAGT
>LAHS01000787.1_pt1 | contig 38893 bp, 22 predicted proteins | sample 329651 | NCBI WGS metagenome assembly LAHS01 (sample SAMN03275699, study PRJNA271635) | activated sludge metagenome | isolation source: sample C-1 Sludge from hydrolytic chamber (first chamber) of Anaerobic...
CCTTCGTGCAGAACCATATCGGCAAGGAGCTGGTTGACGATCCCGGATATCAGCAACGCGTGGCCGACGGACGTATCAATCCGGAGAAGGACTCCGCCCTGCTCGACCAGATGATCAAGCACCCCGCCAAGCGTGCCAAATACTCGGTCATCGCCTTCCTGATCGGCGTGATAGCCGTGGTGGTGTTCGGCAGTGTGCCCTCCCTGCGCCCCATGTTTGAGGAGAACGGCGAAATGGTTCGCGTAAGCATGCCCGTCACCATTGAGATCATCATGATGTCCATGGCAGCTGTCATCCTGCTGGTGGGCGGCGTAAAGCCAGCCCAAACCGTACAGGGCAGCGTGTTCGCAGCCGGTATGAATGCTATGGTGAGCATCTTCGGTATCGCGTGGATGGGCGACACGTTCTTCAACGGCAACCTTGAGTTCTTCAAGACCCACATTGCTGATATCGTGACCCAATATCCCTTCCTCTTCGCAATAGCGCTCTTCGTCATGAGCATCATGCTCTTCTCGCAGGCTGCCACCGTGCGCACCTTGTATCCTCTCGGTATAGGTCTGGGCATATCGCCATTGGCACTGGTCGCCATGTTCCCTGCCGTCAACGGCTACTTCTTCATACCTAACTATCCTACCGAGGTGGCCGCCATCAACTTCGACCGTACCGGCACCACGCGTATCGGCCGATATGTGCTCAACCACTCCTTCCAGCTGTCGGGATTCATCACGACGATCGTGTCGATAGGCATAGGCTATCTCATCATAACTTTCCTCTATTAACATGACCATATTATGAAGAAAATTTGTTGCATCATCATGGCCACCCTGACCGTCGCCTTAGCACATGCCCAGGTTCACCAGAGTGGCACCGGAGGAGAGAACGACGAGGTGAAATCACTGACTGACCGTGTGCTCAAGATAGAGCAGCACAACCGCATGCTGAACGTATATTTCAACTATTCGGCAGCCGGGGCGACGGAGAATAATAGTGCCGATGATCAATGGTCATCGCGGTTTTACACCAAGTCCATACAGCTGGAGGTAAAGGGCGACCTCACCGACAAGCTCTTCTACCGATTCCGCCACCGCCTCAACCGCAGCAATGCGGCGGGAGGCACCGACAACTTTGCCCGTGCCACCGACTTTATGATGATAGGTTATCACCTCAGTAAGAAGTTTACCGTGCGCGCCGGAAAGATGACCCAGATGTGGGGAGGATTCGAGTTCGACCTGAACCCCATGTACATTTACCAATATTCCGACATGGGTGATCACATGGACAGCCACCAGACGGGTGTCACGCTGTCTTATTTCCCATCGCCGAGTCAGGAAGTGGCGGTTGAGGTTTCCGACAACTTTTGCGGAAGTCTGGAGGAGATGATGCCCGGCACCACGCAGCAGGGCATCAAAAAAGCCCGCACACCGCTGACCTACATAGTCAACTGGAATGGCAACTTTGCCGACAACAAGTTTCAGACCCGCTGGGCCGTCGGCCTGCAGACCCTGGCCGAGCATAAGCACTCGCGCAAGATTACGTTGGGCTGCAAGCTCAACCTCCCTAAGCTGCAATGGTACGTTGACTATATGGCCGACTTCTCCGGGCTGGACCGAATGGGCATCGCCTCGAAGGAGCTGAAAAGCTTCTTACCGGAGGGACACACCTATTTCTCTGATGTACATTACAACTCGTGGATAAGCAAGGTGGACTGGCGCATGGCCAAGAACTGGAACGTATGGGCCAAGGGAATGATGGAGACAGCCAGTCTGCCGCATGTCGAGGGTCTTTCCACTTACCGCCACGCATGGGGCTATATGGGGGGCATAGAGTATTACCCCGACCTCACGCAGGACTTCAGGGTCTCGCTATCATACATCGGCAGGCGATATGCCTACAACAAAGCATCTGGCCTGAACAATTTTAACACCAACAGAATTGAGCTCGGATTCATGTATCGCATCAAATGCTTCTGAGAAGGGAGGCTACCGTATGTCATCATGGACGGTGGGCTACAACAAAAACAATATAGACAACAAATATTCAAAACACACGTCCCCCGTTGAGGGAGATTTCAGACAACAACTAAATATACAACTATGGAACAGAAATTCAGAGTAGAGAGCGACCTCTTAGGTGAGCTTCAGGTGCCTGCAGAGGCTTACTACGGCGTTCAGACACAACGTGGCATCAACAACTATCACATTTCCCGCAAGCAGATGAAGGATTATCCCGACTTCATCATCTCCATCGCCTACGTAAAGCAGGCCGCTGCAGAGACCAACCATGCCCTCGGCGTGCTCAACGATGAGAAGACCGCCGCCATGGTACAGGCCTGCCGTGAGATCATCGACGGAAAGATGCACGACAACTTCCCCATCGACATGATGCAGGGAGGTGCCGGAACATCGGTCAACATGAATGCCAATGAGGTGATCTGCAACCGTGCGCTGGAGATCATGGGGCACAAGCGCGGCGAGTACAAATACTGCTCACCCAACGACGACGCCAACTGCGGACAATCAACCAACGACGTGTACCCCACCACCATTCGCCTGGCCTTCATCCGTTACAACAAGGCACTGATCGCATCGCTCACCGGGCTCATTCAGGCTCTGCGCTACAAGGGCGACGAGTATGCCGACACCATCAAGATGGGACGTACGCAGCTGCAGGACGCCGTGCCTATGACCATCGGCCAGGAGTTTCATGCCTATGCCAACAACCTGGAGGAGGAGATCCTCAACCTTGAGCGTAACATCAAGCTGCTGCACGAGATCAACATGGGCGGCACCGCCATCGGCACCGGCCTGAATGCCGTTCCCGGATTCTCCAAACTGTGTGCGGCCAACCTGAGCAAGCTCACCGGCGAAGCCTTTGTCGTGGCAGAGGATCTCGTGGAGGCCACACCCGATACAGGTGCCTACGTGAGCTATTCGGGTGCACTGAAGCGTCTTGCCGTGAAGCTATCCAAGATCTGCAACGATCTGCGCCTCATGGCCTCCGGTCCCCGCTGCGGTCTGCACGAAATCAACCTCCCAGCTATGGCTCCCGGCTCATCGATCATGCCGGGCAAGGTCAACCCCGTGATCCCCGAGGTGGTCAATCAGACCTGCTTCAAGGTGATCGGCAACGACACTGCCGTATGTTTCGCCGCAGAGGCAGGCCAGCTGGAGCTCAACGTGATGGAGCCCGTGATCACCGAGTGCATCATCGAGAGCACCACATGGCTCAAGAATGCCATCGACACCCTCACCGAGAAGTGTATCCTCAGCATCACCGTCAACAAGGAGCGCTGCTACGAGATGGTGAAAAACTCCATCGGTATCGTCACCGCCCTCAACCCCTACATCGGTTACAAGGCCAGCACCAAGGTAGCCAAGGAGGCTAACGAGACGGGGCGTTCAGTTTACGACATCGTGCTCGAGCAGAAACTCATGACGCAGGAGAAGCTCGATGAGGCCCTCGATCCCAAGAACATGCTCAAGTCGCATAAGTTCTAAAAAGCCTTGTCCCCACCAAGCATAAGCCAGAGAGAGTGGGACAATGCGGCGTTGGCAGCCTATGACCTGAGCTTGCCCCATGATTACGAAAAGGAATCGTATCAAACCTGCATCAAGGTGCTGATACGGTTCCTCCGTCTTCTGGCTGCAACCATAGATAGATATTTGTAGTATCTGCTCGATATAGTGGGGTTGCCCCACACAGGAGAAGGAGTCATGCTATGCTTGTATAAGACCTCCGACGGGATTCATGGACGTGAGACCTTCTTGAAAGCATCAAGTGCTACTGTGGGTGCGTCATTATTGAAACAACCAAGGCCATAACCTCCGTTGTACCCATTGGGTGCCTCAGGCTCCCAATAGAATACTCCTTCCACATCAGCTCCCATCATCTTTGTTATCAGCTTGTTGCAAAGCTCTGCCTGATTGTATGGCATGCCTATCTCGCATATCATGACCGGCTTGTTATATTTCCGTCTGAGATGGGCGATGTTCGCAATACAGTCGTCTGCCACTTTCTGCCAGCCTCCTGATTCCGCCTGCTGCTCTGCCCAATAGGGATACAAAGACATGCCTATCATGTCATATTTTCCTCCGTGACTCTCCAGAAGTTCAAACATCCGATCATAGGCCCACTGGTTATTCCCTCCATCAAGATGTACAATCACCTTTGTCTCAGGGAAGACCGCTTTCACCGCATCATAACCAGCATTATTAAGCTGCGTGAGCTGAACAGGGTTATCCACTGATCCTATCGGCAGCAGCATTCCAGAGGTAGTCTCATTGCCTATCTGCACCCATTCAGGCTTTACACCTGCCGCCTGAAGAGCTGTAAGCGTCTCGTTGATATGATGACTAACAGCGCGTTTGAGATCATCAAACGAAAGTCCTTGCCACGCAACCGGTAACTCCTGATGTCCAGGGTCGGCCCAGGTATCAGAGAGATGAAAGTCTATCATGGTCCGCAAGCCAAGACGCGTAGCACGCCGCGCCTTGAGTACCACATCATCGATACTGTTCCACCCATCAACGGGGTTGACCCATACACGCAGGCGTATGGAGTTAACGCCACAGTAGTCACGCAGCAATTGCATACATTCCATCTCCTGACGATTACTGTCAGGAGTATAAAACTTACGTCCCTCCGACTCCATTTGAGTCAGCCAGCTGACATCCGCCCCACAGGCAAAGCCATCATTCATATCCAATCTCACTAGATTACTTTGTCTCGGAAAAGTCACAGGCCTGTCTTCTGAGCAAGAGCCGCAAAACATTGACACGGCCAATGCAAAAGCGGAGATTATCATTGTCATTTTCATTGATTATTATTTATTTCAAGTAACATATGTAAATTATCATCGATAGCATTAACGTGAATCTACGGAACTCTTTTTGGAGTATATGAATAGGTTTGTGTGCCGAGGTCAACCGTGAGAATATAGGAGTGTCCTACGCTCAAGGTGTTGTCTCCGTCAAAGCCAGTGGTTGCATCGGAGTGTCCCAGCATCAGCTTTCCGTCGCCACCGCCGAAGAAGAGTCCCCAATCGTGATTGATGAGTATTTTTACTCCCCATGGTGTTACCTTTTCCTTCACAAACTCTGCAGAGAACACCTCGGGATTGTCAGAGGATTGCACCATTGGATGCTCAGACCAGTCATCATTGAGCCCTGTAAATGTCACAGTTTCTACTTTAGTAAGTTGATAGGTAAGTGTTTTCAGTCTAAAGTCCATCACGTACAGTCCTCTTTCGGGAGCAGGAATGTTTCCCTCGGTACTGGCTGGTTTCAGAGAACCAGCGGTGGCTGTCGCACCGTCACCCGCCTTATACGCTACAGCCCAGTCTGGCTGCGTATACGCACGGTAACCCCACTCTGAATCGAACCAGTGTGCACCGCCATAAGCCAACGTTTCCTCGTCGTATAGCGAAAGGTAATCATCGAACCCGTCCCAGTTCATAATTCCAGAAAAATAAAGTCTGGGAGCTGTCATGGGTTCTATCACAGCTTCCCCTGCTCCGATACTCAGACCTAATGGGTTGGTAAGATCCAGAACAAGCGTTGATTGTCCAGCAGGTAGTTGCAGAGTGATGGGATCCGCCGTCTCGCCAAACGTAAGTTTATTGCAGTCTCCTCCGAATGCCACCTTCTTCTCTATGGCTGGTCCCATGTCGGTTGTCGTCGTATTATATAGTGCCCCTTTACCACTTATCATGATTGTCACAAATGCAGCGTCACGCAGACTCACGGGTAGAGTCCATTTATTGGCTTTGATATTATAGCTCATCTCTCCCGTGATGTCACCGGTAACTGACAGGTTTTTAATATAAAGGCCGCTCCACCATCCCTCCTGCGTATTAAGTGTCGTAAAATAGCATCCGGTAGGATCAGGAAACCAAAAATTCCAATGATCTTCGGTAGATGAGGCATGGAACGTCTTTCCAGCCTCACCCTGGTTACCCCACACTATATTATTAGCTTCACGTAACCACCAATTGGTCCAGCCGTTTACACCCATGAATCCCTGATATATACCATTCTCCTCGGGCGAAGCAAGCCTCATCGATGTCTCGTTTTGATCTTTGTCCAGCACAATTCCTTGAAGGAGCCTGATTTTATAAGGCTGAACCACCACCTTGAGCATGGTTGAATATGTGGGAGCAATATTAGCACTAAGCACAGACTTTATCCGAATATAGAGAGGAGATTTCTCGTCTGCAACATATCCCATCCGTTCCAGCAAAGCGTTCAACTCACCGGAAAGGAACTGACGCGAGCGGATACCTTTCTCCACACTGAGCTCGGTCGGAGTTGAAAACTGCCCGTCGCGCGAGAGCTCAATCGTTTCCAGAGCCGCATTTATCGGAGCCTGAAGAAGCGTGTCACTCAGACTCAGCCTTCCGTCCCCACTCCAATAGATGGTCATGGCAAGGGCTTGCGGATTTGCGGGACTCAAGATGATATCACCAGAAGCACCCGACAAAGTCATTCCGCCGGGCAAATCAATATACACGGGATCTATGTCGCTTCTGCACGACGCAAGCCCTATGGTAGTGATAACTAAAAGCAGTGCGTTTATGATATAATGAACTTTCATGACTACTTATCTATATAGAGGATTGGTTAGATTAGGATTAGCTGTCAAATCCGTATCAGGAATAGGGTATACGTTGTACTTCTCGTTGACCTGACGACCATCAAGCACCCCACCCTTCCATTGCCAGAGGTACGTACCAGAGGTGAACTTGCCAAAGCGCACAAGATCCGTACGGCGTATAGACTCGAGATAAAGCTCACGGGCTCGCTCGTCCAGCATGAAATCAAGGGTAAATTCAGCATCGGATATCTTCCCACTCTCGTCGCCCTGATAAGCGCGAAGACGAACCTGATTCACGAGCCGAAGTGCCTCAGCTCTCGAAAGGCCATCTCCACCACGGAGAAAAGCCTCAGCGGCCATGAGATACACATCAGCAAGGCGTAGCAAAGGGTAATCAGTGGAACACCCAGTGGCAGCAGAGTTTGAGGCGGCGGTACCAGCATCGGTCAGATTAGTGAACTTCTCAAAGAAATACCCTTCTGCCTGATTGTCTATAGGCCCGCTAAAAAACTGATTCTGACCATCGGTATAGAACAGTGCGCGCGTGTCCCGAGTTGTTCCCATATCACCAAATTTCGACACTATTTCGCCACGAGCCCTAAACATACCCCAACCGTTGGTTAGACCATATTTGGCGGGGTCCTGAGAACTGGAGTTTCCGCACGAACCGCACACGAGATACGTTCCTCCTCCCCAGGTAACCGAAGTGGTTGCATCTCCGACCAGCGCAAACAATATCTCATGGGAGCGCTTGTGGTTGTCTGCATTGAACAGCTTTGAGTAGTTGGGTTCAAGATAATACGAAGGGTTGGATATAACTTTGGAGCATGCTGCGATACACGCAGTGTAATACTTGGAGTCCACAGTACCACGGTAGACTGCACTATTCAGATAGAGCCGAGCAAGGAGTGCCCACGCTGTGGCCTTACAGGCTCTGCCATACTCGTTGGTATCAGGGAGTGCAGCATCAGATCCTTGCTCGACAAGCTCAAGCAGCTCGCTCTCCACAAAGTCGAACAGTCCTACCCCATCATACGCCTCAGGAATATAACCGGTCACCGGAGTATGTTCGTCAACTTTCGGTCCCTTACGAAAGAGATCAAGCACCATCCAGTAGCTGAACGCCCGCATAAAACGCGCCTCAGAACGATATGACCTGATCTTTTCTTGGTCGGATATGGAGAATCGGGACAAAGCCTCGTCTGAGCAGTTGCGGAGGAACTCATTGCACAGAGCGATGTTGAAAAACAGCCAGTAATAAGAGTCGGACACCCACGAATCTTTCGGGCTCCAACTAATATAGGTGAGGTCCACAAGATTGTTGCCTGATAACCAGGTGTTGGCAACTTCGTCTGTGGCTGCTTCCTGCAGATTGAAATAACCTCTGGAAAAATCTTGCCCGTTGATAGTCGTCAGGTCACCGTTATCGCCACCCTGCCCCTGTCCGGCAAGCACATAGGAGGCATATATTTTTGCCAGCACATTTTTATAGTTTGCGGCATCGGCATACACATCCTTAGATGTGGTCTCGGTTACCGGCATTTGATCGAGGTCACCCGCACAGCTGCTTAGCAACAGTGCGAGCCCCATCATAAGGCCGGTGAGTATCGTTGCTTTTTTCATGATGATTATATTTTAGAAATTGAGTCCAGCTGTCACTGAGAATGTGCGAGGGCGAGGGTACACGGCGGTATCCACGCCATTGGCTGTTTCCGGGTCTACACCCTTGTATCGGGTTATGGTGAACACATTCTGTACCATTGCCGACACCTGTAGGCTCAGATGCTTGTGAATCTGACCGAAGTCATAGGCTATCCGGAGATTATCCATCTTAAGAAATGACGCGTTCTCAAGATAGCAGTCACTGAGAAACTGCCTACGCATGAAACGTGTGTCAAGGAAACTGTGGTTCAAATTGTTGAGCTGATAGTCATTGTAGCTCATCGTCTCCCAGGCTCCAGTGTTCATTGCCATCCCATTGAATATATATCCCCCGATATTCGCCCGAAGGGAACTCGACAATGTCCACTTCTTGTATCGGAGACTAGTAGAGAAACCGAGGATCCAGTCGGGTGCAGGCGAGTGGCTATGGTAACGATCCTCACTGGTGACCTCCCCATTGCCATCGAGATCTGCATACAATCCCTCGATGGGTCTACCCGTCTGCGGGTCGTAAAGCTGCTTGTATAGATAAAAGGCGTAAGGGGCGTAGTTTGTTGAAAACACCTGCATCTGATAAGCATCAATCCATGGGCCAACTTCGGTATCAGGGCTGGGCGTCCCAGGGGTGAGCGTCAGATTCCTGATACGCACACGCTGCCATGCTGCATTCGCCGTGATTTCCCAGTCCCAGCTCTTATGTGCAATGAGATGGGCAGAAAGGGTAAGTTCCAGTCCTTTGGAGTCTACGTTTCCGACATTCTCGAGCATCAGTTTGTCAAAGTTGGTTCCAGCCGGAACTGGTACAGTAGCAAGTAAATTTTCTGTTTTACGGGTGTAATAATCGACCGATAATGTAAAGCGATTCTCGAACAGCCCTACGTCCAAGCCATAGTTCCATGACCGGGTAGTTTCCCATCTCAGATCTGGGTTGTAAGCTTCTGGGCGATACGTACTGATCGGTGTACCGCCAAACAAATACTGCGCACCTTCAAGGCCTGGCGTGTAAACAGGAATATAGCCATAATTGGCTATACCATCCTGCTGACCCGTCACACCGTACGACGCACGGATTTTCAGATCATTGATTTCTTTACGGAGAGGCTCAAAGAACTTCTCCTGAGAAATACGCCATGCAAGAGCTATAGAAGGAAAAGTACCCCAACGATTGTCACGCGAAAATCGAGAGGATCCATCTCGACGCACCGTAGCAGTAAGAAGATAGCGATTCATGAGCGTATAATTCAGACGTCCATAATACGAAATGAGGGAGTGACGCTGGTCTGTCGCAGCTGATGTTGCCTGCTGTACACCGTCAGCGTTAAGGGTAGCATAAAACGGAGTTGTGTATTTCCAATATTGATAATCATAACCAAACGTGACATCAATATTTGATTTGAGAATCTCCATATCACGGCTATAGTTAGCATAGATAGTCAACAAGCGGTTATCATTCCTCTGCGGACCATATCTGTAGTCACGACCACCTGTCGTATAAAAGGCTACAGCCTCCTTGGGCACAAAGATGCGACCTTCGCCCTTTGACCAATCATAACCTCCGGTGAGGTGGAGCCGCAGCCCTCTTACCCAGCACATATTCCAATCCACATCGACATTACTTATCATACGATAGACATCAGATGTAGACTTATACTGCTCAAGGCGACCCCTCGCATTGGCAAGTGCTCCGGTCACAGGAATTCCGTTGGCATCAATAGCCTCGTTATATCCGCCGAAGTCATCGTTACCAGAATACACAGGGATAGTGGGATTTAATGTGGCACCACCCCAGATGGCTCCTGTGTCCGCGAACCTATTTCTCGAATATGTACCCTTCAGACTGAGCTGTAGCCGCAACTCATCGTGAAAGAATGAGGGTGTGAGGTTTAGATTGCCTGTGAAACGTTTCGTATTGTCGGTTCTCAAAATACCATCCTGACAGTACGCACCGATAGAAATCCGAAAAGGCAACCAATCTACCGCACGCCCAGCAATACTAAGGTTGTTGTCGGTACCATAAGCTGTATGGTAAATCTCGTCATTCCAGTCTGTACGACAACTGCCAAGAAGCGACTTCTGATGCGCAGTACCAAGTTCTTTGACCACCCCGATAAACTCGTCGGTGGACAGCATGTCCGAGGTTCTGGTTTTTGCAGACAAAGAGTGAGTTGTCTGAAACGCCATCTTAACACCATCGCCTTTGCCTCTTTTCGTAGTAATAATAATAACACCGTTTGAGGCCCGTGACCCATAAATAGCCGTCGAAGAGGCATCCTTCAATACGGTCATGCTTTCTATGTCATTCGGATTGATAAGACTCAGAAAGTTTCCGCTGCCACTGACCGAGCCTCCGACTTCCATAGGAACCCCATCAAGAACTATCAGTGGGTCATTAGAGGCGTTGAGCGATGCCCCTCCACGAATACGGATTGTAGAGCCTGATGTGGGAGACCCCCCACTGTTCACAATCTGGACACCTGCAATCTTTCCATTTACCAATTCCTCCGGAGAAGAAACCATACCCTTGTTGAAGTCTTTCTCACTTATCGACGAAATAGAGCCGGTAAGGTCTTCTTTCTTACGAACGCCGTAACCTATGACTACAACCTCGTTAAGCACCTTGCTGTCAGGCTTCATGGTGACATTCATAATATCCGAGGTAATGTCAACAGTCTGACTGCTATAGCTCATGTACGAGAAGGCGAGCTGTTTGGCAGCAGGAGAAATACTTAGGGCATAGCGGCCATTCAGGTCAGTTGCTGTACCCAAAGACTCCCCCACCACTCTCACCGTTGCGCCAATCAGCGGTTCACCGCTCTCATCAACGACAGTACCCGTCACTGTTCTTTGTGTCTGGGCGTAAGCTGAAACGGGTATAAGGAGCATCACGACCAACAGTCCCAATAGCCTGCTCCTCATTTCAGCATTGCCAATCAAGTTATTCATTAGAAAAGTTTTATGGTTGTTTCGGTTATTTGTTTAAGGTGTTCTCTTGACCCCGTCCGGCACATCTCATGAGCACAATATGCTCGTCTGCCATCCATACGCCTTATTTGCACGCATACAAAATTACGCGAATATTAGGGAAATAGCCCTTGCTTTTCGGACAATTGATGCAACAAATCAGACCGGACAATGCCCGACCAGGCAGAATCAAGCCATTTGTCCTATCTCTTGGTCACAGCCTCATCGTCGGAGTGATACATACTTGGGGTTACTCCAAATTGTTTCTGAAAGCATTTAGCAAAGTATGAGGGTGTCTTGAACCCTATCATATAGCTTATCTCGGCAACAGTAAACCGGTGCTGACTGAGCAGTACAGCTGCCTTTTGAAGCCTTACGCTACGGATGTAGTCTAATGGCGGCATGCCCATATATTTTTTTACAAGGCGATACAACTGCTTGTTGGGTATCCCGCTTCTCTCACAGAGAAGGTTAACATTCAAGTCTGGGTCAGAAATATTGTCCTCTATGATTCTGGCTATCTTAGCCAGTAATTTTTCGTTTGTGGTCTCGGCCTCGATAGGCTTTAACTCTGCCTCTGTTATGGCCTGTATGCGCACCTGCTCCTTTATCTCACTTCGTGCGTTCAGCAACTGGTGTATCCTGCCGAGTAGGGCAGATGGCAGGAACGGCTTTGTCATAAACGCATCAATGCCCAACTTGATACTCTCATTCTCTGTCTTATTGTCCGACTTAGCCGTGAGCATGATAGTAGGAATAGAAACCAGGCGTGGGTTCTGTTTCATTCTTCTCACCATCTCCAGCCCGCTCATGACCGGCATCATTTCATCAATGATAACCAGGTCAGGAACAAAAGATGCCATGATAGAAAGTCCCGAGCGTCCGTTCTCTGCCGTGAGACAGGTAAAATTGTCCTTTAGAATCTCCATAATAAATTCAGAGATTTGCATATTGTCTTCAACGATCAGCACCTTAGGCTGGCCGCTCTCCTCTTTCGAAACACTTTGACGTGTCTCAGTGCTTGCATTGTCAGAGATAGGTAGAGTCACCACAAACGATGTGCCCTGGCCTTCCTTAGAGTAAAGGTTAATATTGCCGTTCATCAATTCCAAATATCTCTTGATAAGATATAAGCCCAAGCCCGTTCCGTCACGGAGCCCGAAGGTTGACGGAGCCCGGAACATACGCTGAAACACAAGCGGCTGATCAATATCCGAGATACCCACTCCATCATCCGAAACCACAATTTCCACATGCTCTCCTTGCCTGTTGATACCACACGATATTGTCGCACCATCGTCAGAGTATTTACAAGCATTTGACAACAGATTAGTAATGACAGACTCGAACTTCACCGCATCTGCCTCAATACGGATCTGAGGATGGGAACTGTGGAAAATGAATTTCTTCTGAGGATTATTCTCCCTAAACACTTCAAATACACCTTTGCAGAACTCCACGACATCAAAGACAGAAAGGATCAGCAGATTCTCTCCGGTATCCTCCAGATGCTGGAGTTCCAAGGTGCGATGGATCATGTTGTTCAGCCGAACAGCGTTGTCATATATGGTATCAAGTCTTCTTTTGCTCTCAGGGTCTTTTGCATGCTCTTTCATCAGACTCACAGGTCCAAGAATCATGGACAACGGAGTCTTAAGATCGTGCGAGATTGTCGACAGAAATGAAAGTTTGCGCTCTACATTTTCCAAGGCCGCTTGCCTCTCCTGCTCCTGAAAAGCGCGCATATTCCTTCTCCGCGTGTACCATACTATCCAACATATCATCGTAACTATGACAATGACATAAAGAGTAACAGCCCACCACGAAAGCACCAACGGCGGTCTGACTGTCAGGGGGATGGAGACATGGCTGGCAGGCATTCCCACCATCTTCACCAGCACATGGTACTCTCCCATTCTCAAGCCTGAGAATGTAATTGTATTTATCCCCTCGGGCATGATGACCCAACCACCTATGGTGTCAGTGGGCGACTTCGCGAGTTTATACATATAACGCTGCACCACTTCCGGTGAGTAGTTGAGTGTACTGACCACCCAGCTTATGTGCCCGCCATACGAGATACGCATACCCTTCGCCCCTTCTTTAATACCCAGCAGATTCCAATGACCATCGCCGCTGTCGTTCAATATCATTTTTATGGTATTATAGTCTCTGTCACTCCCCATTATCCGGTTGTCTACCTCCAGTATCTCGTCCGTACCTCCGAGATATATCTTCTTCATGACCTTATCCTCATACACGGCAGTATATGCCTTTTGTGGAATAGGCAGCAGTACAGCACGCAGACGATTGCCGTCTACACTCCATACATTGCTTTGCGTAGAGATCCACATACCTTCCCCCACGCTACCCATTGCCAACACCGTCTCGTCTCCATTTGTATATGGGAATTTCACTATGCTGTAGCTATTGTTGGTAAACACAACGGCACCTCCCCTGAAGGCGCACCATACCCTACCCCTGCTGTCAATAGCAATATGAGCAGGATAGTTGCCTGTCATCTTGTAAATGTCATATCTCCGCATCTGACCAGTTGCCGGCGTATACCTTGCCAGCATATTATCACGGAACAGAAGAATCCACAGGTTACCACTGGCATCTCTGATTAGATCGTTCACAAGATTGTTGACCAGTGAAAGTCCTCTGCTACTTTTCGTTTCTGTATTGGCAGCCATGTCCGAAACCACAATGCCGCCGTGCTTTCCAAACTTCTTCTTGTTGACATAGTGCAATCCGTTGAGGAAACTACCCACCCAAAAATGATTTTGATCTTCTGCTAAGGCATAAACCCAGCTTGTATTATGCTGCCCGTGACAGTCCACAATATGGAACACGTCAAAATTATCTTTATGCCGATTATACCTGTTGACACCGCCATCGGTGGCAAGCCACATTCCTCCCTCTGCATCTTCATGAATGCCCCTGATCCGATTGTGCGACAGAGAGTGGGCATTTTCAGAATGTCGATACCAATGGGGCGAAGAGTCATCAGTCAACCGTATGATACCGTTGGTTCCCCCAAACCACAGATTATCTTTGCTATCTCTATAGATGGAGTGAATTTCGTTGCCTTCTCCAGAGTGGACAAGCGCATTGAGCTTGATGGTCTTTATGAGGCTGGAACCAGAAGCAACAGAGAAGCCACGTTCATGTCCCGTCCAGATATTCTGCTGGTCATCGGCATATATACACCATATCTCGTTATCTGCCAAACTCTGCTCCTGCCGGGAGTCATGCCTATAGTGCCTGGCTCTATTGTTGTACAGATCGAATACTCCGTCATCTGTTCCCACAAGCACATGACCGTCATCTCCCTTTGACAGACTTTTAATATTGCTGTTTCTCACAAGCGAGACCTTTTCCCAATGCTCATTGGCGGGATAGTACTTATAGAGCACCCCCTCTCCACCTATGTATATACATTCATTGTCCTCGGCCTCAAGTAGGCAGTTGGCAAAGAGTGGGCTGTTGGCTGATCTCCCTGCTCTCACCTTCAGTTTCCTGAACACCTTGGTCTGTGCGTCCCACCTCGCCACACCGTTAAACGTACCCACATACACAATACCTCTGCTGTCTCGCAACATAGAATATACGGATTTATGGGGCAATCCCCTGGTGTAAGAGCTGACTGTATTGTTCCTTAGGTTTAGTTTGCTGATACCGTCCAACCCACCGATCCAGAGATTATCATCATACAATAACATCGTACGTATTTCCTTGGGGGAGGAGGTCTTTCCGGGAGACACCTTACCAGAGCGGTAGTCGTATACCAGCAGCCCATTGTTTCCGCCGATATAGAGTTTGTCGTCTTTCTCTACGAGGGCATATATCTGAACCCCACATAGCCTGTCCCTGCCAACCGCATGAGTTGCAACTCCATCATAAAAATATAGCCCGTTGTTAGTGCCAAGCCACATTATGCCCCGGCTGTCCTTGAATATACAAAACACAGCCGTTTTCTTGCCGTCCAAAGAGACATTTTTCCAACACAGTTCCGACTCTGGAAGCTGAGCGGCAGCATGTCCAGGAGCAGGAAGACACCAGAGAGACATCAACAATGTCAGCCTGATTATAAATTGTGACATACGAGCAATATCCATCATCCATATTGGTATTATATACGATATGCAAAGTTATCGTTTTTAAGGAGAAACAACACATGACAGCATACATTTTAAAAGCAACATATAGGACTATATATGCAACAAACCAGACACAGAAACAACAGGAAGAGCCCACGGACAATCTCATATACGAGATTTAACCATGAGCTCCATATCCGAAATTGTACGACGAGAACTACTCTTCACCAAATCCTTTGGAGAACTTCATCCACTTATCTGACGTACTGACGCTATACGTCCGGTCCTGCTGCCAACCATTGATGATTTCCCGACTGTTCCAAGTAGAATCAGAGAGGAAATAGTATTTTCCCTCCTGGTTGCGGCAAAGATATGTATCAAAGTAGTATATCGTTGAACCTTCCGCAGCTTGTTTCATGGGTATGATCTGCCAATTCCCAAATCCGTCATCAGTAAAGTCACCTGTAATGTAACCTTTCCTATCGCTGCCAGATCCCCACATATTGACTTCAAAAGTGACTTTTACATTATTGTCGCCAAATGCCTCGATACCACCATGCGGCAACAGTTTATTGTTAAAATCAAAGAACGCCGCATTCTCCCAATTAGAGCCAACACCCCAAAGAGTCTGATTGTTAGCAGATACCCAGAAAGGCTCCCATACGCAAAAACCTGCGCCACCATTAGCCAAAAGAGCCTCTTTCACCTCTAACATAAAGTCTTTCTGGAGTTGCGGACAAGGTCTTTCCGGATACCCGATGCACATTTTACTCATTAGATTAATATTCTGGTCATTCCATGCACGGGTCCAGATGTGTCCTGTTTCAGCCACAAACAGCCTCACACCATAAGTAGAATACAACGTAGCTGCGAAATCGCCCAACTGGGAAGGAGTATAGTCTTGCCATTGAGGATAATATGAAACCCCTAACATATTAAAATCCTTCAGACCATACTTCTTATGTTTGGCTATCCAATTCATAGCATCACCCGGATTCATAGCTACGTGGAGAATTGTCTTGATATCTTTTCCATTATTCCAATTGAAATCAGAAACTGCCTGCAGACCCGCATTAAACAGCTTGACGTTTCTAACATAGTTGGTTGGCACAAGGTCTGCATTGTCTGCGACCATGATGGTGTTATTTGTCTCATTACCAATCTGCACCAATTCTGGCAACAGGTTAGCATTCATCAAAGATGTTAGAGTTTTGTATGTATAGTTGTAAACAGAATCAGCCAGAAGACTTGAATATTTGACAACAGGACGCCAAGCCTCTGGCACCATGTTTTGTTGCGGGTCAGTCCATGTGTCTGAATAGTGGAAGTCAAGCAACACATTCAATCCCTCTTGCTTAGCTCGCGAAATACTACGTTTAACATCAGCTAAGGTCGAATAATTTGTCCAGCTTGGGTTGTGCCATAAACGTAAGCGTACAAGATTGCCTCCATACTCTTTGACAAGATGGTATGGATCTACCTTGTTGCCGTCCTTAATGTATTGCACTCCATCATCCTGGAGTTCATTGATATACGACAGATCAGCCCCCTGAAGAAACTGCGCATCTCTGTCCAGTGCGCCACTCGCCATGTGGAATCTTGGTGCTGATGACACAATCACAGACGAGTTATCAATCTCATTCTGACAACTTACAAAACACACGGCCAGCAACATTAATATCATGCGTGACACCTGATAGATAGAACTATTTGTTTTCATTGCTTTGATATAAATTAAATGATCTGTTTACAAAAATAAGACATTTACGCCACAAGAATGATCTGTTTTAGGACACAAATGTAAATGAATACGCTGATTTATCAGCAAAGTCTAGTTTCTTGGCATGTTTGTCTCATATGAATGTTATGGTGGCATTCTATTCCGGAATACCAGTGCAACTCATCTCGGTTATAGCCACAAGGATATCCAAATGCACCACACAACTACACACAACATATCGAGGCCCTCGATCCCAAGAACATGCTCAAGTCGCATAAGTTCTAAAAAGCGCGATTGAGCCCTTTCTTCCCTAACTTATGTAAAAGTAAAGGGAATAAACATCAGGCGGGAGGTAAGAATACGATTCTTACCTCCCGCCTATTACTTTATCCTACCACTCCTACCCTCTCCTACCTGATCACCCCCTGATCAGCTTTTCTTCTTCTATATAACTAAGCCGAAGTCATGTTATTCACAACCTTAGTTTTTGTTTTCGGCTTGTCGAAAAGGTTGCTGCAAATAATCTGTCGCATGGGTCATAGGCATCACCATCATAAGTGATCAACTTGCGTTCCAGCAGTCTTTTGCCAGCTACCTGCACCAGACTGGAACTTTGCAATCTATACTTGTAGATAAAAGCAGACGAAGTAAGGGTACGGGCTTTACCTTCCTTACAGATAGCGGCAAACAGATCTTTTATTAATACACTCTTGTCTTTTGCTATAGAGTCACTTTACAGGTCTCTTATCTCCCCATATTTCTTGTTCCATCGCCACACCGTGGTACGTGAGAGGGGCATGAGGTTCATGATCTGCACGGTGGTCATGCCGGCCTTCTGCAGATAACAGAAGCGAAGCACCTGCTCGTCGACATTGCCCAGACGGCCAGCAAGTCCCTGGCTGAAGGTGGGATAAGTCTCATCTACGGCATGAAAGAACTGCCGCCACTCGTCCGAAGTCATGTGGTGCCTTCCCTCGGCCGTGAGCTTCAGTGCCTTTATGATATCTGCCGACCTGACCTCCACCGCGGTCTGATGGAGCATACGCAGGTAAGCATTGTTCTGATTGACCCGATTGGCCAGCTCCTCTTCTTTTTGCCTCAGCTCCGCGTCATAGCGCATGATCTCCGCCTTCACGTCAGCCAGCTTCCGTTGCGTTTCCTTCAAAGTGATGGTCTGCCGGAGCATTTGGTTCTTACGGCGGTAATAGATCAGAATGACCAGGGCGGCAAAGACCATGAAGAGCAAGGCAACAGAGAGGAGAAGCACACGGTAGCGGTCACTTTGGGCCAACGCAGCCACCTTCTCCTTCGACTGCCTGTTGTATTGGAACTGCTTCACCACAGCATCGGCCATTTTCTGATTCTGCGCCAGTTCCATCTTCTCTGCCAGTACCATTGTCTCATGGGCATAGCGCCGCATGGCCCCGCTGTTGCCCCGGGCACGATAATATTCAAATAATCCTCTCGCCGCATCATAGCGGTTCTGGAGTCCTCCATGACGTGTCAGCACCTGCTGATAGCAGTTCACGACATTCTTTCCGTCACCTTTCATGGCAAAGTAGCCGGCAAGAGCTATCAGGCTCTGTGCCGTGATCCTGTCCACATCTTTCAATTTGACATACACCTCGTCAGCCTCTGTCTGCATCTTCTGCGAGGAGAGGTAGCGGAGCAAGATGGCGGCATACTCCTGAATCACGTCCAGGCCGACGACATTCAGCTGGCGGTATGCCCTCAGATAGTATGCCCGGGCTTCATCTTTCTGCCCCAGATGCTCATAGCTCACTGCCAAATGGACGATGGGCAGCCTGGACCGGTTTCCTGCCCACGCCATTTCCTTTCGGGCCATATAAAGCGCGTTGCCATAGTCATTCACCTCGGCAAAGAGTTCATAGAGATTATGATACGTGCTCTGCATAAGCAGGGTGTCCAGAGGTTCCTGCTGTTCGCTGCATTCCGTGGCACTGAAAAACTGCTCCATCGCCCTTGCCTGCTCCCCTCTGAAGCGATAGACCCGTCCAGCATAATAGTGCGCCTCCTGTTGCTCCCGGCGACTGCCTTTGGTATCGGCCGTGGCCGTCACGGTCTCCAGGTCCATGTCGGCGGGAAACGGCCGATGCAGCAGTTCCAGCAGCTGCAGCTGCAGTACGTCGTATTTCATCTGAGCATAAGGCGGCACGTCCTTCCGCCGCGGCTTCATGGCATCGAGTTCCTTCAGACTGATCTCCGGTGCCTTTTCGGCTTGCTGCTGAAGTATCCGTAGCTTGTCGAGAAAGTAACTGTCCGAGTTGCAGGCTACCGTAACCATCAGAAGGATCATTCCCATGAGGAGCAGATACAGCTTGCTGAGGCTTCCTGCCTGCTGTCGGTGTGGTGAAAAGAATTGTTTCATGCTTGCAAAGTTAGGAAAAAGTCATTATTACAAAAGGCGTAAAGCCACTTTTTCCAGATGGTGAAACAAGGTGAAACATCATTTCCGCTCCACCTAAAGCAAGAAAGAACTAATTTTGCGGCAAACAACAACCCATCATCATGAATAATCCTGTATTTGCTTTCGTTCTCTGCCTTGTTGCCATGCTTCTGCCGCTTGTCTCCCCGAGTGCCACAGGTAAGGAATATGACCACGGGGTGCAAGGTCGTGTGGTGAGCAACATGACCGGCACGGGCATGGACAGTATCCGCGTGATCCTGTTGACCGCCGACAGCACGGCTCTCGATACCGTGCAGGCCGCTCCTGCCTCAGCAGGGGAGGACGCCGGGCTGTATCACTTCTCCATCAGGAAGGTGGGGCGATATATCGTCAAGGCTGAATGCCCGGGCTATATCGAAGCCTGCCAGCCGTTTGAGCTACGCAGCAACCGAGAGTGGACCGTGTTTGTGAAGCCGATACGCATGATCAGGATTCAGCAGTTAAGGGAGGTTTCCGTCAGTGCCACCAAGATCAAGATGGTGATGCGGGGCGATACCATCGTCTATAATGCCGATGCCTTCCAACTTGCCGAAGGCAGCATGCTTGATGCCCTCATTGCCCGTCTTCCTGGGGCAAAGCTGACCAAGGAGGGCAAGATCTACGTCCACGGACGATACGTCTCCAGCCTACTGATCAACGGTCAGGACTTCTTCAGTGGTAATCCGCGGTTAGCCTTAGAGAACCTGCCTGCCTATACCGTGAAGCAGATCAAAGTGTTCGATAAGTCGGGCTTTGCCTCCCGGGCGATGCGCCGCGACATGGGCGACAAGCAGTACACGATGGACGTCAGACTGAAAAAGGAATATGCCGTGGGCTATATGGGCAACCTCGAGATGGGCGCAGGCACGGATCATCGGTACATGTCGAAGGCCTTTCTCTCGAGATATGCCGAGAAGGAGTTCCTCTTCGCCTTCGCCAACATCAACAACCTCAACGACAACCAGACGGCTTCGATCTCCGGCGACTGGAGCCCTCAGGACCTGCCCGACGGACTGCTCATCAACCGGACGGTCAACCTGTCGTATGCCAGAACCTTTCATAGTCCGCTGGATTATTTCTCCACCGCCAATACCTTCTCCCACACCGATGCGGATAACCAGACGATACAGTCCTCGCAGACTTTTCTTCCCCGTGGTGACCTGTTTCGTGAGAGCAACGGAGCCATGATGACCAAGGTGACGACCGTCAGCAGCAAGAGTGAGCTGGCGTTCCAGCCACAGGGCAGATGGTTGCGCACGGCGGTATTCCTCGACTATAGCCGCAGGAGAGGCCTTGCCCACGAACGGCAGACCATGACCGATGCCGCCTCGCTCATCAACAGTCTCGTGACCCGCGACGCCCGCGATGTCAAGACTTTCTCATTCAGCCTGGAGAACAGCATGGGGCGAAACATCATTGCCGACCTGATCAGATGGGAGGGCAGTGCGAAGTATGACCAGACTTCCGCCGACGATTTCTCCCTCTATGATCTGTCTTTTGCCAGCAGTGCCACTCCCCGCGACTTCCGGAACAACTATCGCAGCGAGAGACACCGGCACTGGCAGCTGAAGGGAGTTCTGCAATACGACATCAACTGGCCCGGCGTCACCCTCATGCCCGAGTATGCCTACCGGTTTGTTTACAACAAGACGGACAACTTGCTCTACCGTCTGGACAAGCTATCCGACAGTGACAGCACACGCTTCGACCTGCTTCCCTCAACACGTCAGGCACTGCTCGACGTGCTCGACGCCGACAACAGCTACCGCTTTCATGAATATCAGAATCATCATCAGGTGGCACTCCACTTCCGGGCTGACCAGCTGCTGGCTCACTTAGAGCGGCCCACGTCATGGTACTGTGATCTGAACCTGCCGCTGCGCTATGTCAACAAGAACCTGTACTATCACCGCCGTGGCCGGCACGACGTGAGTCGCCACACCCTGTTTCTGGAGCCCCAGTTCACCCTTGGCAGGAGGAACCGGCGGCTCACCTGGGAACTAAAAGGTAGCCTTCGCTCCGACATTCCCGACATGACCTATCTGGTGGACTATACCGATGATGCCGATCCGCTGAACATCATGAACGGTAATGGCGACCTGCGCAACATCCATCGCTTCGACGCCAGCCTCTCCATAAGGGGAGAAGGCAGCATGCAGCGACTCTGGTCAGTCAGTGTGGACTATTGCCTCCGCGACAACGACGTAGCCTTCGGCATACAGGTCGACAAGCTCACGGGCAGGACGTGGCTGAAGCCCGTCAGCGTCGATGGCAACTGGCAGGGTAATGCCGCCTTCAACTATGCACAGGCATTGGACAAGGCACGTAAGTGGAGCATCGACCATCAGCTGTCAGTAGGTTACTGGCACAGCATCGACATGGCCACCACCGTAGGTTCCACAGAGAGCATGCGGAGCATCGTCGGCAGCTGGCATGTCGCCGACCTGCTGAAGCTCAGCTTCCGTCCTGACGGCAACCACGAGTTCTCTCTCCGTTGCGGCGGCAACTACCACATCATCACTGGCCAACGCGATGGTTTCGGACATATCAAGGCCGGCGACTATCAGGCCGGACTGACTGCCCTGCTGCGCCTGCCATGGAGCCTCAGTCTCTCCACCGACATGACGATGTATGCCCGTCGTGGCTACCAGTCTTCGGCAATGAACACCACCGACTGGGTATGGAACGCACAGCTCGCCCGCACCTTCTGCCATGAGCGCCTCCTTGTCAGGCTTCAGGGTCTGGACCTCCTCCGCCAGCTCTCCGCCACGCAATATGCCGTCAATGCGCAGGGACGCACGGAGACGTGGCACAACAGCCTTCCCCGTTATGCCATGCTCTCGCTGACGTGGAAGCTGAACGTGAATCCCAGGAAGAGATAGCCGCTAACCCCAACTACTATTTTGCAGGAGAAATCCCCCCGAGTTCTTCGTGGAGCAGGTCCCTTGCTTCTTAATTCTTTTCACCGAAAAAGACAGACGCAGAAGCTATCTTAACCACGAATGATACGAATAGGCACGCATTTTTATAGCTCTTCTGACGTATCGTTTATCCGCGTAATACAGCGGAAGGGGGTCGAGCTTGAGGAGACAGAGCAACGAGTTTATAAGACATCATAACACTCTAACACTCTTTTTCAGTTCATCCTACAGGTTGTTTGATATGGGTAAGCACTGCCTGCATTTCACGACCGTAGGGAGTAAGGGCAGCCTTTTGATAGCCGGCGGGTTGGAGCGGAGCGGAAATCTCCGGAGAACAATACAGAAATGGGAATGAGTCTGACAAGACTCCCCCACTTCATAGTTAGGCGAGGAACTCTCCTGCCATACATCTTTCCCATGCTATGGTCCACCGCCCTACCATCAACGACGCTCGAGAGGTCATGTGATACTTTACACACTATTCTGCCGAAAAGGCTATCAAAATGTCAAAAAGGCTGGCTCCAGTAATCGCATTTTTACAAAAACTTAGGTCCTCGTGCGTTTCATCGGCCTTAATTCTGTATTTCTATTATTTGTTGATAATCAGAGTGTTATGTATTTCTACCTTCGTAAACACTACGATTTCACCCTAATTTAGCCCTCAAAATGCCTGAATTTGCCCATTTTTCGGCATGATTCGGGTTAAAAATAATGCTTATCGGCATTGCGACACAATATTAATCGCGTTGCCAATAAGCATTAATCGCAATGCGAATCTGTATGTGTCACAACCCGAATAGGTATTAATCGCGTCCTCACCCCCTGTTTTTGGCCCCTCCGTTGAGCTGGAACACACCTCCGCGGCGATCATTTTTAAAAGTCAAAGTGTCACGAAAAGGCGTTTTTGCTTACATTTTGGTTACCCAAAGTCCCTCGCCCCTACAGTCCCACCCACAGCCTTGCGGCCAGATGGAGGACTTGTAACTCCGTAAACTTCGGCGTACTTACAATTTGCAGATCGTTGCGAGTTGTTTCTCCTTTTTGATACACCCTCCTGACTTTCCTTATCCCGATCCGGTGTATCTGCCCGAGTCAGCCATGGTAAGAAAATAATCCTAAAGCACGTTATGCCACATAGCATGGAATCGTGCTGCCTGAAGGCCTTGACTTTCCTCATAGTCTGTTTTTTTTCAGAATTACCTGCACCCGTACCCTTGTATTTATTTTTCTGTTGCAAATATATTTGTATCTCCCAATTATTCCACTACGCAAAAGCGTAATTGCAAGCCTGTAGGCTGAAATATTACACAAAAGTGTAGCGGTCCATCGAATATAGACCGCTGCAGTTATAGCATTTCTACGGTTTTTACTTTGACATTTACTCTTTCGGATAATCTTTTGACGATATATCAAACGAAAAAGTATATTTTTGTCGATAGATTTAACATAAAACTTAACCTGTTTAGCACATGACAGATGTAAAAGACTTCTCCTTCGAATGCCGTGCGTAATGCCAGATTATGATTCAAACATGCTATCTACGTTGTTTTATACAGTAGAAGACTTTGTCCACGTAACTTATCAAAAAACATTGCGCTGTCCCCTCGCATTATACAAAAAAACTGCAAGCGTACGAAACACTTGCAGTCTTTTTTAGATGAATTATAGTGGAGTGTTACTCGGCCGTTACCTGATCGGCATAGTCGAGAACGTTCTTCTTATTGGCTTCCATACGCTCGTATTCCTCGCGTGAGCCAACAACAAGCTTATCCCATGCACGCATACCTGTACCGGCAGGAATGAGGTGACCGCAGATCACGTTCTCCTTCATGCCCTCCAGCTGATCGACCTTACCGCAGATAGCAGCCTCGTTGAGCACCTTGGTAGTTTCCTGGAATGAAGCAGCCGACATGAAGCTCTTGGTACCGAGAGCTGCACGGGTGATACCCTGCAGGATCTGGGTAGAGGTTGCTGCCACGGCATCGCGTACCTGGACAGGGCGAAGGTCACGGCGCTTCAGGCTGGAGTTCTCGTCACGCAGCTTACGTGCGGTAACGATCTGACCCTTCTGCATCGTCTCTGAGTCACCGGCATCGATGACAACCTTCTTGCCCCAGATACGGTCGTTCTCCTCGGTGAAGTCGAGCTTATCGACGAGCTGCTGCTCGAGGAAGGTGGTATCGCCCGGATCGTCGATGCGAACCTTGCGCATCATCTGGCGGACGATGATCTCGAAGTGCTTATCGTTGATCTTCACACCCTGTAGACGATACACGTTCTGCACCTCGTTGACGATGTACTCCTGTACGGCCGTGGGGCCCTTGATGGCGAGGATATCGCCCGGGGTGATCTCACCGTCGGAGAGTGCTGTGCCGGCACGTACGGCATCGTGCTCCTGCACCAGAATCTGGCGTGAGAGTGGCACGAGGTACTTGCGCTGGTCGCCTGTCTTCGAGGTGATGATGATCTCGCGGTTACCACGCTTGAGCTTACCCATAGTTACCTCACCATCGATCTCTGAAACCACGGCAGGGTTAGAGGGGTTACGAGCCTCGAAGAGCTCGGTGACACGAGGCAGACCACCAGTGATACCACCGGCAGAGAACACCGAACGCGAGATACGAACCAGAGTCTCACCAGTGGAGATGGTCTGGCCGTCCTCGATATTGGCGATATGTCCGCCTACAGGGAAGTTGTACGTTCCCAGCACCTCACCTTTCTTGTCAACGATATCGACCATAGGGATCGTGTTGTGGTCGCGGCTCTCAATGATGATACGCTCGGTCATACCTGAGGTCTCATCGGTCTCAGCCTTATAAGTCAGACCTTCCTGCACGTTGCGGAACTTCAGCGTACCTGCATACTCGCTGACGATGACGGCGTTGAACGGGTCCCACCGACATACTATGTCGCCCTTCTTCACTACATCGTCCTGCTTGAAGAACAGCGAGCTACCGTAAGGGACATTAAGCGTAGCCAGTACGATCTCTGTATTCTGATCGATGAACTGAACCTCGGCCAGACGGCTAACTACCATTTGACATTCGACCTCAGTCTCACCACTCTTATCGACAAAGGGGACGGTACGCAGGCCATCGAACTTCAGCTTGGCATCGTACTTCGACTTGATGCTGGCGTTGGCAGCGGCGTTCTCGGCCACACCACCAGAGTGGAAGGTACGGAGCGTAAGCTGTGTACCAGGCTCACCAATGGCCTGGGCGGCGATGACACCGACAGCCTCGCCCATCTGAACCATGCGTGAAGAAGCAAGGTTTCGACCGTAACACTTACGGCAGACGCCCTTCTTACTCTCACAGGTAAGAACCGAACGGATCTCGACCATCTCGACCTGGGCGGCCTCGATAGCCTTGGCCTTGGCCTCGGTGATTTCCTCGCCAGCCTCGACAATCACCTCATTGGTATGAGGATTAACGACATCGTGCACAGAGACACGACCGAGGATACGCTCTGCCAAAGTAGAAATGACCTCGTCGCCGTCCTTCAGTGCGCGACATTCAAGGCCACGCAGCGTGCCGCAGTCGTCCTCGTTGATGATCACATCATGCGACACATCGACAAGACGGCGGGTAAGATATCCAGCATCGGCAGTCTTCATAGCGGTATCGGCAAGACCCTTACGGGCACCGTGAGAGGCAATGAAGTACTCCTGCACGGACATACCCTCTTTCAGGTTATTGAGGATAGGGTTCTCGATGATGGAGTTACCCTCTGCTCCTGCCTTCTGAGGCTTGGCCATCAATCCACGCATACCTGCGAGCTGTGCAATCTGATCGGCAGAACCACGGGCACCAGAGTCAAGCATCATATACACGGCATTGAATCCCTGATCGGCTTCGGCCATGTGCTTCATCACAGCCTTCTTCAGGTTATCGTTGACGTGCGTCCAGGCATCAATGACCTGATTGTAACGCTCCTTATCGGTGATAAGACCCATATCGAAGTTAGCCGTAACCTCGCTTACCTCGTCCTGACCCTTCTGTACGATTTCCTTCTTCTCTGTAGGAACTATGATATCGTCGAGGTTGAACGAAAGACCAGCCTCGTAAGACATGTGATAACCGAGGTTCTTGATACCGTCGAGGAACGAGCAGGCACGTGCCATACCCACATTAGTAATTACATCGGCAATAAGACCGCGCAGTGACTTCTTTGAGATAACGCCGTTGAAGAAGCCTATCTCATTCGGAATGATGTCGTTCACGATGATACGACCCACTGTGGTCTCAACCATGTGGTGTACAGGCTTACCATCAACCATATCATCGACATAGCACTTCACCAGCGCATGCTCTGCACATCTACCCTCGTTGAAGGCGATGATGGCCTCCTCGGGACCGTAAAACGTCAGTCCCTCGCCCTTGGCTCCCGGACGAACCTTAGTGATATAGTAAAGACCGAGCACCATATCCTGTGAAGGAACGGTAACGGGGGCGCCATTGGCAGGATTCAGAATGTTATGGCTCTGAAGCATCAGGATCTGTGCCTCGAGCACGGCCTCATTGCTCAGGGGAAGATGGACGGCCATCTGGTCACCATCGAAGTCGGCATTGAACGGGGTACATGCCAATGGGTGCAACTGGATAGCCTTGCCCTCAATGAGCTTAGGCTGGAACGCCATTACCGACAGACGGTGGAGCGTAGGAGCACGGTTGAGGAGCACGGGGTGGCCCTTCATCACATTCTCGAGGATATCCCAGATGACGGGCTCACGACGGTCAACGATCTTCTTGGCGCTCTTCACCGTCTTCACGATACCGCGCTCAATGAGCTTGCGGATAATGAACGGCTTGTAGAGCTCTGCGGCCATCAGCTTGGGCAGACCGCACTCTCCGATCTTCAGCTCAGGACCTACGACGATAACCGAACGTGCTGAATAGTCAACACGCTTACCGAGGAGGTTCTGACGGAAGCGACCCTGCTTACCCTTGAGAGAGTCGGAAAGCGACTTCAGGGGACGATTTGACTCGCTCTTGACGGCACTGGCCTTGCGGCTGTTATCGAACAACGAATCGACAGCCTCCTGCAGCATACGCTTCTCGTTACGAAGGATCACCTCAGGGGCCTTGATCTCCATCAGCCTCTTCAGACGATTGTTACGAATGATGACACGGCGATAGAGGTCGTTGAGGTCAGACGTGGCAAAACGGCCACCGTCCAGAGGTACGAGAGGACGGAGCTCTGGCGGAATGACAGGGATAATCTTGAGGATCATCCACTCAGGATTATTCACATCCATGGAGCTGCGGAAAGACTCTACCACCTGCAGACGCTTCAAAGCCTCGGTCTTACGCATCTGGCTGGAATCGTTGTTGGCACGATCGCGCAGCTCGTAGCTCAATGAGTCGAGGTCGAGATTGTGCAGCAGGTCGAGTACAGCCTCGGCACCCATCTTGGCAATAAACTTGTTAGGATCGGAGTCCTCGAGGAGATCATTGTTAGGATTGATCTTATTATCAATGATATCGAGATATTCGTCCTCGGTCAGAAGATCGTACTTATGAGAACCATTCAGCTCTTCTACGCCTTCGGCATCCTTGGCACCTGCCAGTTCACCTGGCTGAATAACGATATATTTCTCATAATAGATAACAGAGTCTAACTTCTTGGTGGGCAGACCGAGCAGATAGCCGATCTTGTTGGGCAGCGAGCGGAAATACCAGATATGTGCCACAGGCACCACCAGCTCGATGTGTCCGCTACGCTCGCGGCGGACCTTCTTCTCCGTTACCTCAACACCGCATCGGTCGCAGACGATACCCTTATAACGGATACGCTTGTACTTACCGCAGGCGCACTCATAGTCCTTGGTAGGGCCGAAGATCTTCTCACAGAAGAGTCCGTCGCGCTCAGGCTTATAGGTACGATAGTTGATGGTCTCGGGCTTGGTAACCTCACCAAACGAATTTTCCTTAATCTCCTCGGGAGAAGCGAGACTAATGGTAATCTTCGTGAAATTAGTCTTTACCTTTGTATCTTTTTTGAAAGCCATATTTCTAACTATTCAGTATTCTTATTAATCCAACTTGACACTCAGTCCAAGGCCGCGAAGCTCATGGAGCAGCACATTCAGAGACTCGGGAATGCCTGGAGTTGGCATGGGGTCACCTTTGACGATAGCCTCGTAAGCCTTAGAACGTCCGGTAACGTCATCACTCTTGATAGTCAGCATCTCCTGCAGAACATGGCTGGCACCGAAGCCCTCAAGGGCCCAGACCTCCATTTCTCCGAAACGCTGTCCACCAAACTGTGCCTTACCACCGAGTGGTTGCTGTGTGATAAGAGAGTACGGACCGATGGAACGTGCATGCATCTTATCCTCCACCATATGCCCAAGTTTCAAAAAGTAGGTAATACCCACCGTTGCAGGCTGGTCGAAGCGCTCACCCGTCTCACCATCGTAGATATAGGTAGAGCAAAGGTTAGGCAGTCCGGCCTTATCGGTCCATTCCTTCAGGTCATCAAGCTTGGCACCGTCGAAAATAGGTGTGGCAAACTTCTTACCGAGCTTACGGCCGGCAGCACCAAGGATAGCCTCGAAGATCTGTCCCAGGTTCATACGCGAAGGCACACCCATAGGGTTCAGCACCAAGTCGACGGGACGTCCGTCGGCCAGGAACGGCATATCTTCCATACGTACGATCTTCGACACGATACCCTTGTTACCATGACGACCGGCAAGTTTATCACCTACCTGGATCTTACGCTTCTTGGCGATATAAACCTTAGCCATCTTGAGCACACCGGAAGGCAGCTCATCACCGATCGTGATGGCAAACTTACGGCGGTTCTGCTCGGCAGCCATCTGCTTGTCCTTGCGGATATAGTTCATGATGAGCTTCTGGATCAGCATATTGACATGATCATCGTCTGTCCAGCCATTGCTCTGAATACCATCGTATTCGAGATTCTTCAGCGCTGCCACAGTAAACTTACTGCCCTTGGTGATGATTTCAGCATCGGTGTAATCCTTGACACCCTGACATACGAGATTCTCCGTAAGAGTCATCAGCTTGTCAACGAGCATATTCTTCAGCTCATCGCATTTTGCCTCATACTCCTCGTCTATCTTTGCCAGGAGGACTTTATCCTGCTTCTTCGACTCACGTGTCTTCTCTGCACGGGAGAACAACTTCTTGTCGATAACCACACCACTGAGAGAGGGATTGGCCTTGAGCGAAGAATCCTTCACATCACCTGCCTTATCACCGAAGATGGCACGCAGCAACTTCTCTTCAGGAGAAGGATCCGACTCTCCCTTAGGCGAGATCTTGCCGATCATGATATCTCCGGGCTCCACACGAGCACCAATGCGGATAATACCGTTATCATCAAGATCCTTGGTAGCCTCCTCGCTGACGTTGGGAATATCACTGGTGAAGACCTCCATACCACGCTTGGTCTCACGCACGTCGAGTGAATACTCGTCTACATGCACAGAGGTGAGGACGTCTTCACGTACCATGCGCTCTGAAATCACGACGGCATCCTCGTAGTTATAACCCTTCCAGGGCATGTAAGCCACAAGGAGGTTACGTCCCAGGGCAAGCTCGCCGTTCTCGGTAGCATAACCCTCGGTGAGGATATCACCCTTCTTCACACGCTGACCTTTGCTGCAGATAGGACGCAAGTCAATGGTCATATTCTGGTTGGTACGGCGGAACTTCGAGATGGCATACTCCTTGATGGCAGGCTCGAAACTTACGAACTCATCGTCCTCGGAGCGATCATACAGGATACGTATTGTGGTAGCATCTACATACTCTATCACACCATCACCCTCTGCAGTGACCATCGTACGGCTGTCCTCGCAAACCTGCTTCTCCAGGCCTGTGCCCACGATAGGAGCATCGTTATGAAGCAAAGGCACGGCCTGACGCATCATGTTACAACCCATCAGTGCACGGTGGCCATCATCATGCTCCAAGAATGGGATCAGACTGGCACTCACTGACGCAATCTGCTGGGGCGAAACATCCATCAGATTTACCTCTGCCGGCGTAACCATGGGGAAGTCGGCTGCAAAGCGGCAGTGTACGAAGTCGCGGATAAAAGTACCATCCGGATTCAGGGGGGCGTTACCCTGGGCAACAAGCATACCCTCCTCCTCTTCTGCCGTGAGGTATTCTACGTGGTCATTATCAAGATCCACGCGACTGTCATTTACCTTACGGTATGGCGTTTCGATAAATCCGAGTTCATTGATCGTAGCATACACACAGAGTGAAGAGATAAGTCCGATGTTAGGACCTTCAGGAGACTCAATAGGGCACAGACGACCATAGTGGGTATAATGAACGTCACGCACCTCAAAGCCCGCACGCTCACGCGACAGACCGCCAGGACCCAGGGCAGAGAGACGACGCTTGTGGGTCACCTCGGCAAGTGGGTTGGTCTGATCCATGAACTGGCTCAGAGGGTTCGTGCCGAAGAACGAGTTGATGACACTCGAGATGGTCTTTGCATTGATCAGGTCAGTCGGTGTGAACACTTCGTTATCACGCACATTCATACGTTCACGAATGGTGCGGCTCATACGGGCCAGACCGATAGAGAATTGGTTGGCCAGCTGCTCGCCCACAGTACGCACGCGACGGTTTGACAAGTGGTCAATATCATCCACTACAGCATTGGAGTGGATCAACTTGATGAGATACTTAATAATCTCAATAATATCTTCCTTGGTCAGCACGCGCACGTCCATATCTACGTTCTCACCAAGTTTCTTATTGATACGGTAGCGACCCACCTCTCCTAAGTCATAACGCTTGTCGGAGAAGAACAGGTTCTGGAACACCTCGCGTGCACTTGCATCATCAGCAGGATCCGCGTTGCGGAGCTGACGATAGATATAATTTACGGCCTCCTGCTCAGTATTGCTGGTATCCTTCTTCAGTGTCTCAAAGATGATGTCATACTTGTTGGCAGCCTCCGCATCCTTATGTACAAGAACGGTCGATGCACCACTTTCGAGAATGGCATCAAGGTTGTCTTCCGTGATCTCTGTCTCACGGTCGAGGATCACCTCGTTACGCTCCACAGTTACAACCTCACCCGTATCCTCATCTACGAAATCCTCGTTCCAGCTCTTCAGCACACGCGCTGCAAGCGTACGGCCGAGGAGTTCACGGCGATTCTTCTTGTTGACCTTGATTTCCTCCGCAAGGTCGAAGATTGAGAGGATATCTTTATCACTTTCAAAACCGATAGCACGGAGAAGCGTTGTTACAGGCAACTTCTTCTTACGATCGATATAAGCATACATCACGTTATTAATATCCGTGGCGAACTCTATCCAAGAACCCTTGAACGGGATAATACGTGCGCTGTAAAGCACAGTACCGTTGGCATGTACACCCTGACCGAAGAACACGCCAGGAGAACGGTGCAGCTGAGAAACGACAACACGCTCAGCACCATTGATGACGAAGGTACCATTATCGGTCATATAAGGAATGGTTCCCAGGAACACGTCCTGAATGAAAGTTCCAAAATCCTCGTGGTCCTTGTCGGTACAATAGAGCTTCATCTTTGCCTTCAAGGGAACACTATACGTCAGTCCACGCTCCAGGCACTCATCGATGGAATAACGAGGCGGGTCGATATAGTAGTCCAGAAATTCAAGAACGAAGTTATTACGGGTATCGGTGATTGGAAAGTTCTCGGCAAAAACCTTGTACAGTCCATCATTCTTGCGCTCCTCGGGAGGAGTATCAAGCTGCAGAAAGTCCTTGAACGACTTCAACTGAACGTCGAGGAAATCCGGATAAGGATACGGATTCTGAACGCTGGCAAAGTTCTCTCTATTATTAATAACGTTTGACATAAAATAAAATATTGTTCTAATACCTAATCCCTAAAAGGGAGAGAAGAGAAAATGTGTTGAAAGACACAAAAAGGTTAGGACTTACCTACCGGGTAAATCCTAACCATAATGATATTTTCTACAAACAGGTGTCTGCGCGAAACAGACTCCTGTCTGTCTGAGTAAGCTTGATTACTTCAGCTCTACCTTAGCACCAGCCTCTTCGATGGCCTTCTTCAAGTTCTCAGCCTCGTCCTTAGACAGACCTTCCTTGATTGTAGCAGGAGCACCCTCTACGAGAGCCTTAGCCTCCTTCAGACCCAGACCGCAAGCCTCCTTAACGGCCTTAACGACCTGAAGCTTTGTAGCACCGATGTCAGTCAGGACAACGTCGAAAGAAGACTTCTCCTCTGCTGCCTCAGCTGCACCTGCTGCTGCGGGACCAGCAACTGCAACAGCTGCAGCGGCGGGCTCAATACCATACTCGTCCTTCAGGACTGTTGCCAACTCATTTACTTCCTTTACAGTAAGGTTTACTAACTCTTCTGCAATAGCTTTAACGTCTGCCATTTTCTTATCTAATATTATTGTTTGCGTTATAAATTGTATTGACTTTATAATGATTACTCAGGACGCTCGCCTAAAGTCTTCAACACACCATGAATGGTGTTTGCGCCTGACTGGAGTGCAGAAACGACATTCTTTGCAGGAGACTGCAACAGAGCTACGATATCTGCAATAACCTCGTTCTTGCTCTTAATAGAAGCCAGCTCTGCGAGTTTGTCAGCACCTACATAGATGCCTTCCTCTGCATATGCGGCCTTCAGAGAAGGAACACCTGCCTTTGCAATCTCCTTATCCTTCAGAAGCTTTGCCGGGGCATTGGCAACCTCTGTGAAGAGGACAGCAATATTACCCTTAAGCACTCCATAAAGTTCTGAGAAATCAACATCGGCAGCCTCAAATGCCTTGTGAAGGAGCTTGTTCTTCACAACGACCATCTTGAGATTCTGCTTGAAGCACTTGCGACGGAAATCACTTGTTGCCTCCGCATTCATACCGGTAACATCTACCAGATAGAAATGAGGATACTGCTTCAGCTTCTCACCAAGGTCTACAATGATAGTATCTTTTACTTCTTTCTTCATTTTTCCAAACTTTTAGAGTTATTCAACTGATTTAGGATCAATCTTGATACCCTTACTCATTGTACTTGAAATAAAGATACTCTTCAGGTAGGTACCCTTGGCAGCAGCAGGCTTCAGACGAATGATAGTATTGATAAACTCCTTGGCATTGCCATAGATCTGCTCGGCAGTCATAGAGCACTTACCTATAGAAGAATGGATAATACCAGCCTTGTCTACCTTAAAGTCAATTTTACCTTTCTTTACTTCAGACACAGCCTTCGCCACGTCCATAGTCACAGTACCGCTCTTGGGGTTAGGCATCAGACCACGCGGTCCGAGGAAACGTCCTAAAGGACCTACCTTACCCATGCACGAAGGCATTGTGATAATTACATCCATATCAGTCCAGCCGGCCTTGATCTTATCGATATACTCGTCAAGACCAACATAGTCAGCACCAGCTGCCTTGGCAGCCTCTTCCTGATCGGGAGTACAGAGGCAGAGCACACGCACGGTCTTACCAGTTCCGTTGGGCAGGGTAACCACGCCACGAACCATCTGGTTTGCCTTACGAGGATCTACGCCCAGACGCACATCGATATCAAGAGAAGCATCAAACTTGGTGGTGGTAATTTCCTTCACCAGCTTAGCTGCCTCTTCCAACGAATATGCCTTCCCTGCTTCAACCTTCTCAGCTACTGATTTCTGATTTTTTGTCAGTTTACTCATTTTACTTACTTAATTGAAGTTTCTAATTATTCAGGGAAGTTCCCTTTAACAGTGATACCCATGCTACGTGCAGTACCTGCAACGAGACGCATAGCACTCTCCACTGTGAAGCAATTCAAGTCTGCCATCTTATCCTCGGCTATAGCCTTGACCTGATCCCAGGTCACGCTGGCTACCTTCTGGCGGTTAGGCTGGCTTGAGCCGGACTTAACCTTAGCTGCTTCCTTCAGCTGAACAGCTGCAGGAGGTGTCTTGATAACAAAACTGAATGACTTGTCAGCATAGTATGTGATAACGACAGGTAAGATCTTACCAGCCTTATCCTGGGTACGGGCGTTGAACTCCTTGCAGAATCCCATGATATTGATACCCTTCGATCCCAGTGCAGGGCCTACGGGTGGTGAGGGATTTGCAGCGCCACCTTTAATCTGTAATTTGATTAATCCAGCAACTTCTTTAGCCATTTCTTTTCTATTAAAAATAAATGAAATTTATAAAGCACAGACAGCCCGTAACAACTACTCTGTAACTTTCTCTACTTGCATAAAACCTAACTCTAACGGAGTCTTGCGACCGAAGATCTTAACCATCACCTTCAGCTTGCGCTTTTCAGTGTTGATCTCTTCGATTACGCCTTCGAAGCCAGAGAATGGGCCTTCCATCACCTTCACCGTTTCGTCGAGGATATAAGGGATAGACACTTCATTGTCTATCTCACTCTCTTCGGCAGCACCGACCATCTTGTTGATCTGCGACTGGGGAACAGGTGTAGGATTATCCAGGCCACCAAGAAAACCAAGACAATTGGGCATAAAGCGCAACGTCGAGGCCATATCTCCGATGAGCTCTGCTTCGACAAACAGATAGCCGGGAAGAGATACTACCTCCTTCTCGACGCGTTTGCCGTTGCGCACAGAAGCATGCTTCTCCATAGGTATAAGAACCTGAGAAACATGATCAGCAAGCAACGTGTTATGCTTCATTTCGGCTTCGATATATTCTTTCAACTTAGCCTCCTTGCCGCTTACAACACGCAACACATACCAATTTTTTTCTGCCTTTGCCATCTTTGTGATTGATTAACCCGGATAGATAATACCCATAAGGTTCTTGAACACGAGATCCATGATGAACACTACAACTGCAATGATAAGGGAAGCAGATAATACAATCATTGCACTATGCGTCAGTTCGGCTCGTGTCGGCCAAGTAGTATTATGCGCAAGCTCATCGTAACAAGCCTTGCAATAATTTACTATTTTATTAAACATATTATCTTCTTTTTTGCACGGGTTGCATGGCTCGAACACGCGACACCTGGTTTTGGAGACCAGTGCTCTACCAACTGAGCTAAACCCGTAAGATAGTCTCCGCAACCGCAATTGCGGAGACTACATTATTGTTTATATAAAGAGAGCTTATTAAGCCTCCTTTACATCGTCCAGGATCGAAGTGATCTGGCCAGAACCTACCGTACGACCACCCTCGCGGATAGCGAAACGAAGACCCTCATTCAGAGCAACGCGATAGATCAGGGTAACCTCGATCTCTACGTTATCACCTGGCATCACCATCTCTACGCCTGCAGGGAGAGTGATCTCACCTGTACAGTCCATAGTACGAAGATAGAACTGAGGACGATACTTGTTACCGAATGGAGTGTGACGGCCACCCTCTTCCTTCTTCAGCACATAGATAGAGGCCTTGAAGTGATCGTGAGGAGTGATAGCACCCGGGTGCACAACTACCATACCACGCTTAACCTCTTCCTTATCGATACCACGGAGAAGCAGACCTACGTTGTCACCAGCCTCACCTTCGTCGAGAACCTTACGGAACATCTCAACACCAGTGATCACTGACTTCTTGTCCTCACCGAGACCGAGCAGCTGTACTTCGTCGCCAATCTTGCAACGACCAGTCTCAATACGGCCTGTAGCAACAGTACCACGACCTGTGATAGAGAACACGTCCTCAACAGGCATCAGGAAAGGCTTGTCAACCTCACGCTCAGGCTCCTGGATCCACTCGTCTACAGTGTTCATCAGCTCCATAACAGAATCCTGCCATTTCTCTACACCGTTCAGGGCACCAAGAGCAGAACCACAGATAATAGGAGTCTCCTCCTCGAAGCCGTAAGATGTCAGAAGATCCTGAACGTCCATCTTTACGAGGTCGATCATCTCCTCATCAACTTCGGGATCATCGCACTTGTTCAGGAACACAACCAGACGGGGAACGTTTACCTGGCGGGCGAGCAATACGTGCTCACGTGTCTGAGGCATAGGACCATCCGTAGCAGCTACCACGAGGATAGCACCGTCCATCTGGGCAGCACCAGTAACCATGTTCTTCACATAGTCAGCGTGACCCGGACAGTCAACGTGAGCGTAGTGACGCTTTGCAGTCTCATACTCGATGTGTGAAGAGTTGATGGTAATACCACGCTCTTTCTCCTCAGGAGCATTATCAATCTGATCGAATGACTTAACGTCCTCGCCAGTACCCAAGCGCTCGTGAAGAGTCTTAGAGATGGCTGCGGTCAGAGTAGTCTTACCGTGGTCAACGTGACCAATTGTACCAATGTTAACATGCGGTTTAGTGCGCACGTACGTCTCTTTAGCCATAGCTTTACTTTTTTATTATAATAAATTAAATTATCACTTTATCGTTCACTACCGACAAAACAAGCGGCACGTGGCCACTTCCCTCGTCAGCATGTGTCGCAAATAATCAATGCCTGTATTCGATTAGTATCGTGTTTCAGACGAATTATTGAGCTGTTACTGAGAGTTGAACTCAGGACCTCTTCCTTACCAAGGAAGTGCTCTACCACTGAGCTATAACAGCATTTCTTAGAGCGGAAAACGGGGCTCAAACCCGCGACCCCCAGCTTGGAAGGCTAGTGCTCTATCAACTGAGCTATTTCCGCGTTCGCAGCCTCGGCTGCTGTGGGTGGTGATGGATTCGAACCACCGAAGGCAAGAGCCAGCAGATTTACAGTCTGCCCCATTTGGCCACTCTGGTAACCACCCCTATGTTGTCTTACATCTTGTCCGTCTTCCGAAGAGCCTCTTGTCGGATTCGAACCAACGACCCCGAGATTACAAATCACGTGCTCTGGCCAACTGAGCTAAAGAGGCATATCCTGCAGCCGTATCGGCCTCGTGAAAGACTCGTTGTAAAACGGCTGCAAAGATACAAGATATTTTTTAATCCCCAAAACTTTTCGAGGAATTTTTCAATGACTTCTTAATTTTTCCTTGAATTTTTCAAGTTGCACCCGCATAGAGTCCACACATTGATCCACGCCCTCCTCAAAAGTGTCGCAGGTTTTGTCCACAAAGAGCGGACCTCCTCCAGGCACCGTCACGGTAAAGCTGGTTTCCTTATTAAGTGCGGTAGCAGGCTTCACAACTTTCAATTGCACCTCTACTTTCTGAATATCTTCAAACGTTTTTTCCAACTTGGCGACCTTCTTCTCGATGAACGCCTGTAATTTCTCGGTAGTGTCAAACTTAATTGACTGGATCTTAACTTCCATAGTTACCTCCCTGTTTTAAAGGTTAAACTCAAGCCCTGGGATGGGCTTCTTCATATACTCGCTTGAGCTGCTCAAAGGTGGTATGAGTGTAGATCTCCGTCGTGGAGACGCTCTCATGCCCGAGCAGTCGTCTTACACTCTCTATCCCCGCTCCGTGGTTGAGCATCGAGGTAGCGAAGGTATGCCGCAGCACGTGCGGCGAAAGCTTTTTCAGCGTGCATACGGCCGCCAGACGATTTTTTACAATCTGCCTTACCTGCGCCGGCTTCATACGCTGACCCTTACTTGTCACGAAGAAGGCCTCGTCTGCACGTGGCACTCCCTCTCTTAGTATAATAAGGTGCCGTAACGCAGCTTTCAGCTCACTGCCGAAAGGCACTATGCGCTGCTTGTTCCCCTTCCCCGTCACCTTCAGCTGACAGTTGTCCAAATCGACGGCCTGATCGTTCAGTCCCACCAGCTCCGACAGACGGATACCGGTCTCGTAGAATGTCATGATGATCGTGCGATCACGCACGTCGTCGTAACCATCACCCCATTCCATATCATCGAGCAGCCTATCCATCTCGTTCTCTTTCAAGAACTGTGGCAGAGGCTTCCTTCTCTTGGGGCCTTCCACAGAATGAGCCGGATCTTTCGTCACCTTGCCGCGAGACAGCGCATATCTGAAAAGAGAACGCAGGGCCGACAACCGCCTATTGACACTCGTGGCACTGTTTCCCTTATCCATCATGCTCTCCATCCAGTCACGGATAATATCCGAGTCGATGGTCTCCCATGTAAGCTGATCATCGAAACTCCTGAAGAACGCCTCAAAGGCGTAAAGATCTTCTGCATAACTTTTTACAGTCATTGGCGAGCGACGAAGCTCATATTGCAGATAGTCTAAAAATTCTTCAATCATGACGTGACCTCCGGAAGAGCGACAGGTTCAGCTCTTTTCGGTTACGAATATAAGGAAATTAATCGAAACTACCAAATTTTGGAAGTGTTTTTTATTCTTCCTCGCGACGAAGCTTCTGTACATAGACAGCGTGTTCCATCTTGAGACGCTTCAGAACAGAGGGCTTGTCAAACTGCTGACGGGCACGAAGCTCCTTAACAACACCAGTCTTCTCAAACTTTCTCTTGAACTTCTTCAGGGCTCTCTCGATGTTCTCGCCATCCTTTACGGGTACAATAATCATTTTGTTTTGGTTTAAATGTTTTTTGTTAATACTTGCGCAACCGATTCTGGGTCATCAGCACCCACTACAAATTGCG
>LAHS01003433.1_pt1 | contig 38733 bp, 57 predicted proteins | sample 329651 | NCBI WGS metagenome assembly LAHS01 (sample SAMN03275699, study PRJNA271635) | activated sludge metagenome | isolation source: sample C-1 Sludge from hydrolytic chamber (first chamber) of Anaerobic...
TAGCGGATTTCTGCTTCGTTTAATTTAAATAAGGTGGAATTTTATCAGAAACGTTTTTATCATTAACACTAAGTGTCCATTCCCCTGAACAAAGATTAGGATATTCGCCACTCCAATTTGCAATTACCATAGTTACATCCTTTCAGCGTTTTAATTTGTCTTCACAATCCATTACTTTTCAAAATCCATAGGAACACCATATTTCTCATTAGCGTACTGTTTTGCTTCATAGTCAAACTTACGCTGGCGAGCTGCTCTACGAATATCATTTTTACGCCTTTTCTTTGCAATGCGTTCCTGTCTTGCGTTTTCTTCTGCAAGTGCTTTTTCTTTTCTTTCCTTATTTTTTGCATCAATAACAGGACGTTTCTCAATCCAATATTCAGCTTCATCATTTACAGTATTATCATTATTCATATAATGCTTTGCAACTGCAATATAAAATCCCGTATACTGATTAGCTGTTTCTGTCGGGCAAATTACTGTTGTTTTACTTCCGTCAAAGAATGTTAGTGTTGTCACCATATTTTCTGTTAGAGTACCGTTCTCTGAATATGTAATCTTAGGAGCGTAAGAATAATTTATTATCATATCGGGGTTGTCAAGTGGAGCATTTTTAAGTTCAGACAGAAGCTTTTTTATTATATCAATTTCTTCTGCTGAACCAATAATCGTTGGAAAACTATTCATTATATATATCCTCACTTTTTATTGTTTTAATTTAACTATACTCATTCTCAAATTTGTCAAACCTACCGCAATTTTACCACTTCCATTCTTTTTGTTTCTATTTGTTCTTGTTTTAATTTCACTATACCTATAATACCACACTAAAAAGCATTTGTCAATAGGTAATTTAAAATAATTTTAATTTACCTACAAGTTTTTTTAATTGTAACTTTCTTGGTCTTTATCTATTCTTTTACAAACGAAAACAGGAAATTGTAATGACTCTCCACCATTCTTATTCTTGCTTACTTCCTTATACTTAACTGTTACAATTTTGCCGATAATCTCGTCAGGGTTATTATAATAGTGGTCTCGCTGTTCATCGGTAAATCCACTACCAACATTTACTTCATTGCCTTTGAAATTGCAAACAATAGAACCAAGAGTATTAGCATTTCTGCCAGTTCCTTTTTCTATGCGTAAGCAACGAATATCTACATCATAGAAACATTTGACTTTCATTAATGACTTCACACGCTTGCAAAAATAAGGAGTGTCAAGATTAACTATACAACCTTCATAATCATTTTCTTCAGCATAATCAAGCCATTTCTGTATTTCCGAATGGTCTGTACCCTCATACCACACAGGTACAACTCTAATATTGGTTATTCCAAACTTTTGAAACTGCTCCTTATAGTGTTCCAACTGCTTTTTACGGAATGAGTAATTGTGTTCTGAATATCCTTTTTCAAATTCATCTTTTAACAATACATCAAAAATCACATATTCCATACAAGATTTATCTGTGTCTTTTGAATTTGCAATTCCTGTTCCTATCTGAAAGTTCTCGCTATCAGATACACCATCTATATTTTTACGAATAAGTTCACCGTCAAGGACAACATCTTTATAAATATCCGCTTTTCCAATATCGGCAAGAATATGATTTAACCCTGTATATTCTTTTCCTGAACGAGTATAAAACTTACCGTCCATATAAATACACCTACAACCGTTTAGCTTTTGGCTTATGTAAATATATTCATTCGGTTTTAACTTGCATTTATCAATAGGCGTACCTAACTGTACTGAAAATGTTGGCACTAAGTCCTTATAAACAGAGTTTACAGTCTTAGCGTCTATACCAAGTTTGAGTGATTTTGTGATAAGCTGTTTATACATTTCTTGATATTCTGTCGGCTGATATGAGATGAAGTCTTGAATTATCCCAATATCTTCATTTCTTCCAGTATTATTTACGCTCAAGTATTCCATTACCTCTGACCATTCAGTAAGTCCTATGATGATATTATCGAGAACTGCTACCGTCTTTGACAACTTCTTATCTGAAATTCCTGTAACTATGAATGGATTTAACAACCATTTCAGCGTTTCCTTGAATAGGATATTGTCGGAATTTTCAGTTAGAATTTTAGATTTCTCTATTTTACTGTTGGTGGATTGTAGTTGATTAAATATCTCAAATACTCTGTTCACTATTTAATTTCTCCTTTGCTGTATTTATACGTTTTTTTGCTATTTCAAAATATGTATTATCTAACTCTATACCAATGAAGTTTCTGTTGGTATTTACACAAGCAACCCCTGTTGTACCACTACCCATACAGTTATCAAGGACTGTCATTCCTTCATTCGTATAAGTTTTAATGAGGTATTCGCATAAAGCAACTGGTTTTTGAGTCGGATGTATTCGAGGTTTATCTAATGGAAATGCTATTAGCTGTTTAGGATAGTTTGAAAATTGTTGAATATACTTCCCTTTGGTTGATGGGCGAGCATATCCAGTAGGTGAAGTATCATTACTGCTACTGGAAACTTTGTTTACTTCGATTAAACCCTGTGGATTATATATCATATTGTTATTATTACAGTTAGCAGTTTTCCCCTTTGAGAATATCGTTATATCCTCAAATAATTTCAAAGGCTTTAATTTCGCAGAAGTAAAACCGCCAACCTTTCGTTTATCCCAAGTCCACGCATACTTAAACATTTCAATATTTGAACATATCAATTTGCTTGTGAATGGTTGAGTCGCAAATAACACTATTGCGTTTCTGTCTTTTATAATTCTTTTATATTGTTCCCATAATGATTCAAACGGAATAATTGAATCCCAACTACAAGCCGTTGTACCATAAGGCGGGTCTGTTAGAATCAAATCCACGCTCTTGTCTGGAATATCTTTCATCAATTCTAAGCAATCACCATTCATAAGATTAATTTCTATAAAAATCACTCTCCTTTAATTTTTGTCCTTGTAAACAACGTACCTACGTCACTTTTCGACCCTATTTTTGCTCTGAAATCGCCATTTTATCCAACCTTGAATTTGTGGACTGAATTTGCTTGAATATCTCAAAAACCTTAGTCATTTATTAATTCCTCCGCATATACGTCAAAATCGAATATCAAATGCTTTCTACTTGCAAGGTAGTCGCAAAGATGAACACATTTTTCTCTGTTGGTTATAGGCTTCGGAAGTACGACATCTGAATATTTTGATGTAGTCCATTTACCCATATGACTTGAAATGCACTTTGCAATATCTTCTGCAAATTCACTTCCAACTTCTCTCACACGTTCAGCCATAAGCAATGGGTGGTCGAATGCTGTATGGTCTTCCCACATTCCGCATTTAAGTCCGTCGTGAAGAATAAGGGAAGAAACTACAATATCCTTGTCATAATCTGTAAAGTCATAAAAATCTGCTCTGAATAAGTCTACTGCAATTGCAACAGCAGCTTTGGTATGTCTGATTAAGCCTTGTTCCCCGATTGTGTAAGACGGATGATACTTACCACTTGTACTTGCACCGATTATTCTGAAATAATCGGGCAGAGTTTCAAGTATTGTAGATACGAAATTTCTCATATCTTCGTTTGTGATATAGCCGAGTTCTCTTGCGAAATTTTCTGTATTAGTCATTTTTATTCTCCTTTAATAATTCCTGCATAAATGTATTTCTATCGAAATTTTCCTTTTTCTTAATCGCCCTGTTTACGGTAGTTTTATCTCCCAAATGAAAACATTTTTCTCTCATTCTTGTTAGTCCCACATAAATCAGATTTGAATTAAGCATATATGTATGTGCTGACGGAGTAAGAAGAATGATTATTTTGCTATTTCCACCTTGACTTTTATGCACGGAAATACAATATCCAAGTCCAACATCAACTAAATTATCTCTATGATATATTACTTTATTGTCGTTAAAATCAATGGTTAGATAATATCCGTTAATTTCAGTAATAATTCCTATTTCACCGTTTGCAATAAACGTCACTGGATTTTCCATAGGCACATCAAAATCTATATTCCTATTACAATTTGCTAATTCAGCCTCATAATTATTTTTCTTTTGAATGACAATATCGCCTACATAATAGGTGACTTCGCCTACTTTAATATAATCTGTCTTGCCGTAATTCTTATTTGCGATTTTCTGCAAGTGATTATTTAAAACAATCGTTCCATATTCTCCCTTATTATAAGCAGTAAGAACCTGAATATCAGAAGGTATATTCCCTTGCGACAACAACTTCTTATATAGACCAAGTGTGTTCTTTATAATATTGGCTGGTGTAGAATTGATAAAGGCATAATCTTTATTTTTACCGTAAAACTCAATTTCTGAATTTGTATCCTGTTTGAAATATTGCTTACAATTTCTTACGTCTGTTGCAACGGTCATAAGACCGCCCTCACCATATCTGAATACTCTTGTTAGTGTTGTTGTGGGAATTATATCCGACATCATAAAGTCGTGAAGAATATTTCCGCAGCTTACTGAAGGAAGTTGGGCATTATCTCCTATAATCAGTAGCTTTGTTTTAGTTAAATCTAATGCTTCAAATATCTTCTTAGCAATAAAAATATCCGTCATTGAGAACTCATCTATGATTAGAACGTCACAAAAAAGTTTACAGTCTTCATTATATACCTATTTATCAGGTGGCTTAAACCCTAATCCTCTATGAATTGTCGTTGCTCTTTGTTTAGTGTACTCTGAAATAACCTTACTTGCTTTCCCTGTTGGTGCAAATAACATAAATGATTTTTGATTATCTTGAAGCATTTTGATAATTGCATTGGACGTAGCTGATTTTCCACAATTGCCAGTTATAAATATCTTATCATTTCTTCTTAAAACCAAAATATGTGAAGGTACAGTAAAACAATATTCATAACCGTCTTTTGTCTTATATGGTTCAATTTTAGTCCATTTATCCATTTTTCTCTTATCAAATGTCATTCCAATCAAAGTACGTTTCGTCCAACTTACTGTATATTCTACGGATTGTCTCTTGTAGTATTTGTCGTTTGTTAAATAATTTTCACCAACCCTGTCATTTGTACTTATTGTTGCCCTATATCCTAAACTTGTAAATACAAATTGAATAAAATCAGCATCATTTTTATTAACAGTAGAAAAACGGTTATTCGTTTCATAGTAACAATCCCAATATATTACCTCATCAGCTATAATCTTTAATTGTTCTTGTGAACAGTTATACCATTCAATAGGGTAATTCTTAGCTCTAAAAGGAGAATTAACATAAAAATCTGTATACCCTTCTGCCGCCGAATCAACTTCTCTATATGTTAAGTTTAATTGTTCAAAAAGATATTTTAATCTTTGTTTTTTTCTGTCTTTTTTAATATGAAATCTGCATTGCGAATAAGTTTCATTTGAACAATTATGTCTACAATAAAAAGAGCCGTCAGCAAATACTGCTACCATTAATCGTATTTCGTTTTCACTTAAATTAATTCCTCTGCCATTATAATCAAATGTTGTTATAAATCTACCGTGAAAGCCTACGCCTTCAGTTTGAGAAATTCTAATATCTTTAAATTTTTTTTCATTCAGATTGCCCTTTGACGTTATGTAATAACAATTATGTTCATCAGATAAACATTGGTCTAACCCGTATTTCGTACTAAAATGCCAAAGTGAATTACTCTTATGTTTAATATAATTCATTGGATAAACCAATTCTGCCGTTCCATCTTTATTATATTGTAGGACTCTTTCGCCATCTTGGTATTCTGAAATTGGTTTCCAACAATATCCATTAAAATATTCTGTGTCACAATCAACACAACCACCTGCGCCATTAAGAATACTAATATTATACTTACAAACGTTCTGTAATGCGTTTATTTGTTCATCAGTAAGACTACCACCATCAAAATTTCTATACTTTTCAATATCATAATCCCATATAATATTACTTTTCAATCCTTCAATTATATGGTCTGCTATGTATTTTTCTGTATCATAAGTTGATTTCAAACCCACCATAAGAGTAACTCTATCATAAAAAATCCTGTTGTTCTTTATCACACCAACAAAATGTACTGAACATTCTGGAACTAAAGTATCACATTCATTCTTTAATTTTTTGATACTCATTTTAGTATTTCCATTTGACTCGTTTTCTTCAAGAAAATACAGTACACAAGATAAACAGCGTTGAGGTGATGTTTTTAAATCATAATCAAATTCTATAATTTTTTCACGTTCAAGCTCCTGTAAAAGATTATCTGCCATTTTAAAACCAACTCTTGAAATACCACAAAGACATTTATATCCATCTTCACGAAGTTTGTTTTCAACTACTTTTGCTGAAGCATACTTATAATAAAGTTTTTTTAGTATTGAAATACTAAGAATACCCTTAAACATACTCACTAATTCGATTAAACTGTAATTATTTTTTACTTTTTCTACAATCTTTTCAAACGTTTTTTCTTTTACACCCCATACCTTTGATAAGTCTATATCTGTATAATCGTTCTGAATTATCTTATCTACAATATTGGGATATTCCCTAAACAGCTCGGAGGCTTGTTTTGGTGTAAGTATTTCTTCAAGAAAAGACTGCATTTCGGCTTCTGTATGCGGTTTGTCACGTTTTATATTAGTGATTTTATAACTGTAACCGTGTTTTGTATTTGTTTCTATACCTGTTATTTCATATTCCTGCCCTTCTGCAAGGACTTGAATATCCCCACAGATAGCAGCATTACCATACTTAGTAAGTTTGACAAAAGGATATTTCTGTTTATCCACATCAACGGCATAACACTTGAATGTTTCACTATCATAGATACTTCTGATTATTTTACACTTGAATGTAACCTTTTCACTCAATCTTTTATCACCGTCCAATCTGTAATAATCTTTTCCTTTTCATCTGTTTCTATCCATTCGCCATTAACACATTTCTTTTTATTCTGTTCTTTAAAATTATCTACCTTGATAACCGAGAAACATTTGAATGGATTTTCAGAAAATGCTTTACCTTTTGTAATTTTTGTTTTGATTTCCTCACCTGTTTTAATACATCTGATTACCAAATAAGGCTTAGTTTTGTCCTTATAAGTTTTAAATTCAGTACAGATATAGAAATTTTCATTTACCTTTGGATTAGAATATGTTGTATATTCAAGATAAGTCATCTCAAATTCAACCATTTCCTGTATAGACAACTCCTTATTATCAAGGCTCTTGCATAATTCATCAATCAAACCTCTTATATCAATTTCCTTAAATAAGGCTTCTGTTTCCTTTTGAGAATACTTCTGCATTTGTTCAAAAGTTAATCCAAATTTGAATAAATCGGTTTTCTTTATTTGCTTTTTACCATTGAATTTATTATAAATGTCGATAATATCAAGCAAATATTTGTTTTTACCAAAGTCTGAAAAGAAATTAAGTCCTGTGAGTATGGTTAATTGTCGTGAATTTACGGAAGTCTTTGTGTTTATATCTGCAAGTAAGTCGGTAAATGAGTTATATTTATTCTTTGACAATTCCATAAGTTCATCTGCTATCTGAGAATTACAAAATTTAATAGAGGAAATACCTTTATAGATTGAATTTGTAGATTTATCTATGGCATATTCAGAGCGTGAATGACCGAATTTTATGGGATTTATTTTAATATTAAAATATGGAAGCTCAGCTATAAGTTTTGATGTTCTATCCATATCACCACTGTAAACAGATAATACAACAGTAAAATATTCAAGTGGATAATGTGATTTTAAATATGCTCCATACATACTATCTATGGCTACTGAAAGCGAATGTGAGGCATTAAAACTGTATGAAGCTGCGTCATTTACCACTTGCCACATTTCTTCAAAATAATTATCTTCACCAACATTTCTTAACCAGCCTTCTTTTAAATTCTCTTTGAGTGCTTTTAATTCATCTTCCTTAAATTTCTTTTTTGAGATTTTCTTAATAATATCATATGTTCCCTTTTCTTCTATACCTAACCATACAAGGAATTTCATTATCGATTCCTGATACATTAACATTCTAAACGAGTCAGAAAGTAATTCATCAAGCTGTGGAACACCAGTTGAATATTCTTGTCTTGATGTAAATGTTTTTAATAGACTTGCAAATCCCGGACGAATTGCAGCAACGTAAGCACTCATTTCGGCAAGATTTCTTGGTTTATATTCCTTTAAAATTTGTTTGTCAAAATCACTATCAGCTTGATTTATGGTAGTTGTTATACCATTAGCATACAAATCCCAAACCTTATCATCACAATTGTTTACCAAAGTTGAAATATCATCTATTGGTCTACCAATAAGTTGATACACTTTATTGATTACATCATAAACAGTAACTGTAAGATAATCATTTTTGAGATATTTGTATACATCGCAATTATATCCGTCAATAGCACAGCATATAATATCACCTACTTTTATCAATCCAACCTCTTTTGAAATAGGATTATTAGAGAGAAGGAAACTACAAGGTGAGGGGGCAAGACTTTCAATAACACCACGAAATGCTTTACTTTGGTTTATAAGAGTAATCCATTTTTCATCTTTAGAATAAATACCCTCATATTCCTTTTTATATTCACCTAAATCTTTTGCCACTTCATCATACTCATTTATATCCATTCCAATAGCCTTACACCAAAGTCTAAAAGCAGAAGAATTTTGCAAAGGTTTATAACAAATCATATAATATATACCATCATCACCAAGAATGTCTTTACTTGCTTGAATTACTGGTGTAACATCTGCGAAATTTAGGTCTATATCGGGTAACGATTTACTCTGTAAAATACGTTCAGCACTCATAAATCTTGTAGGATACAATGTAATTGGTGCTTTAATACGGTCAATTTCTGTAAGTCCTAAAAGCTTATTAATATAGAATGATACCGCACTTCCTCTCCCAGACCTTGTTAAAACTGCTCCATATTCTTTTACAGCCTTATTTACAACTATATTGTCAAGAATAAAGTAATCTGCCATACCACAATTCTTTACAATGTTATATTCATAGTAAATTGATTTTTCATATTCAGGTATTTTTTCAGATTTAATTTTTGTTCTTTCTTTGTTCCAAGAAGTCAACAACAACTTTTTTAAATATTCATTGCTATCGCCTTTAATAATTTTTGGAATTTTAAATTTCTTATCAGTAAAAACTACTTCAGCATTGTCAAATACAAGAGTATTTTGTAATGCTTCTGTAATTTGATTATCTGTCAATATCCCTTGTTTATGATAACGGTCAACTATGGTTTCATAATCAGGATAGTCAAGAATGAAATTGCTCTCATCATCGTAATTTATACCTTTTGCTTTTAAGAATAAATCTCTATACTTAGCATCTTCTGGTAAAATATAATGACTATCGTTTGCGTGAATAAGTTTTATTCCATACTTTTTTGAAACTTCAATTAGATTTTTATTATAAATCTTTTGGATTTCTTCATCGTGACATTGTACTTCCAAATAGAAATTATCCTTAAAATGTTCTAATACAGGTTTTAAGTATTTATTTTCCCAATCATCTTTGAACATTCTACCTGCAACACACGCAGTAGTAATAATGGTATCAGTAGGAGTAAGAGATAATAAACAATTCAAATCAATACGAGGCTTATAGTAAAATCCGTCCGTATTCGCCTTTGAAAGGATAGAATTGATTTCATAACGTGCTTTTTTTGTCATTCCGATAAGCATTATATGATAATTAGTTCTATCTTCTTTTGAAAGCATATCATCTACATAATAAGCTTCAACACCATAAATACATCTTAATTCATACTTTTCACATAAGGTTTGTGCTTCATATAAATTACCTTGAAACCCGTGTTCTGTTGTTACATATTCAGTATGACCTAATTCAACAGCTCTTTTACAATAATCTTCTGGTTTTACAACACAATCCAAAGTACGAATATTTGAATAATGTGTATGCTTATGATAATTTATGTATCTCAATTCCACACCACCTTACAATTCATTTAACCAACTCATATCTCCACTATCATTGTCATTCTCACTACCCACACCACCAAACACATTATCTTTGTTGCGTTCCTTTTCAGCTTTCTTATCCAAATATTCTTGATAAGGTTTCATAGTTGCTGGGATATAACCACAAAGAGTACCATAATAAAAATCATCTTTTTCAATGTTGTAGTCCCAAAACAGCTTGTCATCTTTGGATTTTTCGTATTCGGAAGTCTTTTCATTTATCTCATTGATAGTGTTTGTAATATCGGTAAGTAGGTCGTTTACAACAGTTTCATCAAGTGGGATATATACATAGCAATCTGAAATTGAATACTTGTCCTGCACTTCTGGCGGTAATACTTCAATAGTGTTCAACATATTCAAGTCACTTATGTAATCAGTAATACTGTCCTCATCATAACCAAATTTCTTTAACCACATTTTAGCATTAGCCGTAAGACTTTCACCTATTTTTGTTCTCTCTATTTGTCTTATGGATTTTATTCCTTTCGCTGACTGTACTTCCACGTTGCAATATTTAAGAAAATCCCAACATATCTTAATCTTTTCATAAGGTATACCTAATTGATGAAGACCTTCAGCATAAAGCACAAGCTGACCTTTTTCTTTGTCTATCTTATCGCCCTTGTATAGACTCGATGATTTCCAGTCTTGAATAATGAAATTACTGTCACTATCTTTTCTAATAGCGTCTATGTAGCCTTGAAATATATTACCATTTACATTGATAGTAATAAATCTTTCTGTATCCATTTTTGCAGTTATAGGTGTATGAAACTTAAAAAAATGCTTCAAATTTTCTATATACTTTGATTTAATCTTATCATTCTTTTCATTATCGCCACGGCTGAATTTCAAATCAGCCATATCGAGAGTAATTAAAACATCTTCAAACTCGTTTGTCATATCCTTAAAGTCAATCTGCTTATTGTAATACTTTTCAAGTATATCGTGACAAGCACCACCGTAAGCTGTATATGCTCCGTCAGTTCTGTTTTCAGGAATATGCTGAATGTATTTTAAAAGAAACTCATAATGGGAAGTTTTGTATGTATGGAATTTAGACCACGACCATAATTCGTTTGTATTGTATTTTTTCTTTATTGCGTTTAGTTCTTCTTTTGTTTTTCTCATATTTCACATCCTTTAATATTTTTCCTTATGTTTCAATAAAAATTCAAATACCTTATTATGTGCATCTGCTGGACTATCTTTCTCACCGAGTAATTTCCACTCGTCTTTTATATAATAAACGTTCCTAATTCCCTTAAATTTCTTGCATAAAACAGTTATTTTATCTTGTGAAATATCATTATCCATAGCAATGATAATGTCAACATTTAAGCCTATAAGGATTCTAACTTGTTCTTCTGATATATCGTGACAACCTACTGCTACTCCTGTTTCATCTAATCTACTATGACGTTTCAAAACTGATTTTTCACTCTCATATACAACTACATAACCTGCCTTTTGAATACTATCGTAATTTTCCCATAAGCCATACAAATTGAGTGATTTCTGATAGGGTTTAATTGCAAGATACTTAGAAATGTCAAACATATCATAATTCTCAATCATTGTACGTCCTGTTATTCCAATCAATTCACCAGTCTGCCAATACCTTATAGGAATAATGCAACGTTGTCTTTGATATGAATATCCAAGTTGAAATTTATCTATTGTTCTCTTGATTATTCCCTCTCTAAACCATTTAATATGAATATGAGGAATAAAATCATTTAATATTTCCTCGTCAATTATTTCAATATCGGATACGTCAACTTTATATCGTTTCTTTTTAACACGTTTGAATATATCTAATGGGTCAATCTTATTCTCATCATTCTTATCCTTATTCTTATCAGTGTGATAAGAATAAGTCAACCCAAATAGAGCATACAACCATTTGATTACTGATTTAAAATCACATTTCTTATATAGACTTATAAGGTCTATTATATCTGAATTTTCGGGAAGATTTCGTGTGTAATTTGCTGTATTAAGATATTCATTATTTTTGACGGTAACAGCGTTATTGTTATCCCCATCGGGATTTCCGCAAGAATAATACTCTTTATTAGAATGATATTGAATATGGTGACAGTTAAGCTGTTCTAACACATATTCAATTTTATTATTTTCATATATGTATGTTTTTAGTTCTGATACTGTCACGGTTTCACTTCCTGTTATTTAATTTGTATTTTTAGCTTCCTCAATTCTCTTTTTGGCTATATCAAAATATGTATTATCAAGTTCAATCCCTATAAAATTGCGATTTGTATTCACGCAAGCAACGCCTGTACTGCCACTACCCATTGTAAAATCTAATACGGTTTCAAATTGTTTGCTATATGTATTAATTAAATATTCAAGTAATAAAATAGGTTTTTGTGTAGGATGAAATGAACCTTTTGCCTTATCTGTTGTAAATCTTTGTACTGAACGAGGATAACGAGTTCCATTATTTTTTGTTTGTGTTTTAATTACATTTCCCGTAATATCGCCTGATGTACCTTTCCCTGAAATATAAGGTTTTCCTTCTGTCATTTGAGGATAATAATTGCATTTTTCTTTACTAAAAACTGATATTGTTTCATGAACTTTATATGGTTGATATTTTACATTCATAAAATTTGCACCTTGTTCTTTTTCCCATATCCATTCATGCCTAAATTCTTTAATATTACTTGAGTTTAAAATTGTTGTAAATGGTTGAGAACTAAACAATAACACCCCCCCATTTGGTTTAATAATACGATGACATTCATCCCACAGTTTATCTAATGGTATAATAGTATCCCATTTACAAGCCGTTGTACCATACGGAGGGTCAGTCAATATCATATCAACTGATTTATCTGGAATATCTTTCATCAGTTCAAGGCAATCACCTTGCATTAAATTAATCTCTATATTTTTCACTCCTTTAAAATCTAAAAATCTTGAATAATATTACAAATACCAATATCTCTATGGATATTTGTTGATAAATCATATTCAGATATAATCTGAAATTCATCTGTATTCCCAAATCTATTCTTTGGAATAAAAGTAATCATATAATGTTTTTCTCTATCAAGCGTAAATGGTATCTGTGTTTTACCATTTTTACCAGCTAACTTATATCCTTTAATTTCGTGCTTGCCACCTGTATATTCATCTTCAAAAGGTTTCCTCATCATAAGATTTACAGACATAACATCTATAATATTCTTAGCAAGTCCTATTTCATTGTTGGTTAAATATCTCATTTTGATACTTGCCTTCGCAAGCTGATATGTTACAAATAAACACACATTCTTCGCAGATGGTTTTACTGTATCATATAAATCAACCATATCTCTTGTCATAGACTTGTAAATATCGTCCGTTGTACTATCGCAACTTTCTTTGAGAGTATCAAGAACAAAAATTCTTACTCCCATTGACGAATACTTTTTGATTATCTTAATTGCAATTTTAACTGAATACTTTTCAAGAGGAATAACAGTAATATTTCTATTGTCTTTTTTCTCTTGCAACCATTCAGCAGATTTAATTAAAACTTCTTTAATTTCTTTTGTGAATTTACCGTCACGCAGAATGTATTTAGGCATCTCGGCTTTAAATATATTATTTGCTACCCATATAAGAAGTTCTCTCTGTACTTTGGTTTGGTCTTCTTCGTTTATCATCATTACAACTTTTTCGTTGTACTTTATTGCTGATGGAATTATGTAATTTATTGCTGTTGTTGATTTACCTGTACCTGAACTTGCACCTAATCCATATATATTACCGTCTAAGTTTAACCCTGATATTTCCTTATTGAGAATACTGCAATTTGAAAGTGGAAGTCCTACTGCTTTACCTTTATCCATTTCGTCTATCAGCTCATCTAATCCCTCACAAGCATTATAAGATTTTACACTGGTTTCAACATTAATAAAGGTATGATTAAGCAAGGTTTCAAACTCATTATAAATATCCTCTGCTGTCATATCTACAAAATCGGATAGACGGTCATTTACAGGAAATTTCATTTTAGCAAGCTGAATTACTACATTCCATTTTTTTAACTCATTCACATAGCTATCGAGATTTTCTGTTTTTATGTATTCTTGACCTTTAATAATAGTATCATAGCCACCATACTCATTATATTTCTCTTTAAGTTTAGGATGTTTTTCAAGATATAATCCTACTGTAATCTCGTCAAGACTATTTTTCTTTTCTCCAATGATAATATCGTGGGCAATTTGCCAATAAACTTTCCAAATATTATTTGAAATATCTTCAAGATTTATTGATGAGTCATACAGTAAATCAGAATTACCATAGTAAATGATTACGATATTGCTTTCACAGATTAACTTGTACTCTGTGACTTTTTTTATAGAGGATATTAATTCTTGCTCATAAGGAGTTAGTTTAATCTTTGTTTTTGTAGTCGTTATTTAACTCACCACCTTCACCATAGGTCTTTAAGACGTTCATTTTCTTTATGTTCTTTTCCAATAAATTCTGCTGAGTTGTGAGATTGTGTATCAAGGTTGACATTTTCAGTTTTCACTTGTGACTTCTTTGCGTTGGTTATTCTATTATAAACATCATTGATGTTATTATTTACAATAGCCATTATGTATGATATTTTATTTGTTTCGTTTTCAAAACTTTTTGTTTGTAAAGCATAATCTATCTTTGACTTACAGATTTTAAAAGTATAAAGTATAATTTCATAGGTATAATCAGCTTTTTTTTCTGTATTCTTATTTGCTATACATTTACCTTCTGCTAAACCTTTAAGTTTTAAAATGGTCATTTTAGATAATGCTTGCCCTCTATCATAATGGAGGATTTCAGTTTTTACATACTCATAAAGGTTATTCCAATCCTGTTTCTGCTGATTTGTCATTGATTTCACCTACCTATATAGTAATAATAAGGGTAAGGATTTTATTATTTACCCCTACCCATTATCACATTGATTTAATTTACTTAATCATACTTACAAGAATTTCAGCATTTTCAACAGTATCTACGTCCATAGGTTTCTTATATCCAAGTTCCTTTGACTTTGTAAGTAGTGGTTTTAGAACCTCAATATTAGATTTATTAGCCTTTACATAATCTGTAATCAGCGTTCTGTATTCGTCAAGTTTATTAGCAAGTTCTTTTTCAGCCTTTTCCTTTGCAGACTTTTCAGCAATAGCCTTAATCTTCTCAATTTCAGCCTGTTCTTGTTCTGCCTTTGTTTCCTCGAATGACTTACCTGATTTAGACTGTTCAGCCTTAATTGCATCTGTTAAAGCTTTAATAAATTCGTCTGCATCTAATGGAATATCTGAAGTAATATCTGAAAACCTTGACTTACAATCCACATTGTAATCGTCAGACCTAAATGAAATTCTTCTTGATTCACTAACAACCACATTTCTTGTAATGTCTTTATTTTTAATATCTTTTCTACCTGTTTTTTCTGTGATGATATTTCTGTCTATGTATGCTACCCCAAGGAAATCTAACTTAGTCTTAATTGCATTAAAATATCTTTGAGACATATTAGCGGTAATAATTTGATATGTTTGACCTGTAATTACATCTTCAATGTCTTTTGATTTAGTATGTGTAATTACAAAGAACGAAATTCCAACTTCTTTAAGTTCCCAAATTTTATTTAATACAAGTTCAATACAAGCATCTAACCCTTTACCAAATCCACCTGCTACACCATTAATAGTATCTACTCTTTTATCAGGATTTTTTCTATTATGCTGTGTTATACATTCCTGTTCTGCCAGATTATACAGTTCATCAAGTGTGTCAATAACTACAACTTTTAAATCTGCATAATCTGTAGTTCTATTTTCAACTATATCGTCAATTACTTCTTCAAACTTATCCCAAGTATCTACGGTTTCAGAAATAATTCCCTCAATACAATCGTGCCCAGACTCCTTACCTATATCAAGCATTAGGTATCCATCGTCTCCTACAAGCTTTTTACATACATTCATTGCAAGTGTTGTTTTGCCAACACCACTTAGTCCAGCAAGTCCTATATTATAAGACAATGGATTAAGGTTAATTTCTTTTTTCTGTCCGAATTTTCTTCCCATTTAATTCTCCTTATTATAATTATATTCGCCAAAATATTTTGTTTCAGCATTTTTTCTAATTAATATTGCTTCATTAATATTATTAAATCTACCTAAATAAATACGTTGATTGGTGAACTACCGTGCGTCTAAAGTCACACGACTTCTCGCTCAATAGTAGTAGCCTACTAAGTATTAACAGGCTATCCCCATAGTTCCTATGGTTCTTGTTTATGTCATTCATCCCACCGTCTAAAGCCAGTGGGATTTCTGACTTTATCGTTTTAAAAGTTATATAAGATTCCCATATACAATCTCCCTTATGCCAAATAACCCCTAACATTAATTAATTTTCCACAATCACATAAGCAATTCCAAGTGATAATTTTTAATCCATTAGGGCGAATTTTATTTTCGCCCCTATTTAATACCAATAATCTTCCAAATCTTTTATTAGATAAATCAATAATTTTAATTTTATTTATTCCTTTCTATTTCTTAGTCAAGAGCGTTGAGCCAATCGTCATCACTGTCTATTTCAGTAGTTTCTTCATCTGTATCGGTATCTGTATCATCGGTTTCATCATTATTCTTAATCATAAAGTCAAGAATAAGGTCTTCCTCTGAATACTTTTCCTCAATCTTCTGAATAACAGGAATTTTCTTGCCCTCATCTCCAACCATTTTTACAGATGGCTTGCGAATAATCATTCTCTTTTCACGACCAGCGTTTTCAGTACATCTTGCAAGAGCTTCTTCCTCAGTATATGCACCAATTTCAATAAGTTCCTTAATATCATCTGGGAGGTCATCAACCTTTGTTTCAATTAACGCTCCACCCTCAATTAAATCGCCCTCAAAAACGATTTCAGAAACAGTATTTTTCTTAACCTTACAAAGCTTATCCTTCCAAAACTTAATCTTATTTTCCTCAACCTCAATTTCAAACATCTTAGTCATCGGGATAAAGCACTTAACTTCCTTGTCATTATACATCTTTGTGTATTCAAGAACTGTTCCGTAAAGTGGAATAATGCCCTTATCCTTATTATAATCACCGAGACTATCACTCTTGATGAGAAGTGACTGCGTGAATGAAGCGTGATACTTTTCAGGTTCAGCCTTTGAAAGATAAATACTTGTGATTTCCTTCTTAACTGACACTTTACCATCATAGAGCTGATACTTGAGATTGCCCTTAACATTGATTACTGTGCCGTCTGCAAGGTTTTCCTTGATATATGTAATAGCATCGTAAGGTGATAAGAAACGTGTTGTAACAGTTTTATCCTGCTTATCCTTTTCAAGCCCAATCTTAATGAAACACATATCGCCTACTGTTTCAAGAATATCAGAGTCGGTTCTATCGTCCCAATCAACAGTAAACTTATTTTCAAAATCGTCCTTATTATCATCGTCCTTGCCGTGAACATAACAAACATTATCTCTCTTTGCACCATAACCGCCCATCATTTCAGCATAGACAGTACCAAACTTTTCTCCACAATTCACACCTAGATTAAGAGTGTTATAAATCCAATCCGACTTTTCAGACTTTTCATCAATCTTATATGTATAATCGTTAATCTTTGCCTTACCTACAAGATTGAAATTTGCTACCCACTTCTTCTTTTCAAGAGGTTTCTTTTCATTTTTCTTCGCCATAAATTTATTTCTCCTTTAAATTTCAAAATATGTAATTAAATTTTAATATTTTCCACTATTATAACCCTTAGTGAACTGCCAATTGGCTAAAGACCAATTGGCTTCCTGCTCAATCTATCTACTGATAGAAGTATCAACAGGCTAACCCCGTCATTCCAACGGTTTTAATTTGACATAATTGCCTCGTATTCATCCACTAAGCTAAAGACTTAGCGGATTTCTGCTTCGTTTCTTTTAAACCCCAAAAATATTTCTCATTATTCTATCAAAATCAAAATCATTAGTGATTAAATTTCTACGAGGGTTTGGGTGGTCTGTTTTATATTGCTCATAAAGTTTTATATAATTTTCTTTTGCAGTAACAACTTCTTCCCAACGCTTATCCCTTTCTTCGTTTTTTAGCTTTTCTGTCTTGACCTTTTCTTCAAGCTCCTTTTCGTAAGCCAAACACTTATCTTCATTTTCAAAAATCTTACCGTCCTGTGCTACATACTTCAAATTAAATTACTTCCTTTCAATATCGTACTTTTTAGAATATTGTTTCTTATATATAAAACACCAATTAAGGTGGTAATAAAAATAAAATCTATATAAACACTCTTACGAGTGAACTATCTCTCTATTCATTTTTCTTCCTCTAAATAAAAGAACTCTGTATGTGAACCAACATCAATCTTAATCCTACCATTTTCATTACATTCACGCATATAATAACTTCTAAAATTATGTTCATCAAGGAATTTATATATCTGTTCAAAAGCTTGTTCTTTGGATTCAACTTCTGCAATTATACGTTCTTTGCCTTGACTATTTTGGAATATTACTTTCATTCTTATCAGTCCTTTTATAAGTATTAGCGTTTGAATTTTGCTGTATTATTAATTCGAGAATATCGTCTACGCATTTTTCTTGCCACTCAAAGTCGTATTCATTATCACCTACACATTTCATTTCTCTACAAAAGAAATCATCAAGAATTTTATGAATTTTATGTCGCAGCTCACCATATTTTAATATTTTTTTTGTTTCTTTCATTAATGTTATATGTCCTGTGAACCACCGTGCGTCTAAAGCCAGTGGGATTGCGACCTGTTCTTTTTTAAATTCACCGTCAATAGAAATCTCTACGTCATTAACTAAAACTTGATATGGGAAATAAGTCTGACGGAGTAATGGCTCATTGTGTTTACCATAGCTTGTTGCACTCGCACTTATTAGCTGAATATTAACATTGTCGCCAGTTATTATAAATCCATATTCCTCACCATTTGGTGCTTTCTTTGTCACTTTAATTTCAGATATTGATTTTATTTTCATTTACTCACCTACTTCAATACAATAGCAGTTATCTGCTTTGTATCACAAACAATTTCTTTCTCTACCGACCTGTCCCAAATCTCACAACGATAAGCTCCGTTCTTGTGTCCTATACACACACCTATAACTTTATCATCTTTGAGAACAGGAACATTATGTATTTCAATTGAATCCATAAAATAATTCGTCAAAATTTCATATGCTTCTTTTGTACGACCTACTCCAAATGTTTCTATCATTTCGTCTGTAACAGTAAAATCACTCAATATTTCTCGCTCCTTTCACCAAACAACACTTTTATTTAATAACCCACAATAATTCCAAACAAAAACGTTGATATAATTTGAATAATATGAATTGTTTGGTCTTGTATTAGATTTATTTTTAACAAGTTAGCCTTTAGGTTATCAGTTGCCATATGTACGAATGTATTTGCTATAAACAGCATAACAAAACTTATTCCACAATTTAAATCATCTTTTTGTTTATTGCTAGATACCCTACAATATCCAATTACCTTTCTCTGAATATCAGCAATCCCCAATAATTCATTTAATTGTTGATGTGAATAATATCTGTATCCGTTTGCTCCAGTATGATGTGGTTTTAATTTTCCCGACAAATCCCAATTTCTTAAAGTTTGTGGAGTTCTACTAATTAATTTTGAAAATTCGTGTATGCTATAATACTTCATTTTATCACCTCTTTTTTATATTATAGCACATTAAATTATAAATGTCAAGAGTTTTTATAACTTTTTATAAGTTATTTTTAACTGTTATTACCTCTTTCATAAACATATCAACAGCTTCTCCACCTAGATTCAAAGAAAGCTGATGCTTCTTCAATTCTTCGCTATCTATTCCGTTGTAGTGTTCAAGTGTTATCCTTGAATTGCTGTGTCCAAAGTCACTGCACACTACTTGTATATCCCTATTGTCTACCCAGTTCTGTGAGATAAAATAGGCGTACGTCTGACGAAATGTATGTGATGAATACTTCCCTGCTATTCCAAACTGTGCACACAGTGCTTTCAGCCATCTCGTGACGCTACCAACCAGCATAGGTGCTATTTCTTTGAGTGTTCCATCTGCGTTATACTTGCTTGCCCCTGTTGGTATACCCTTATCTTTAAGCTTGCCAACCATAACAACATCGTAAACCTCACGCATTACTCCATCATTATCATATTCATCAAGCGTAGTAACTATATCTACTATATTGTCCTGCTCGTCATACACACGATGGTCAATGTAAATAATATGGTCAATATAACTAACTCTGTTTCCGTCACCTCTGAATATATAATTGTTTGGTTTAAGCTGCTTAAACTCTATCGTGAATTTCAGCATCTTCTTTACGGTTTCATTCAACCATATTGTGCGAAGCTTATCTGTCTTATCCTCTTTGAGCGTGATAAAGTCCTTAATCGTTCCATTTGCATTAGTTAAGTCCTTCACTCTGAATGATTGGGTATCACCGTTCCTAAAGCCTGTATTAATATTAAACACCAACAGATTAGCTTTATAAAATTCACGATTGAGCAGAAGTTCCAACACAATATCATTGATTAGTCCCTTGCTACGAAGTGCACTTGCAGAGTGTCCCATATTTACATTATCACTTGTTCTCGCAACAAGATTTCTTTTGCAATGCACTTGATTTAGTGCTGATTTTGTCTGCACAATTTGAGATATATCAAATACATTACACTTTTCACATTCTTCAACCATTTTTATTTACTCCTTTCTAAAGTTCACCTTATAAAGTGCACTTAACTTTCTTATATTATATATCACATTTTATAAAAAGTCAAGTGCATTTAATTTAGTGTCCGATTTAATGGACTCATATTAATATTTTACATTTTAACAACACATATAGTCTTTTCGTCAATGACTTTATCAAGAATATCAGAAATGTTTTCTAAAAGAATTTCTTCTATGTCTTTTAAATCGTTTTCCTCCTATATTATAAACTACACCCTCACAAATGAATTGTGATTTTTCTTCATCATTGACAATAGTAAATTCATTGTTTACATACGATATAATAGTCAGTAGTCTCTGTTTCCCATCTATGATATCATATGTTGGAGTGTTTTCTTTTATCTTTACAGAAGCAAGTATCGGTGGAGCAAATGTGGCAATCCCTTTGAATATATTACACATATAAGAGCTTTTATGCTTCATCGTTCGCCACACCACACCACGCTGGATAGGATTGTCAAACGTAACTCTACCTCTCTCATATCGAGATAGCATAATATTGACAGCCCATATACGCTCCTTAAAATCCATTTACAAAACCCCTTTCACAATTTACATATATTATAATACATATGTACTCAATTGTCAAGGGAATTTTGTAAAAATAATTATAAGACTTTTATTTGTATTCTTCGTTATCATAATAACAAATGTCATTTCCTATTCTTTGAGCTACTTCCAGACTCCTTTTCCACACATAGTCGCTATATGCCTTTTGTTCTGGAGTTCTATGTGGTGGAGCAGGTTTCCTTGCATCTTTCCAATCTGCTGAAGCTGACCACAGAATACATAGAATATAAATTATTATCATATTATTACTCCTCTTTTAATTTCGATAGACACATCGCCATATCTATCAGCAACTTTCTTCATGTGTGTTCGCATACACTTCTGTACGCTAATTTTTGATGTTGTAATTATATTGCCCGTCTTAGCTGTGAAGCAAGGCTTATAATTACTTTCTCTTGTGGTGGCATAAAAAACAAATGCTGTCATAGCTCCACCTCCTCAAATAATTTATCTTTTTGCTTTATTTGCTCTTGTTTTGCCTTTTCTATTAACTCTTCTTCATGCTCACACTCCACACAGCAGTGTGTGTGGAAGTAACAAGTATCTGTATATTCATATTTACATTCCATTATTTTATTCCCACCTTATTTTAGCATTTTTTCAATCTCTGACAATCTCGCAATCAACTTTTCTTTTTCGGCTAACAAACTCTCCTTATCGACTTCTCCAACAAGGCGTATACCATGCTCATTTTTGACTTGCTCATAGATTGACAAGGGAATTTTCTTCACCTTTATTACAGTCCCATCTGTAATGCTATTAGTGTCTATTTCCGCCCCTCCGTCAATAGCAGCATAAGCGTGGAGAAAAATCATTGTGATGAGATTTTCCATTGTGGTTTTGACTTTATATTCGCTTTTTTGTATAGCTATGCTGTTCACTATCTCATAACTTGATTAAGTTTTCTGAATGTTTTTCAGCAAGCTCAGTCTTACCACAAGCTCTACATTTTTCAATCCCAAGCTTTAATTCCAAACTATCCACTCTTTCTTTGAGGAATCTGTTTTCTTTTATAACATCCGCCATTGTTAAAATAATGTTTTCAATATCATCAATGTTAATTACATTCATTTTAATAACCTCTCTCCGTTCATCTTCTTTAATATAATTATACCACAAATAAATTGATTTGTCAAGAATAATTTACTATTTATTTCAACTATATTTATAGTATTTTCCGTAGAACACATACACTGGATTATTTAGGTTTTGATTGATATTAAATTTAATCTGCCCTGAATCCTCAAAACCCTGTGCTTCCATTTCTTTTTTATGAGCTTCTTTTTCTTCACTTGAATCATAAATAAACTCTACTGTTTCTAGTTTTCTATATTGTTCCATAGCTTACTCCTTTCCATTCCAACCAATCTATAAATTTATTCATTGTTTATTTTATTCTTACAGGCATTAATAACGCCATTCCAATATCAGACTTGAATATAAACGGTTCACCTGTTAGATTACTTACAGAACACTTACATTTATCACCCATAATTGATATTACATCAAGAAAGTAATTATAATTAAAACCGTAAGTTTGTTCATTCATTTCAAATTTATAAGGATGCTTAACATGGTGTTGAGCTATTTCGTTTTTATGCTCTTTTTTAAAAGCTTTTATTTCTTCAATATTAAATTCATATTCTTTGTACTGAAGTAATGATTTATTTAAAAATGAATTTACAATATTCTCTGGACTTGCATTATAATTAATATCTGATACGTCCAGCGATTCTGTTTTGTTTAATATGTATGCTATGCTTCCGTTTGGTATAATCATTATAATCTTATCATCATTTACACTTAAAAGCTTATATGATTTATCCTCATGCTGTAAACCTTCTTTAAGTTTCATTATCTTGTTTATCTGTGTTTTATTCATTTTATTTTCCTCCTATTTAATACCAAATATCTCTTTTATTATATACCGTATAATATTACATCAGTATAAAGTTGTCCGTTTTGAATATAATGCTCATTATTATAGCGGAATCTTACTGGCTGTACTCTATTTACTTCTTCCATAACTTGTTCCCAAGTACATTTGTTTTTGTCAATAAAAACTTTATAACAAAAATCTCCATCAGTATATTCATACTCTTTAAAAATCACATACTGTATATTACACATATCAAGGCAACTTCTTAATCTATTTATTAAATCCTTTTTACATTTATATGTGAATGTCATCAACCGTTTATTTCTATTTTTCATTTTAATTTCCACCTTTCAATTTATAATTAATCAATCATTGTACATAATGCTAAAGGTTCTAATCTGTAATAATGTGTTTTTGCTCTTGACTTCCAAAATGTGTACTTATCATCTAAGCGTTTAATTTTTCCTTTGCCATATCCGAATAAGTTAATAGTTTTTCCATCAATCTGTTTGAATACTTCCTCTGCTATCTGCTCAACGTATTCTGTATTTTCTGTTGCTGAATACTGAATTGTAATAGCAACATTATTTTCTTCATAATCAGTAAGTAACAGCTTTACACGTTCCAGCACCTCAAAACGTTCATCACGGCTCATTTTATCGTTAAAGGATAATGTAACATAACTCATATCTCTACCGTTTTCCCTATCGTTTGTAGTATTGTATAAGTTATTGCACCAAAAGAATAAATCCCACATAGAACGATAACTCATCTCATCTTTATACTGATATACCTTGAAATTTTCATTGATCAAGTCAACAATCTTTGTGATTTTATCCGCAAAAACTTTTCTGAAATTTGTTGCTCTATCGTTTATCTGTTGCGTTGTCCAGCTTTGTGACTCGTCAAAATTTCGCTGCTTTTCTTCCTCTGTGAAGTGTCTGTCAATCCGTAAAGAATGAATGTCAAGCGTTTTAAATCCTCTGTCAATCATAGTCTGATTGATATATGAATAATCCTCTTTGAATAGCATTTTAAACCTCTTTCTGTGCGTGTAGCACTATGTAATTTGAGGGCTTGCAACCTCTTGACTTCCGTCAAGCCCATTACCGCCCAGATGGGCATTGCTCTGTGTTAGTCAAACGTATATCCTCTATAATCTTCAAAATCTGCTATATTCTTCTTCATTCTCTTCTTCCTCTTTTTCGTCATCCTCTGTGATTCCTGTTTCTTTAATAAATTTCAATTTCAAACCATAACAGGTCGTTTAATTCTGTTTCGCTAATTCCGTCTGGATATATTTCCTTAATCGGTGTGTCAAATTCGTCCTCTTTATTATTGTTAACAATTGTTTTCTTTGTGTCAACTGCTCCGCTCCATGCTTCAAAGTCTGCAATTCCTGTTTCCTTAATATTTTTCATAATATTACCTTTACTTTCTCCCCGTATTGCCGATAGGACAGCTTAAATTTATTAAAATAATTCCATTTCAAAATCTTCAATGCTTAAATTGTGATTTTCCGACTTATCACATATAATATAGCCTTCTTCAAATAGTGTCGCATTATCGTTTATAGCTTCACTGTTTCCATAGTTTTCAAAATCAAAGTAATCAACAGCCCCAATTTCTTCAAGTTTATCCATCATTCCATTTTGTTCTGCAATAGTTCTGCCGTAAAGTTCCATATTACTGCACATATCGCAATATTCAACCCCTTGAAAATCGTAAACATAAAAGCCTATCTCATCAGCGTGAATGTAATTGCATATGCTCAAGTAATCGCACTGTAAGTCAAAATTCGTTGCTTTGATAAAGTAGTTTACGGCTGTTTTATCTGTTGTATCATCATCAATCAGCTTTGCAAGGATATTCAATGTTCTTATACTGTCAAGGCTTGTATATTCGCTGATATTGATTTCAATTTCTCCGTCATAGTCAATAACTATGTATTCACAATTGGAATTGAAACGGCTTGTAAGTTCCTCTGGTTGCATTGGCAAAGTAATTGAAAAATCCTTGTCGTTTGTTAAATTCCGCATATAAATTGTCATATTCATAATAATTTACCTTCTTCCTTAATAATTAGATACTATTGCAATTCTTCCGTTTATCGTTTCTAATATTTCTGTTACCTGCAAGCCTTTATTATCAAGCCATAGCATATAATCAAGCTTTTCATTTTCCCATTCTGATATATTATCAAAAAATGATACCTTTTCGCCTGCATCTAATATTAAACATTCCTCTTTTGTATAGTCTGAATCATGTTTAATTTGAATTAATTCATCTGTAGTTAAATTAAAATGTTCTCTTGTTGTTTTCATTGTATATTTCCTCACTTTCATACTGATAGAATAATCATTTTATTGAAATACATATGCTCTGCCCTCTGATTTGTCTTTTCCGCTTTGACCCCATTTGAATTGATATTTTGATTCGTCTCCATTTAGATTCCAGTTTAATGTTTCTTTCAAATCTGCTATGTTTTGAAAATAAAACACGCCACGTTCTTGAATTTGTTCTTCCGTCCAATATTTATTTGTACGATTATCAAAAATTGAAATCGTTTTTATTGACTTATCCTGTTTGTTACTTTCAACATTTACAACTAACTTTGCTTTGCTTATAGTTTTTGTTCTCATATTCTCACACTTTCCGCACTGATTCAGTGCTGCTTTGTTTAATTCCTCATTTATGCGTACTATGTTCGATATACAGTGTTTGTATTATCCCTTACAAGCTTATCAAGAGTATTTTCTACCTTTTGTTTGCGTGGCTGTTTAATGCTGTCTGTAAATCCATAAAAGCTTTTTGTTTTCATTTCTGTTTACTCCTTATACTATTATTCTGCCACCAACAAGACAATTACTAGTGCTATAATTCAAGTCATTAGCGTTATTCATTAGATTATGAAATTTGTCATATATTTTTATGTATCCATTATTTTGTAAAGTAGTTGCAATTCTACCACTTATTTTCTTTTCAATAATATCACAACGTTCTTCACCTGCTTTGTGACATATGAAACAATATCCAGTAGCAGGGCTTCCATATCTGATATAAACATTATCTGCTCCATACTGTTCTTGATAAGCTTTATATGTATTTATAAATTCTTGCTGTTTAGCTGTCATTATCATTCACTCCTTAATTTAAGCTGAATACAAAGGACTTTTAATTCCCTTGTTAATTGCTCCAGTAATACTATTTTTAATAAATTCGCCCTTTTCATTCATTCCCATAACGCTCCTGCTTTCTGCCTTATATAAGGCTCTTTTATTGTGTTTTAATACGCTTTTCAATTAGATTGCTTAATTCCTGCTTAACGATTTTTTGACGTGGTTCAGATAATTCATCAAACTTTAAACCTAAATAATATAAAGTATCTCCGCATTCTCCTGTATAACCTGCTTCGTGATTCGCTAATTCATAGCTAATCATTTTACGGAATACTTCATCATCTTTTTGTAATTCATTATATGACTTTTCAATATTATTCATCAGCTTATTGGCTCTATCTATAATACTTTTATCCTCAACATAACTATAACAAGTCCTACAAAATAGCATCTTTTCTTTTGCTTTCTCCTGTTCTTCTGAAGGTTTTCCAATATAAAAAGGTGAAATGTGATTGAATTGCATTATCCAATAATTAGCTAAATAATGTCGCTTAGATGTGTAATTATCATATGAAGTCACATTTTCCATTAATTCAGCTTCTGTAAATAACTTTCTATTCAGTGTGTCAATATACCATTGCTTCAGCTCTTCAAGTGTTTTGCTCTGATGATGTAGCTGATAATCATTAGCAAAATAGATGTGTTTTTTGTTTTTGAACACAAGTACAGAATATCCAAACGCTCCTCCCAAATCAACAAAATAACAGTTATGTTCTTTAACGCTGATTATTTCAGTTTCAAAATTCCGTAAATCTTCGAGAGTCAATGCTCTAATTTCTGTTATAGTCATATCCTTAGTCATAATATTACCTTTACTTTCTCCCCGTTGTGCCGATAGGTCAGCTTTAAGTTATTCATTAATTGTTTTTAAGTATTCAGAATATACGCAAGCCTCACCATAAACTTTGTAAAATTGTTTGTCTTTCCGTCCTGCACATTGTAATTGCTTATACCAATTTATTTTGCTTTCTGCTTCTTTCCTCAAAAGTTCTGTATATCGTTCTTTGTTTATTTTCATTGCTTCTGTATATATTGTAATATATTCTTTAGCAATGTTCATACCTTCATTAAATGCTTTTTCTTTCCACATAGTAACACCTACTTTCATATTATAGAATGTTGCTTTTATTTAGTTTTAATCGTCAAGCCATTCGTCCACATTAAGAACGAAAATACCCTTGTTATCTGAGTAAACATTATCAATGCTTGTCACATCTGTATTTTGTAACGACTCAGGAATATCGTTATAATATCCATCAAATACCACTTTTTCTCGGTCGTTACTCCATATCTGTATATGCTGGCTCTCCTTGTCAATAAAAAATTCCATAAAATCAATTACTGAAATATCCATTACTTATTCCTCCTCGTCATCAATCAAATGTTCAATATTTCCTTTATCCCTCAATCCACAAGGAGTTTCAAGCGTTCCCATACAATAATCATATGTATAATAATCTGCTCCATCGTCACGGATAGCTTTAAGAATATGAATTGCAACATTTAATTCTTCACCGTCAATTTTATCCTTTGCAAATTCTTTTAAATCCTCATATGTTGTTATATTAGCACCTTCCTCAATAAGTTGTTCTATAACCTCATCAAAAGATTTTTCATTAAATTCTGCTCTTGTCATTTTAAATTCCTCCTTTATAATTCAATTTTTCCGCAGTCAAGTTTTAAAATTAAGTCTAAAATTTGTGGGCGGTATTTCCAGTGTGTTTTAAACTGTTCAAGTGTTTTCTTTTCCTCTGGAAATGGCAATATTTCAATAGCAATATCAACAAGCTGTTTTTCTGTTTCAAGCATTAATTCGTGTGCTTCAGCGTTTGCACAATATTCTTTACCTTTTGTATTCGCTATTCCTGCCGCCTGTTCAAGCTCATAGCACTTGACAAGATAATCATTAAGAAAAATATCCTCATCCATTAAGTAATCACTTTTCGGATTTGTTATCCGTCTATCTGTTATGCCTCTTTTTTTTCTCATTTCCAACATATCATCACATATTAAGTAATTACCTTCTGCAAGTACCTTTGTTTTGATTTTTGTCATTTTCTCTATCAACATATCATCAAGGGTTTTAGCCTGTAAATATGCTCCCTGCAAGCTGTTTATTTTCCGTTTCTGTGCTTCCGTAAGTGTAAATGTATTTGTGTTCATTGTGTAACCTCCTATATTCTATAATTTTCAAGTGCTTTTTCTGCTTCCTCAAGTGTAAAATACTGTCCCTCATAATCTGATTTTAGCATATCATCAGGCTTTAATAGTATATTTTCAATACAGTAATAATCTATTTTTCCGTCAAGCCTCATCGGTTTTATACCGAGTATATGAAAATATCCTTTTGAATTACGATACCATTTCCAGCCGTAAACGCTATTAGTATAAACAGTATTCAAATAATAGTTTTTGTTGCCTTCTGTTATCCGTTCTATTGTTTGTGCTGTCCTGTTGTCATAGATTGACTTCATACAATGTGCCATTGCGCAACCTCCTATAAAACATTATTTTTATTCAACATTATAAATACTCGTTCCGTTTTGCATTGCTTCAACAAAATTTTCAGCATTAAAACCGTAATTAATGTTAATGCTGTTTAAGTCTTTGCCGTCCCAAAATAAACAAGTATCATCAAAACTATTAATGTCAAAATTTTCAATTTCGTTTCCGTCCCAGTCTGTTTCTGGATTATCATTTACAAGGCATTTTACATCTTGCGCCAGTTGTGTCATATCGTCATGGTAATGTGCATAACCTTCAGTTTTAAAAACTGCTGAGCCATTGTTCAAAAAAATAACTGTAAAATTTTTGTTTTTCATAAAATCACCTTTTTCTTTCTGCATAGTTTTATACCCTCCTCAATAATTTTCCATATAATACGATGTTAATTCTTCAACAGTAACCGCCATCGGCTTTTTAGCCTTTATGACTTCAACCATTTTTCCGCACGGTAAGCTGTCAAGGATTTTTTCATATTTGTACGCAGTAGTGCAGCCGTTCCAATAGTCAATAAATGTTTTTCGTAACCGTTCAGCATCTGCCTTGATTATTTCCATAGCTTCAAGCGGTATATAACCTTCTGATACATACAGTTTGATAACACCAGCATTATTGATATGTGCTATTATCTTGTAATCTCCGTCAACTGTTACCGCCTTATTACATACCGTCACACCATTTCCAAGACAACAACGGAATAACTCAAAATTATTATTCATAGCTTTAAACCTCCTCACATCTGTTTATATATTCCATAACATTTTCTTTATGCTCTTTACTCAAATTCATAAAGGGTTTTAATTCTTCAATACAAGTGTTCTGTATTTCAATTTGCTTTTTTAATTGCTTATTGACTTGCTTCAATTCCTCATCAGCAAAACGTGTTATGTTGATTTTTGATTCCTCAATTATTTCAGTACCGATACAAGTATCATTATAGATATAATCAATCATTAATGTTGTACCATATCCCAACATCTTTTGATTCAAAAACACCTGCATCGCATCTGCAAGACTTGTAAACGACTTTCCAAACATCAAATAATCTGAACCATTGTCATCACATATTGACTCGCCCCACATATTACGGTATTCATTGCAAGTTGATTTTTCCGCTTAAACATCTGTTATACCTCCTCAAAACAATTCCATTTCAAAATCTTCAACGCTCAAGTCGTGATTTTCCGATTCATCGCATAGAATATAGCCTTCATCAAAGAGTGCTGCACCGTTGTTAATAGCTTCGCTCTCACCGTAATTCTCAAAATCAAAGTAATCAATGACTTCAATATCTTCAAGCTTTTCCGTCATTCCGTTTTATTCTGCTTCAAGGCTTCTAACAATGCTTGAAAGTCTATTAGCCGCTTGGAATAATGCTCTTGCTTGTACGTCTAATCACTCTTCGCAGCTGTTAGGTCTGTTTTTTCCGCCCTTGCATTTTTTAAGCTCTGAAGGGCTGCAAAGTGCTTTGGCTATATCTGCATCATAAATTAAACCGCATCCTCCCCAGCTGTAAGTACTCCAGTCTGATGCACCATTTAAAAGGTCTGATTTGTTAAATGTAGGCTTGCTAAAGTCGATATTATCTATTAAATCAATAGCAAAGTCTGTGACACCTTTATTCCACGTGCTGCGGTCTTTCCGTGCTTCAAGGGCTGCTATAATGTTTTCTCTTGTAGTTTTCATATTATTACTCACTTTCCGCCGTTCTTTACGGCTTGATAATTTTTGTTTTTCGTGTTACCCTTTCAGGGCATTTCAAATGCAAAAGCATCTCCCATTATTTTTTCAAGGCTTAGCCTTTGGAATAGGGCTTTTTATAGTAAAAACCCTTTAGAAAACTATTTACATAAAATTAAAGAGATTCACAAAACGCCTTGACTGTTTTCATGGTGATTTTAACATTTTCTGGCGTTTCTTCACACATTACAGATACAACATCAATACGGATCATAATAACCGCCCTTGTTAGCTGCCTTGTATTCTCCGATTGCCTTTTTTAATCCTTTAATTTTTGTCATAATAATACACCTCTTTCATTTTATTTTGAATTCAATTTTAATTTGGTTACATTAATTTACTTTTCAATTTTCTGCAAATATTGGATATATTCAGATTCATTTATGATATTATTTGCTAATGCCGTTTCAAGTTCTTTCCTCATATCACTCATTTAATACACCGCCTTTTCTTTTATTTTACTTCTCGTTGTTGCTCTTGTTTTCTTACTATGATATTAGTATATCATACTTTCAACTGTTTGTCAATCGTCAACTTGCACAAACTTTGATATTTTTTATTGTGTACTTTGATTTTTGTGTTTGCTGCTAATTGGCTTTGATTTATGCTTTGCTTTTGTTTATGTATATAGTATAGCATACTTTACACCAGTTGTCAACTCTTTTTTATTAAAATATTGCACAACGTTTAAATATTTTTTTGTACAATATGCACAAAGATAATATTATGATATACGCCCAAATATACGCTTGTTAGATATATGATATATGCAATGTGATTTTATGTTTGACATTTGTCAATTAATATGTATATAAATGTCAAAAAATTGGAGCAGATACAGTATGTAAGTATATGTTAGTATTGTATATAATTGTAATGCAGATAGACACCCAGAAATATACTTAGGAAATCTTTAGTAATACTATACGGTGTATAATATCATATAATATAAAATGTTGAATGATACAAGTGTACAACTTTTTGTACTTGTTATGTGTACTAATTTTTGTACAACTAAAAATAGGGATACATCACCACAATCAACATATATAGATATTAAAATAGGGAATGTGTGGTGTTAATTATTTTATATTTGATTTTTGATAATATTTATTTAGTTAACTATTTACTTGGTTAAATAGCTTTTGATAATATTATATGTCGTATAATATTATTTTGTGTATAATTTTATACTTATGAAATATTAAGTATTATAAGTTTTTGATTATAAAAACTGAAGTAGTTGAAATGTAAAAAAGTGGATTATTTTGAGGTACTTGAAAAAATTGGGTTTCATATTTTTGCATGGATAAATATGGTATTGGTATCATATACTATTTTTTACAGTAAATATACTATAATTTACCTTGGAATATATGTAATCTCTATGCTACATTTTATCATTATATAGCATAGAAATGTATATTTTTAACAGTTGATGCGAATCAGAAGCATTGAAGGGGGTAACTTTACATTTTACAGTTTATGGTAATTATAATCGCATAGTATAGCATTTCTACTCAATCTATAATCGAAAAACATTCAATACACACCAAAATATCTAATCTACAACCCCCATTAAACCATATAACATAATCCCTCTAAAGTTGCATATCACAAATTAATAAACTATCCCCTCCTGTTTATAAGTACACCCTTTATCAGATTATAAACAACAACAAAAAATATATCTCCACCAATAATAAACATATAATTTTCTATGCTATTTTTTATCAATCCAAAACCCCTCTAAAAATTTCCGCATAAAATCATCAAAATCCAAATTTAAAAACTACTAATTTCATATATTTGTATGTAAAAGCCACTAAAACTGTATCACAAATATTACGTTAAAACCGCTAAAGTAAATGTTAATCAAAAAGCACAAAAAAATACGAACCTCCTAAATGTACGATAATATCTTTGTTGCCAAAACCTCGCTACTTTACGACAGGTCGTTAAAAGCGTAGGAGTATATCATCTAAGATGTACGATTATTTGTGATAAATCAAATTTCGGAAAAGTAAATAGAATTGTGTAACGATAAAATCAAATAAATAATTATATAAGACTACTTGACAAGATAAAATAAAAGTGTTATAATATTGTTAGAGCAAGAATAAAAAATAAAAGATTTTTTGAAAGCTTTGCGTAATTATATTATATTTATATAATATAATAATCTATTATTCTTCTATGCTTAGATATGTAGTATACGCTTTGCGTATATTGAAACTCAAAATGGGGGTGTGGGCTAATAGATAATTTTTGCAAAATACCAAGAGCTTTATTGCTTAATCCTGACAGCTCCATTATACTCACCTATTATGCGATAAACCATTTCAGGTTACTGTGCGACAGCAAAACAGCTTCCTTGTCTCTAAACAGCATATGTGACCTTTATGGATATGCAAGTACAGTCCGTAATAACAACTCATATTATAGCAGGCTGAGAGGGCATATAAGTAATATGGTTGTGGCAGGTCAGATTACGGTTAAAGATATTAGCAAGGTTAAACGTCAAGAAAATATTTTAGTACACTTATCAGACAGCTTCTTCCCCACTAATAAATATGTAGAGTTGACAGATGAAGAAATTAATCGCATACTTGATTTACATTGTCGCACGCCTGCAAGTGATATATTGGTTGTCTATTTGTATGTCAAATCACACATATGGCGTGAGCAAGGCAATGATTGTGCTTTCTATGGCAGGATTACAAATCTATGTAAGACTTTGCACATGACGAGGGATATGGCTGATAAGTGTTTAGACTTGTGCGTAGCGTGTGGGTTGCTTGTGCGGTCTGTGACGGGCAAATACAAAAGTAAAACAAAAAATACAATTAATGCACCAAATATTTATGCGTTGAATGTGGGAGACAAGCAAGATATAGATAATACTATTGCAAAGGCTGAAAGAAAATTAAGAACAAGAAGCAAAATAAAAGATAATGCCCCTCACGCCTAATGTGAGCGCAATACAGACGTTTTGTGGGCTATGTGGTGAAATTACCCTACTAAATCTAAAGTGGCTCTATGCCCCCTTAGATTTGACGAGAGGGCTATGTGGACAATTTATAAATAACGAAAGGAATTATGCAGAAAAGATGAAAAATAAAAAGGAGTGTATTGCTTACACTGAAATAAGTTTGGAGGAACTGATAGCAATGGAAGAAGGAAATGATTATGACTGGAATACGGACAACTATTTAGATAGGGACACGTTTGCGGAAGAATGGAACGAATATATGGAGGATTGGAATTAAATTATGAAAGCAAAATACGAGGACGATGAAATAAAAACATTATCACGAAAAATCAGTTACATAGAGGGCAAAAGAAAAGTCCCACCTACTAAAAAGGATTACATAGAAACAAAACAGTATTTGAAAGATTTTGACATTCATGTGGAAGTACCACAGTTTGAGCACTTGTATGAGTTAATCTTGTGGCGTAAGGAAATGGCGAAGAAAAGATTAGATGTGTTAGAGTAAAAATAAAAGTATCGTATATAAATAAGAATTGAAATTCACATACAAAAAGAAATTTGTGAGCGTGGCTAATGCGGAAATGAATAAACTAAACTGTATAATACTGCTATAATCAAATCTGAGCACGATATAACCACTTTGTAGCGTAATAGGTAAAACTATACTACTAAATATAGAGTGGCTGAAATCGGCTCTAATTAAGCATGAGGAGGGATTGAATGGCTAAACAGCAAATATATCAGCAATTTATCTTTAAAATACATAGTACAAGAATACTCAAATCAAATAGAAACTTAAAACTGTCAATTAAAGATGCAAGACAAAATAAAGAAATAATTTCTTTGGCTGATAGTAATGCTTTGCGTATGATAGATATTATAAATAAATGTGACAGAGATACTCTTTATAATAACATGAAACAATATAAATCTGAAATTAAACAATTAAAAAAACAACCAAAGAGTAAGAACACTTGTAAAAAAATAAAGCAACTATATGATAAGCTTGATAATATTCAGTTCAAATCTGATTATGTCTCAATAATTATGGACAATGACAGTGATATAGATCGTCTTGATAAAGGATTTAAAATCAATAATGTTTTTTATCGTAGACTTGTTGGAACTACGAATGGAATTAAGAAAAACACAATTGTTTATGCTTCTATATCAAATTCAAGTGATAATAATATTTATAGCGATTTAACTAATCGAATGAATAATGGCAGAAATGAAAAAATTCCTTTAGTTGCAGGTAAATTTGAAGCTTACAAATCTTTAACTTGTAGTGCATCTGTGCCCGTTTCCTGCCCTAATGGAATATTAGTTGTAGATGATTTAACTGTAATATGTAAAGAAAAAGTAATTAATTTAAGCGGTGCAAAAGATGGCAATGTAGAACCTATCTTTGAAGAGTCTGAAAATGAGCAAGAAGTTGAGATAATTGATAGTGATGGATATGGATTAATATGTCCTCGATTATCTAAAAGATGGGCTGTTGATACATTAGTAGACTATATTCCAAGTGGATTTTGTATAAGGAATAGTTTTTGCAAAGGGATGGTATTTACATTTGATTTTCATGATTTTGCAATGTCAGTTGCACATAGACGAATCGTAAAAGATATTTGGGGTGAAGAACATAATATTGATAATATTGAATTAATATTAACTACATCAATGCTTAAATTGTGGGATTGTTATGACAACATAAATGATTACCTTGAAAACTGTAATAAAAATGATTATACTTTTGCTGTAACTAAAATTTGTCCAAAAGAGCTTGAAAATGAACGTAATATGAATTATCAATTTTTACAAAGTTATCATTTTACCGATGATGAAATTAAAGAATTGCTTTCACCAACAATTAATGAAATTAAATCAGTAATAAATGGAGATATTGATAAGACAATTCTCTTTTTAAAAGGTGCAGTGTGCGAAAGTGAAAACTTATTATCCGATAATGATTACATCATTCAGTCGCTTTTAATTAATCCTGAAATGGCTAATGACCCATATATAATTAATCGTGTTCATAATATGATTAAGAAAAAAATTAACGATGCAAAAATAGGGGTTATTAAAGTGCATGGAAATTATGCAGTTATATCTGGAGACCCTTACGCATTATGTCAGCACATTTTTGAATGTGATATTGATAATGATAACTATGGTTTGTTACGCAGAGGTCAAGTATACTCAAAAAAATGGTTAGACAATGGCTCTGAAAAAATTGTGTGTTTTAGAGCACCTATGAGCGTCCATTCTAATATACGAGTTATGAATGTCGTTACTAATGATGATATGAATTATTGGTATAAGTATATGTCTACTGTGAATATCCTAAATTGTCATGATAGTACAACAGCAGCTCTTAATGGTGCAGATAAAGATGGAGATTGTATTATAACAACAGATAATCCTATTATTTTGAAAAATACAAAAAATTCTAAGACAATTATATGTTCACAAAATAAGGCTGAAAAAGTTATTATATCAGATGATAATTTAAGGCAATCTAACAAAAATGGGTTTGGAGATGATATTGGAAAAATAACTAATAGAATAACAGCTATGTATGATGTTCAATCTAAATTTTCTGAAAACAGTAAAGAATATAAGATACTTGATTATCGTATAATGTGTGGTCAGTTACTTCAACAAGATGCGATTGACAAAGTTAAGGGAATTATATCTAAACCTATGCCTAAATTTTGGTATAATAATAAGCTACTTAGTATTGACAAAGAAAAAGATTCTCCTCAAATTATTTCTGATAAAAAATTCAATCTATCAATTTTAGCTAATAAGAAACCTTATTTTATGTGCTATATATACCCACAAGATATGGCTTTATATAAAAATTTTGTTGATAATTCTGAAACTAAATGTTTAATTATGTTTAATAAATCAATTCACGAAATAATCCATTGTGAAAATATTACGAAAGAAGAACAAAAATTTTTAAATTGGTATAATGAAATGATGCCTTACGGATTAAACAATTGTACCATGAATAAGATTTGCTGGTATGTTGAAAAAGAATTTGACGGTTATTTAGCAGAAATAAAAGGAAAAAATAATTTTAATTACACATTTATGAAACAAGGGATTGAATATTCTCAAAAAGATTTTGATAGTCTAAAAAATATATATTTAGAATATATGCAAGAGATGCATGATTACTCTACAATGTCAAATAAGTATAGAATTGATAGTGAAGAAGTAGCCATACAAAAGAATATTATAAAAAATAAATATAAAATTGAATGTGATAAAATTTGTGGTGTTGAATCGGTTCAATGTGATATACTTTTAGATTTGTGCTATAAGTCAGAAAAGTCAAAAAAATTTGTTTGGGATATGTGTGGAAGTACAATAGTAGATAATCTTTTAAAAGATAATGATAATGTTATCTCATATTACATAAAAAATGATAATGGAAATATTGAATATTGTGGAGAGATGTTTGAGAAAAAAGTTAAGGAGATAATACTTTAATGGAATTATATATGAGTGAAAAGTGTAGAGCTTTAGAAATAATCAAGGCAAAAGATTTAGGCTATAAACCGTCAGAGTCAATCTGTATATTAGCAAAATACTATTTGTATTGTGAAAATAATACATCAGAAGAAACAGAAGCAAAAATAATTGATTTTATTAAAAACAAAACTCCTATTTATTATTGTCCGTCTGACTGGGAAATGTGCATAACGAGGAATATAAAAAAAGCTAAAAAGTTTCCTCTTGTTGAAATTGATTGTGTCGAGATAACAGAAAACGAAATGAACGTAATACAGAGTTTAAAGAGAAAGCAAATGCAAAGGCTAACTTTTACTTTGTTGTGTTTGGCAAAATACCACAATAAAACATTTCAGAAAAATAACAATTGGATAGACACACCTATATTTCAAGTCTTTAAAATGGCTAATATATTAGGTGGTACACAAAGACAAAGGCTATTAATGATGCACGAGCTTTATGTGATGAAACTTATTAGTCTTAGCAAGAGAATTGATAATTTAAACATTCGTGTAGAATATATTAGCGAGGACTCACCCACAGTATTAAAAATTACAGATATGCGTGAGTTAGGCAAACAATACTCAAAATATTGTGGCGATAAGTATATCAAGTGTGAAAAGTGCGGAGTTATATTTAAGCCTAAGACAAGTACGCAAAAGTATTGCAAGGATTGTGCAGGCTATACTCCTATTGGAACTAAAACAGTGATTTGTTGTGATTGTGGCAAAGAGTTCGAGGTTGACAGTAAAGACAACGTGACGACAAGGTGTGAGGAGTGCTATAAAATATATCGTAAAAAATACAAAGCAATTAAAGAAAAAGAACGCAGAAATAGACTAAACAACAAAATGGACAGCACAATTTAATTATCAAAAATATTTTACCCCTCTTAAAGTGCCTAAATAGGTGGTTTGAGAGGGATACTTTATTTTATTATACAACATTTATTATGATATATAAATATGCGTATACTATCTCTATTATATATCATATCACATTACAAGTCAAATGTAAATAGTGATATTATACAAATTTTAATTAAGAAAGGTGTGTACTTTTTACACATGATTTTGGTTACAAAAGAAGAAAGTATTGAACTCCGCAGACTATTCCCTAATATTTCTATCACAAGGACAATGAAGCAAAAATCTAAGCGTGGTCGCAGATATGCCCCAGAAACCAAAGGTGTTTTAGAATATTTAGAGAAAACAAGATAATCAATATCTTATGGACAATCCATAAGGGCAAGTGGACACTTGCTAATTTAATGCAGACGGCTGATTTGAAAAACTATCTATATGACGGTGGGGCAATCCTTTTCGTTGTCTATATAGGCAATGGTGACCTTTGCAAGAAAATATATTATCTTGAACTTCCTCCAATTCGATTAAGATTAATGCTTGCATCCGCTAAAGAACAAAAGTCTAAAACAATTACGTTGAAGGAGTTCCCGACGGACAACAATAGAAAATCAACCATTTTCTTTAAAAAAGTTAAGCCAGAA
>LAHS01000174.1_pt1 | contig 38280 bp, 34 predicted proteins | sample 329651 | NCBI WGS metagenome assembly LAHS01 (sample SAMN03275699, study PRJNA271635) | activated sludge metagenome | isolation source: sample C-1 Sludge from hydrolytic chamber (first chamber) of Anaerobic...
ACCTTTCCTCTGTTCCTTAAATTTTTTTTGTTATGTCCCAGCCACTTTTCTCTTTTTGTGCCAGCCCTCTTTCCATTACCATAAAATTTCTTCAGGGTAGCTTGCATTGATTGGAATTTCGTGTAGCGCTTTTTTTGTCGTACTGGCAACTTCTATTAGTTGCGATTTAAGTGCAACGTATTCCTCATCCTCTAACATTAAACGAAGCGCAAAGGAGGCTAAATGCGCTTTGCGTGTTTGCGTATTTAAATCTATGTATTCTAAATTTAGTACATCTACATACTGCGTAGCATAGCGAAAGGTTAAAGGGCTTTTAGAATGAATCATCCTTAAAAATACTAAAAATTCATCTTCTGTAAGCTCTTGCTCCAAACAGTCAGCAACCGCTGCTTGGAATTTACGAATCGTTGCCACATCACCATTCCAATCGGAAGAATCAATCAATTCCTGATGTAAGCGAATAAAATCGTTTAAAGCAATCGCTGTAAAAAGAAGCTCCGGCCACAGTACCTCTGTCCCGTAGTAGACATTTTTAGTTGGAAAAATCGTTTCATGTCGAGAAAGTATACTTTTGTTCAGTCCATTGCTCACGAATTCAAGCTGATGCTCACCGTGCATTGCTTGACGGAGATTACGGCAAATACCAAGAATGCGAAGTCGCGCACCTTGGTAATCGTAGTATTTATTTTCATCGCCAGTTACTTGATAAATCGCTTGAATAAGGGCATCTAAATCCCAAAAGTCACCGCTTATTCGTACACCCGTAAGTTGTTCAGTACTTTGAATAGAAAGCATCTTTCTCAATCCCCCAATTGCTTTATTTTACTGTGTAATGAAGTAGTTTAAATAATTCTGCTCGCTCTTTATCAGTTAAATCGCGCCATTGACCAACCTTTAAATTGCCAAGCTTAATATTCATAATGCGTATACGTTGTAATCGTTTAACGGAATAGCCTAGCGCTGAACACATACGGCGTATTTGGCGATTTAAGCCTTGCTCTAAAATAATTTTAAACACTTTATCTGAAATTTTTTCAACGTAGCAAGGTAATGTCGTTGTATCTAAAATATCAACACCAGCAGCCATCTTTTTAATAAATTGTTCTGTAATCGGCTTATCAACTTGTACGATATATTCTTTTTCATGGTGGTTTTCTGCACGTAAAATTTTATTTACAATATCGCCATCATTGGTCATTAATAATAATCCTTCAGATTCCTTATCCAGTCGACCAATATGGAAAATGCGTAAAGGATGGTTGATAAAATCAACGACATTTCCTTTGATATGACGCTCTGTTGTACTTGTAATACCAACTGGTTTGTTTAAGGCAATATACACCAGTTGCTCTTCTTTTTTTACCTCTTTGCCATCCACACAAACAATATCGCCCGCTTCTACTTGGCTGCCTACAGTAGCAAGTACGCCATTGATTGTTACTTTACCTTCTTCGACCCATTTATCAGCACCACGACGAGACACGATGCCCGCTTCACTTAAATATTTGTTAATTCTCATATAGTTCTCCTAAACATTTTATCGTAGCTTAAGTATACCCTATCGTTGTTTATAGCGTGAATTCTAGAAGCTTTTCTACTAAAAATAAATATTACAAAATTTTAATTTAAAAAGTTGAAATAATCATGCATTTCTGACAATATAGTGGGTAAGAAGGTTTCTATGAAAATATCGTTATTTCGATATATAATTACGATTTTTCTAGATATTTTCTATTATTTTGTGTAAAGGGGAGAAGTAAAATGGTTTATGCATTTCCAAACACTGAAGGATCGGTAGTTCAATTCAAAGAAAGATACGATAATTACATTGGTGGAGAATGGACACCCCCAGTGAAAGGTCAATACTTCGATAATGTCACTCCTGTTACTGGACAAGTTTTTACACAAGCAGCGCGTTCCTCTGCTGAGGATATTGAACTTGCACTTGATGCAGCACATGCCGCAAAAGATGCATGGGGACAAACATCCGCTACAGAGCGTGCTAACATTTTACTTAAAATTGCGGACCGTATTGAACAAAACTTAGAAAAGTTAGCCGTTGCCGAAACATGGGATAACGGTAAGGCAGTACGGGAAACGTTAAATGCAGATATCCCTTTAGCCATTGATCATTTCCGTTATTTTGCTGGTGCTTTACGTGCACAAGAAGGCGCGCTAAGTCAAATTGATAATGATACGGTTGCTTACCATTTCCATGAGCCAATTGGGGTAGTGGGTCAAATCATTCCTTGGAACTTCCCGATTTTAATGGCTGTATGGAAACTAGCTCCTGCTCTTGCTGCTGGCAACTGTGTTGTGTTAAAACCAGCAGAACAAACACCAGTATCCATTATGGTATTAGTAGAGTTGATTGGTGATTTATTGCCACCAGGCGTACTAAACGTGGTGAACGGGTTCGGTTTAGAAGCAGGAAAACCACTTGCATCCAACCCGCGTATTGGCAAAATTGCCTTTACAGGTGAAACGACAACAGGTCGTTTAATTATGCAATATGCTTCTCAAAACCTTATTCCAGTTACGTTAGAATTGGGCGGAAAGTCTCCAAATATTTTCTTCGAAGATATTATGGATGAAGATGATGCCTTTTTAGATAAAGCGGTAGAGGGCTTTGTATTGTTTGCCCTTAACCAAGGTGAAGTTTGTACATGCCCTTCACGCGCATTAATTCAAGAATCGATTTATGACAAGTTTATGGAGCGTGTATTACAACGTGTCGAAGCGATTCAAGTTGGGAATCCATTAGATCCGAATACAATGATGGGGGCACAGGCTTCAAGTGAGCAAATGGAAAAAATTCTGTCTTACTTAGATATTGGTAAGCAAGAAGGTGCACAATGTCTAATTGGCGGCGAGAAAAATAATGTAGGGGCAGGCTTTGAAAATGGCTACTACGTTAAACCAACTGTCTTCAAAGGGCACAATAAGATGCGTATCTTCCAAGAAGAAATTTTTGGCCCAGTTGTTGCTGTGACAACATTTAAAACAAAAGAAGAGGCGTTGGAAATTGCCAATGATACTTTGTATGGATTAGGTTCAGGCATTTGGACACGTGATATGAATACAGCTTATCGTTTTGGACGTGGAATTCAAGCGGGGCGTGTTTGGACGAACTGCTACCATGCATATCCTGCACATGCAGCGTTCGGTGGCTATAAAATGTCAGGAATCGGTCGTGAGACACATAAAATGATGCTATCGCATTATCAACAAACGAAAAACTTATTAGTAAGCTATAACGAAAACAAACTTGGTTTCTTCTAATTAGTAAGGAGGTGCTAACGCGTGGTTGAACGTGTTTTAGCAACAGAAGAAGCGCTGGCACTAATCGAATTATTGAAGGAAAAGCATGGACCGGTTATGTTTCATCAATCAGGGGGATGCTGCGATGGTTCCTCTCCGATGTGTTATCCTGACGGTGACTTAATATTAGGTGAGCAGGATATATGTTTAGGTGAGGTAGGGGGTACACCATTTTATATGCACAAAAACCAATATGATTATTGGAAGCATACACAAATTATTTTAGACGTCGTTGACGGCAGAGGTGGTATGTTCTCTCTTGAAGGCGTAGAAGGTAAACGATTTTTAACAAGGTCTAGAGCTTTTTCGACAGAAGAGTTAAAAGAGCTAGGTTTAATCGAATAGTTAGGGACAGCGGCAAAAAGCATTTTTGTCGCTGTTTTTTTATGCTAATTTTTTTGGAAAAGAGTATGTAGGCTTACGTTAGTTGTAGAATTTCGCAATAATAAATAAAGCTGTATTCGTTGCTGTAAAGTTTGGGTGAATAAGTATTTCTTTATGGTTTTTTCAATCATAATAAAGCCCCCCATTCATCGTTTATTATCGTTATTTAACCATATAATCCCTTATTCTTACATTAATTTAAGTTTACTTTTTATGTTATTTGTTACAAAAAGATTGAATCTTTACAACAGAATATTACGTAAATAGTGGAAAGGAGTGTGCGGAAGATGAATATTGTTATAATTGAAAACCAATTTACACAAACGGTAGAGGCTGTATCGAAGGTTGCAGGCTGGGCAGTTGATCGCAAAATTATTTTAGCTATTGCCAGCACATATGTTGCAGCAGGGAAAATGTTTGATACGGAAAAATTTAAAGCTGTTATAGAAGAAATGAAGAATCAAACATCATGGATGTCGCCATTGCGTACATCAATAGGGTTCAGCATTGCAGCCAATATGATGGAGCAAGACAATACCGAACAGGCGATAAAGACGTTATTAAATAACGAAAAAATACTAAAAGAAGCTCATTTTAAAAGAGGAAACTTTAGTTTTATAGGTGCTCAATTTTTAACAGAAAATGAAAATGACAAAAGGGCGCATGCACAGACGGCAAGAGCTTTATATGAAGCTATTCGCAAACATCACCGCTTTCTCACTTCCTTTGATGATATCCCATATACTGTGCTTTTAAGTAGCCCGAATGACGATGTTGTTTTACGCGCAGAAACGATGAATCGTTATTATAAGGAATTACGCACGTATCAATTTAGTGCGGGAAATGAACTACAATGGTTATCTCAAATTTTAACCTTTTTATCTGCAACATATGACAGTAACCTTGTATCTACTGTGGCGACAATTCGCGATAATTTAAAGAAGCAAGGTGTCAAAATAAAGTATATGCATTATCCACTACTCGGTTTTTTAGCCATCCTTCAATTAAATTCAGGACAGCTACAGCAAATTATTGATTTGTATCATGAATTAAAGGGAATGAAATTATTGAAGTGGCATCAAGAATTTGTGTTGTTTATGGCGGTTCAAATGGCTATTTATGATATGGCTAAAGTGCAACAATCATTATCTATGGCAATTATGTCATCTATTGAATTACTAATTCAAGCACAACAGGCGGCGATGATATCCGCCATGACCGCAGCAGCAGTAGCGTCAAATTCCAGCACTTCATGATAAACTAAAGAGGAACAGAATATTCGGAGGTGTATTGAAAATGAACGAAACAAAGCTTTGGATAAATGGACAATGGCAAGAAGCGAAGGAAACCTATGAATTAACCTCGCCTTATAACGGTGAGATGATTGCAAAGGTTGCAAAGGCATCTGTTTCAGATGTTGAGCAAGCAATTGAAGGTGCCCAAAATGCTTTTCTTTCATTTAAACAAACTACTGCATACGACCGTGCCGAAATTTTATATAAAGTAGTCGACATTATGCGACGTCGAAAAGACGAATTGGCCGAAATTTTAGCACAAGAGGCGGGTAAACCTATTTCAGCAGGTTTACCTGAAATAGAACGCACGATTGCAACCTATCAGTTTGCAGCCGAAGGAGCGAAACAGGTGAAAGGGGAAACGGTACCGATGGATGCTGCGCCTGGAGCTGGCGACCGCATTGGCTGGACAAAGCGTGAGCCATTAGGCGTTATTTCTGCCATTACACCGTTTAACTTTCCTTTTAACTTAGTTGCGCATAAATTGGGACCTGCCTTTGCTGTGGGGAATACGGTCGTGTTAAAGCCAGCAGAGCAAACACCACTTAGTGCAATTGTAATGGCGGAAATATTTAAAGAAGCAGGATTACCAGATGGTGTGCTACAAATTGTTACGGGTAGTGGTGTTGAGCTAAGTGACACACTTGTGACCCATCCATTCGTGAAAAAAGTAACCTTTACCGGAAGTGGTAAAGTTGGATTAAGCATAAAAGAAAAAGTAGGCTTGCGCAAAGTAACGTTAGAGCTAGGCTCAAATGCGGCGGTTATTGTTGAGCCGTCGACCCCTATTGAAAAAATTGTCGCACGTTGTGTTAGCGGAGCGTTTAGCTTTTCCGGACAAGTGTGTATTTCGCTTCAGCGTATTTATGTACATGCCTCGATTGTCGATGCTTTTACAAAAGCATTTGTAGCTCAAACGGAAAAGTTAGTTGTCGGTGATCCACTCGATAAAAATACAGATGTCAGTGCCATGATTAATCCGAATGAAGTTAGTCGTATTCGTGAATGGATTGAGGAAGCGAAGTCTCAAGGTGCAGTCGTTGCTGCGGGTGGAACATTTACAGAACGAACATTAACACCAACAGTAATGACAAACGTGACTGCCGATATGAAAATTGTTTGTCAGGAAACATTCGCGCCAATCGTCTCAATTGTTTCATATGAAACATTAGACGACGCAATTCGACTAGTGAATGAGTCGGAACTTGGCTTAAATGCAGGAATTTTTACGAATATCTTACCAGATGCATTACGTGCAGCCGATGAATTACAAGCAGGTGCTGTTATTATTAATGATATTCCAACATTCCGGGTCGATAATATGCCATATGGCGGTGTGAAAATGAGTGGTTATGGTCGAGAGGGTATTAAATGGGCGATTGAAGAAATGACGGATATGAAGTTTATAACGATGAAAAAATCATTCTAAATTTGCATCCATTCTTTTTCTACGATACGATGACGAAAGGACATTACATGAAAGGAAGTAACTAGAACTATGACAACCAATGCTGTACCTATGAGCCAATCACGTACGGTTCAAACGCGTCTCGTATTACCACCGGATACTAATAATCATAATTCCATTTTTGGTGGAAGAGTGTTAGCTTATATTGACGAAATTGCCGCAATTACAGCGATGAAGCATGCAAAAGGGCATGTTGTCACTGCCTCCATTGATTCTGTTGATTTTTTATCAGCAGCGCATGTGGGTGATATTCTTGAAATTGAAAGTATTGTGTCATCCACAGGACGTTCATCTATGGAAGTCTATGTCCGTGTTATTTCACGTAACATTGAGACAGGTGAAGAAAAATTAACAACCGAATCATTTGTAACGATGGTTGCAGTAGATGATGATGGTAAACCGAAGGCTGTTCCTGCTATTTTCCCGGAAACGGATGCTGAAAAACGGCTGTTTGAAACAGGTCCGGCTCGACGAGAGCACCGCAAGCAAAAACGTGCTTTGGCACATTAAAAACGAAAAGGAAATTGATACGATGTGATCAATTTCCTTTTTTAGTTGTGTTATATGTTTAATTCATTTACAACATTAATGAGTGAGTCAGAAGAAGAGGAGACGAGTGTTGCCCCTTGCGATAGCTCTGTAATTAAATTTGAAATGGCTGAAATATCCTTAGCCGTGTTTACATATTGTTGTTGAATACCTGATACTGCTTCAGCAATATCATTAAATGATTTCGAGAGGCTTGTTTGTGTATCAACACTATGTTGGATTTTTTGGTCCACATTGATAACAGAATTCGCCATTGTTGAAATATTACTTTCTGTTTCTTTTATCAGGTGTGACACGTTTTGCACAGCGCTTTTTGTTTCTTCTGCAAGCTTGCGGACTTCCTCTGCTACAACAGCAAAGCCTTTACCATGCTCACCAGCACGAGCGGCTTCAATGGAAGCATTAAGTGCTAATAAATTTGTTTGGTCTGCAATACCTGTAACAAGTCCAACAATTTCAGAGATTTTTTGAGACGACGTACGCAATTGGTTCATCGTTACTTCAAGGCCATTAACACTTTGCAAAATAACATGTATTAAGTCATTTTGTTCTTGTAATTGCTGCTGTCCGCGTTTAGATTTGTCTTGTGTATCGGCAACGAAGTTCAAACCTTGTTTAGTGGCTACTGCAATATCATCCGTTTGAGAGGAGATGACTAAAAGGGAAGCAGCTGTTTCTTCGCTGATTGCATTTAACTCTTCTGCCGTACTTTGAATTGTAGTAACAAGTGCGTGCTTCGTTTTATCTGCAACGCTACGAATCCGTTCTTCTTCTTTTTCATAAGCCTCTATAACAAGTTGCTGTTCAAAGTTAATCAGTTTACAAAAGGCATTGATGGCACGGATAGCATCATGCTTTGAAATATCTAAATCATTCGTAAAGTTTGTAAAAGTCGAAGTTAATGATTGGAATGAAGCGATATACCACTTTGATTGGAGCCCAATTCGAACATGTGTCTCAGCGATTGCCTTTCTTTCTTTAATGTAGTCGTCATTAATACGACTTTCGAACATATCACTTAGATGCTTATGTAAAGTCACTTTTAAACGGTCAATTTGTGATGTTCTGTTAATAATATCTAATAAATTTTGGCTTAAGCTAATCGCTGCATAAAATTGATCGACCATTTCAGGAATAACATTTTTCACTAATGGTTGCAATTGTTTAATGATGGCTAAATCTTCGGTAGTTAAGTCTAATAGTTGTAATTGTTTTTGTAACTTAGGATGATTAGAAACATCTAATTGTACGTGTTGTTTATACTCTTCAGTTGTTAGTGTAATTGAATAACCATAATTGTTCTTTTTTGAAAACCAACTCATTGTTGTCTGCTCCATTCTTTATAAATCCATAATAATATAGGTATCGAAGACTCTTTGTGTACATATTGTTAGGTTTGTAAATTTGGTGAATATATGGTATTTAATCTATTCTACTATTTTTTGTAGTGTATTTGGTTAAAAATTTCGTTTATTTCTATAATTTTTCACATTCAGGGCTGACATGTTGCAGATTTACTTTTAAGCAATAGCCTTTAGCTCATAAAGCGCAATTTGAATTTCATTTAGGAAACATGTAAAATACGAACTGTTTAGCGTAACAAAAAATGTATGTGAAAGAAATCGTATTGAGGAGGTATGACATGGAGAAGAAGCGTTTTAAGTTTGTGATTCCTGTGATGGTAATTGTAGCAATTGGATCTGTTTATATGTTAACGAACTATTATGCAGAGGTACCTGACTTAAACCAACTATTAATAACGATTTGTGCAACACTAATATCGGGCGTATTAGCATACTTTTTATTCCCACAGCAAGGTGAAAATAAAGTTGATGATCGAGGTCCGTATTAATTATAGTGGAGACATTTAAAAGTTCCCCAAGTAAAACCAACTATTTAAAATTAAAAATCCGCGTTTCGCCTTCTGTGGGTAAAGTATGAGTTGCAACATGTACTAATGTAAGATGTTGTTCCTCATATCTATTTTCCCTAGAGAGCTATGCGCGGATTTTGTTTTTCAAAAAAATTGTTTTGTTACTGCTTTAAGTTACGGTTTAAACAATTTGAACCAGCCTTTATATTTGAAAAATGCCAACATAAATAGCCCAATCAATAGCATAATACCAAGAACGATAAAGTAGCTGTAACGGCCATGTAGTTCAGGCATATTATCAAAATTCATGCCATAAACTCCTGCTATAAATGTTAATGGAATGAAAATGGTGGAGACAATCGTAAGCATCATCATAATGCCATTCATTCGGCTAGAGTTCATAGCCATATAGCTATCACGCATATCTGCGGTCAGTTCACGATTAGATTCGACCATTTCCGTAAGCTTGACTAAATGGTCGTGAATATCCCCAAAGTAGGCTCTTTCTGATTTTTTCAGGGCAAAGCGATAAGAATTAAGTATTCGGTATAATAGGTCGCGCATTGGTAAAATGGTGCGTCGTAAATGGAGCAAATCACTGCGGAATTCAAAAACAATTTGCATTGCATTTACATTACTTTGATAAGTTAATTCATCTTCAAGCGCATTCAAATGGTCCTCAATTTTATAGACGAGAGGGAAATAACTATCAACTATTTTATCAATCGTTTGATAGGTAAGGAAAAAGGTTCCGCGTTCCCAATATTTCGGTTGCTCTTCTAAAAGCTTCTGTACTTTATCGATTTCAGGTGCTTCATTTTTGTGGAATGTCACAATAAAATGATCGGAAACGAAAATATTTAATTCCTCAGCAATTAACGTTTCTTCATTCAATTTATGAATAACGAAAAAGTGATAGTCTTCGTAAAAATCCAGCTTTGGTCGTTGTAAACGCATTAAGCAGTCTTCAATCGCAAGTGGATGAAAGTGAAAAAATGTATCGAGCAATAGTTCCTCTTCGGTAGTTGGGCAACTAAAATCTACCCAATACCATTCGTAATGGTTTTGCTTAATGTTATCAAGTGGAAAGTCCTTTATTAATTGTTGATCTTTCGTCATAGCCATCGTGCGAATCACGGCATTCACCTCAAATCTGTTTATCTCATTTTAAATAAGCACGAAGTCTCCTTCAAAGGTGTGAAAGGTAAGAGGAGACATTGGAACGTCAGATCTAGTACCAGTATGTACTTAATAGTACACCACTAAGTTGCAAGGATGCATCATGAAGGAATGGAAGCTTACTCTTTATAGCATATCCAACCACCAAATAATGTCGTTGCAAAAAAACGTGAAGGCTGTGTAAAGCCTGCCTGCTGTAAAAGCGTAACAATGTCATCTTCCCGCATAAATGAAAGCGAGCGAATGGACTGCTCCATGCTAGCTAATTCAGAAGTAGAAAGTTTTGTGTGCTGCAGCCAATATGCGCGCCATAGGTCAAACTGTAGCTCTGTTTCAGAAGAGTCAAGCTGTCCATATTTAGAAACAAGCACAAAGGGTGCCCCAGATTTTAAATGGTTTGCAATCCCTTTTAATGTAGCAAGTTTCTCCTCATAGGTATCAATAAAATGAAGTACAAGTATACAGCTAGCGGCATCAAACTTTGTTGCAGGGATTGATGCAGTGAGCATGGTGCCTTGTAGTAAAGAAATCTCATTTGGTAGTGAGTGTAGACGGTTTTCTGCAATTTCCAACATGGCTAAAGATGGGTCGATACCGACAAAGGACCACTGTGGCCTTTGTTCAGCTAACTGTAGTATTTCATTGCCACTGCCCGAACCAACAACTAAAAAACTAGCATTCTCTTGTAAAGCGGATTGATAAAAAGTTTTCGTTAAACGAAGCATTGTATCGTAACTCGGTAAAGTACGACGAATGCCTTTTTCATACTCGTTCGCAAGCGTGCTGTTAAATTCCATCTGTGTATCACATACCTTTCAAATTAATTTTAAAATTGTCGAAACGATTTGAAACTATTTAGCGTATTGCTCCGTAAATAATAGTATTAATAATAAAGACAGAAAAAAGGGAAGGTTGAATAGATGGAAACAAAATGGTCTAAGGTCATCATACATGCCAGTGCGTTTTTTGCGCCATTTTTAGTGCCGATTATATTTTTCTTAATTAGTTCGGAAGAAGAAGTGAAAAACGTTTCTGTGCAAGCTTTATTGTTCCAAGTCGTAATGGGTGTTCTAATTGTAATTGCTAGTATTTTAAGCTTTGTATTAATTGGTTTACCTTTCTTACTAGTATTTATCGCTATGGTATACATCGTACCAATTATCGGTATTGTAAAGGCGATTTCAGAGGAACCTTGGCGTTATCCGATTGTTGGTCGCTGGGTATAATTTTTAATGACGCAAGTATATGCAAAAAGCATATGCTTGCGTTTTTTCTATAAGCAAAAAGGGTACATTAAACGATAAGTACTTTTTCGAGTGGTTAAAATTATTTAGAAGCCAATCATCTTTTACAATTGCTTTAGACATTTCTCTGTGCGAAATAATTGCAATTATTTTTAAGCGTTTTGTATAATATACTCAAAGATAGTCAAAGATAGTCAAAGTCAGTGAGGTAAGCGAGGTGTATTCCTAACATGCGTAATATTTCAGACATCATAGAAGGCTACTTAAAGCAAGTACTTGAATTAGGTGGAGAAGGGCATATTGAAATTAAACGAAGTGAAATTGCAGATAAATTTCAATGTGTGCCCTCACAAATAAATTATGTAATTAATACAAGATTTACAGCCGAGCGGGGTTACCTTGTTGAAAGTAAACGAGGTGGGGGTGGATACATTCGAATTTTACGTGTCCGTGCAAACTCACAAATTGATTTGATCGATGATGTACTCCTACAGATTGAAGGTGGAGCCTCGCAAACAGTGGCGGAAGATTTAGTATATCGTTTAATTGATGAGCAGGTTATTTCAAAGCGTGAAGCGAAATTAATGTTAGCAGCGGTTGACCGCTCAACTTTAGATTTGCAGCTACCTTTACGGGATAGCATTCGAGCGAAAATTTTGCGAGCGATGTTAACCACTATAAAATACGAAAAGCAAAAGTAAAGAGGTGAGGGAAATGATTTGCGAACATTGCAAGCAGCGCAATGCGACAGTAACTGTGACACAAGTTCAAAATGGGCAGAAGGTGGAGCACCATTATTGCGATGTCTGTGCCTCGCAGTTCCATCCGTTCCATGCAGAGTTTAAACAAGAGCCTGTATCGATTCAACAATTGTTATCCAATTGGTTTGGCTCACCTACATGGCAAAAAGTTGGTGAAAAACAGCAAGCGCCACCTCAGCAACAAACATGTCCACAATGTGGATTTACGTATAAGCGATTTTTAAAAGAAGGTAAATTTGGATGTACCAGTTGCTATGATACATTTAGTGAGCATTTGCCAAAGCTATTTAATCGCATTCAAGCGGGACCACAGCATATAGGTAAAATGCCTGGTGCTCGAAGCAATGTTTTTGTCATTAAAAAGCAAATTGAAGATATTCGAAAACGCATGAAGGCCGCTGTTGACGAGGAGCAGTTTGAAGAAGCAGCGAAGCTTCGCGACGAAGCAAAAAATCTCGAACAGCAGCTACAATTCGAAGGTGGTGATGTGTCATGATGATTGAATCGTTTTTAGCGCGAGCTACACCTGCATGGATGGAAATGGAGGATGATTATTCAGATATCGTCATCAGTACACGCATTCGACTTGCTCGAAACTTAGATGGCTATCGTTTCCCTTTAGTTTTTTCAGAAAATGAAGCATTACAAGTAGAGCAAGCTGTGACACATGCCATTCAAGACAGTCCGAAACTTCAAGAAAGATATTCTTATTTTTCCATAAAAGATTTAACACCGTTACAACGTCAAATTTTAGTTGAGAAGCATTTAATTAGTCCACAGCTTGCAAAAAAAGAGCAAGTCGGCTCCATGTTGCTGTCTGAAGATGAATCAATTTGCATTATGGTGAACGAAGAAGACCATTTACGCATTCAATGTATGACGGCGAGTTTTCAACTTCAAAAGGCATACGAGGAAGCAAACAAAATTGATCGAGCCTTAGAAGGAGCCTTGCCATACGCATTTCGAGATACTTTTGGCTATTTAACAAGTTGCCCAACTAATATTGGTACTGGCTTACGTGCTTCGGTTATGATGCACCTTCCCGCACTTACATTGACAGGTCAGATGAATCAAATTATCAATGCAATGACGCGTTTAGGGATGACTGTCAGGGGTATATACGGTGAAGGTAGTGAAAATTTAGGGAATGTTTACCAGGTGTCGAATCAGATTACACTAGGTAAAACAGAAGAAGATATTTTAGCAGACATTCAAAGTGTTGCAGAAAAAATTATTCAAAAAGAACGGCAGGCAAGAAATAAGCTAATGGAAAAAGCGGAACTTGCCTTAGAAGATCGTATTTACAGGGCGTTGGGTACATTAACGCACGCGCGCATTTTAACAAGTGAGGAAGCTGCGACCTGTCTATCGAATGTACGTTTAGGTGTAGATTTACAGTTGATTCATAATATTAAAGCAACCACATTGAACGAGTGTGTGGTCAGTATGCAACCAGGATTTTTACAGCACTATGCAGGAGAAGCCTTACCGCCTGCTGAACGGGATCGCGTTCGGGCAAAAATGCTGCGAGAGGCATTATTTTTAGAAACAATGAGTAAGCCTACTATAGGGGGAAAAGGAGAGGATTCATATGATGTTTAATCGTTTTACACAACGCGCACAAAAAGTATTACAGCTTGCACAGGAAGAGGCAATTCGTTGGAAGCACGAATCAATAGGAACAGAGCACATTCTTTTAGGGCTTATTCGTGAGGGCGGTGGTATTGCAGCGAAAGCATTAGAAGCCATTGATATTAGCCCTCAAATGATTGAAGCTGGGATTGAAGAATTAGTTGGTAAAGGAACAGAGGATGTTGGGCCAATCGTTCACTACACGCCTCGTGCCAAAAAAGTAATTGAACTATCTGTCGATGAGTCACGTAAATTAGGTCATTCCTATATCGGTACGGAGCACTTACTATTAGCGCTTATTCGTGAGGGTGAAGGGGTAGCCGCTCGTGTATTAAACAATGCAGGTGTAGGCTTAAACAAAGCTCGTCAGCAAGTATTACTGTTGTTAGGTAATAATGACAACGCACAATCTGGACAACAAGCGACGCAGGCTGCAAATACGCCAACTTTAGATAGCTTAGCACGCGATTTAACACAAATTGCCCGTGAAGGTTCACTAGACCCTGTGATTGGTCGCAGTAAGGAAATTACACGCGTTATTGAAGTACTATCACGTCGTACGAAAAATAACCCTGTGCTAATTGGTGAGCCAGGTGTAGGTAAAACGGCAATCGCAGAAGGCTTAGCACAACAAATTATTAACAACGAAGTACCAGAAATTTTGCGTGATAAACGTGTTATGACGCTTGATATGGGGACAGTTGTTGCCGGTACTAAATACCGTGGTGAATTTGAGGATCGCTTGAAAAAAGTGATGGATGAAATTCGACAAGCAGGAAATGTAATTTTATTTATTGATGAATTGCATACGTTAATCGGTGCAGGGGGAGCAGAAGGTGCAATTGACGCATCAAACATTTTAAAACCATCCCTAGCACGTGGAGAATTACAATGTATTGGTGCTACAACATTAGATGAGTACCGCAAATACATCGAAAAAGATGCAGCATTAGAGCGCCGCTTCCAACCAATTCAAGTGGATGAACCAACTGTCGAAGAGGCGATTCAAATTATTCATGGTTTACGCGATCGCTATGAGGCACATCACCGTGTGAAAATTACAGATGAAGCAATTGAAGCAGCGGCAAAAATGGGTGATCGTTATATTTCAGACCGCTTCTTGCCTGATAAAGCAATCGACTTAATCGATGAAGCAGGTTCAAAAGTTCGCTTACGTTCATTTGCAGTCCCACCAAATTTAAAAGCACTAGAAGATAAACTAGAAAATGTTCGCTCTGAAAAAAATGCGGCTGTGTCTGGTCAGGAATTTGAAAAAGCAGCTTCGTTAAGAGATACAGAGCAAAAGCTAAAAGACGAAATTGAAATGACACGTAAAACATGGAAAGAAGAACAAGGCAAAGCTGAATCGAAAGTGACAGTTGACGATGTAGCAGCAGTAGTTTCTATGTGGACGGGAATACCAGTAGCCAAAATTGCACATGAAGAATCAGCTAAACTATTACATCTTGAAGAAGAATTACACAAGCGTGTGGTAGGTCAAGGCGAGGCAGTCGAGGCAATTTCTCGTGCAATTCGACGTGCAAGAGCTGGTTTAAAAGATCCAAAACGTCCAATCGGTTCATTTATTTTCCTTGGTCCTACAGGGGTAGGGAAAACAGAACTAGCTAGAGCGCTGGCAGAAGTAATGTTCGGTGATGAAGATGCGATGATTCGTGTTGACATGTCTGAATATATGGAGAAACATTCAACTTCACGTTTAGTTGGCTCACCTCCTGGTTATGTAGGCTTTGATGATGGTGGTCAGTTAACAGAAAAAGTTCGACGTAAACCATATTCTGTGGTGCTTCTTGATGAAATTGAAAAAGCACATCCAGATGTTTTCAATATTCTACTGCAAGTACTTGAAGATGGTCGTTTAACAGATTCTAAAGGACGTGTCGTTGATTTCCGTAATACGGTTGTGATTATGACTTCAAACGTTGGTGCGGATGCGCTAAAATATCAAAAAAATCTTGGCTTCAGCTTAGGAAGCTCAGAGTCGAAACATAAAGATATGAAGGGCACAATGCTTGAAGAATTGAAAAAAGCATTCCGTCCTGAATTCCTAAACCGTATCGACGAAATGATTGTGTTCCATTCATTAGAAAAAGAACACTTAAAAGAAATCATTTCAATGATGGCGAATACACTAACAAAACGTTTGCAAGAACAAGATATTACGTTAGAGTTAACAGATGCAGCACTCAATAAAATTGCAGAGGAAGGCTACGACCCTCAATATGGCGCTCGTCCACTCCGTCGTGCATTGCAAAAACAAGTGGAAGACCGTCTGTCGGAAGAACTGCTAAAAGGCAATGTAGAAAAAGGAAACCAAGTCGTAATTGATTATGTGAATGATGAATTCGTCGTGAAGAAAAAAGAAGGCGTTTCAATTTCCAAATAAGCGATTACTCTATTAGGAAAGCATAAATTTGCAAGACAGCGAGGCATACCGTGCCAAGCTGTCTTTTTTTATGTAAAATGAAAACAAGAACAAATATTCGAGGTGGTACGATGGCGAAGAAAAAAACTAAATTTGTCTGTACAGGTTGTGGCTATGAATCTGCAAAGTGGATGGGACGCTGTCCAGGATGTGGTGAATGGAATAAAATGGTTGAGGAAGTAGAGGTTGTGGCGAAAGGTCCAAGAGGGGCATTCCAGCACTCTGCAACTGTCACGCAAAAGGCTGTACCGATTATCCAAGTAGAAGCGGCTGAGGAGTCTCGGGTCGCTACAGAAATGGGTGAGCTCAATCGTGTCTTGGGCGGAGGAATTGTTCCTGGATCTCTGGTGTTAATCGGGGGTGATCCGGGTATCGGAAAATCGACATTGCTATTACAGGTGTCTGCGTTGTTGTCCAATAAAGGTCATCGAGTGCTCTATATTTCTGGTGAGGAATCCATTCGACAAACGAAACTACGTGCAGAGCGTTTAGGGGTTGTATCTCAAGAGCTGTATATTTATTCGGAGACGAATTTAGAGTTGTTAAATCAAACAATCGACGATGTACAACCAAAGTTTGTGATTGTGGATTCTATCCAAACGGTGTTCCATCCAGAGGTGACAAGTGCGCCAGGTAGTGTATCACAAGTACGTGAATGTACAGCGGAGCTAATGCGGATAGCGAAAACAAAAGGCATTGCCATTTTCTTAGTTGGGCATGTGACGAAGGAAGGGCAAATTGCAGGACCACGTATTTTAGAGCATATGGTTGATACAGTGCTGTATTTCGAAGGAGAACGACATCACAATCACCGTATTTTACGGAGCCAAAAAAACCGCTTTGGTTCTACAAATGAAATTGCTATCTTTGAAATGCTTCAGGGGGGCTTAAAGGAAGTTTTGAATCCGTCTGAACTATTTTTACAGGAACGTTCACAAGGGGCAGCAGGTTCAACAATCGTGGCATCAATGGAGGGAACAAGGCCAATTTTAGTAGAAATCCAATCACTTGTAACCCCTACAAGCTTTAATTATCCGAAACGGATGGCAACAGGAGTGGACCAAAACCGTGTGCAATTGCTTATGGCAGTGCTTGAAAAGCGCATGGGTCTCATGTTACAAGCACAAGATGCATATATTAAAGTTGCTGGCGGAGTAAAGCTAGATGAGCCTGCCATTGACTTAGCTGTCTTGACGAGTATTGTTTCTAGCTTTAAGGATCAGGCAGTACGGGGAACAGATTGCTTTATTGGAGAAGTAGGGTTAACAGGAGAGGTTCGTCGTGTTACACGAATTGAACAACGTGTGTTAGAGGCGGCAAAACTAGGATTTAAGCGAGCATTTATCCCCGCATCTAATATTGGTGGTTGGGATTTCCCGCCTGGTATTGAAATTGTTGGTGTGGAAACAATTAAAGATGCATTAAATGCCTGCTTTAGAGAGCTATAAAGACATGAAGATTTGTGTCTGCATGTAGCGTTACGTTAGGCAATTACTTTAACTAAAATAAATGCATGTTGGGCGACATCCTAGCATGCATTTTTACATCATAGGAGCAACAAACATTAATTTCATGAAATTGGATAACAATTATTGTGGAAATTAGGCATCTCTTAAGCCTTCCATAACGTCCAATAAACTGAAGGAAATTTAATAATGTTTTGATGAGCTCAAAAAAGATTTTCTACAGTAAAATATGTATAATCGAATATAAGAATTGGAGGTGACAGTATGAAAAAATTTATTCAAATTGCTTTTTTACTGATTGGAGGAGCTTTAGGCCTTGTTTTCTTACCGCCATTATACGAATTGCTTCATTTATCATCTAATCCTTGGCTTGATAATCCTTACGTATCAGTTGCTTTAGGTGCGCTTTTACTATTTACATTATCATTTGCTTTTTCCGATTATTTTGTTCGGCTAATTAGCTGGATGGAAGAGGTGCTTTTTAAAGTGCCTGTTGGGGATTTATTATTTGGTACGCTTGGGCTAATTGTAGGACTTATCGTAGCCTATTTCCTAGGCTTTGCGATTGATAGCGTTCAGATTCGCGGTATTTCAGAAGTAATTCCGATTATCTTATCGTTTGTGCTTGGATATTTGGGATTCCGTGTTGGTTTTAAAAAGCGAGATGAGTTACTTCAGTTATTTACCTTACGTGGGAATAATGCAAAGAAAAAAGCAACTGAAGGGATTGACGTTCCAGAAAATCGCGGTAGTTATAAATTGCTAGATACGAGCGTTATTATAGATGGGCGTATTGCGGATATTTCGGAAACAGGTTTTATTGAAGGCGTTTTAGTTGTGCCGCAGTTTGTATTAACGGAACTACAGCATATTGCAGATTCCTCCGATACATTAAAACGTACAAGAGGTCGCCGTGGTTTGGATATATTAAAGAAACTGCAAGATGAACGTATGACAAAAGTAGAAATTACCGAAGAAGATTTTGAAGATGTGCAGGAAGTGGATTTAAAACTTGTACGTCTTGCAAAGAAAATGGATAATGATACACAAATTGTGACAAATGACTTCAACTTGAACAAAGTATGTGAATTACATCAAGTGAAAGTACTGAATATTAATGATTTGGCAAATGCAGTGAAACCAGTTGTGATTCCTGGAGAAGATATGCAAGTGGTCGTTATTAAAGATGGGAAAGAGCATAACCAAGGTGTGGCCTATTTGGATGATGGCACGATGATTGTTGTAGAAGGAGGCCGCAATTATATCGGACAGGCTATTACCGTAACTGTAACGAGCGTTCTACAAACATCTGCAGGTCGAATGATTTTTGCTAAGCCAAAGGACGATTAGGAAGTGGACAATGTGCAGTATGAAGTAGTGCTTCCAGCAGCAGGAAGTGGCAAGCGAATGGGAGCAGGGCGAAATAAATTATTTTTAGAGCTTTTAGAGAAACCGATTTTAATACACACATTAGAAGTATTTGAGCAAGATGAAAACTGTACTGGCATTTGGCTTGCGGTGAAACCAGCAGAACGTGCTGTGATTCAAAAGATGCTAGAAAACTATGGGGTTTCTAAGGTCAAAGGCTTGCCTGATGGTGGAGCAGAGCGACAGCATTCAGTGCACGCTTGTATGAAAGAAATGGAGCAGGTTGATATTGTTTTAGTGCATGATGCAGCACGCCCATTTATTACGCGCGATATTATTGCAAACCTTGTGCAAAGTGCGCATAACTTTGGCGCTGCAATCGCTGGTGTTCGTGCAAAGGACACAATGAAAAAAGTACGTAATGGCATCATTGAAGAAACGGTGGACCGTGAAAGCTTATGGATGATTCAAACGCCTCAAGCCTTCCGCTTCGATTTGATTGTAGAAGCGGAAGATGTTGCTGAGAAAGTGGGCTTCCTCGGAACAGATGAGGCGATGTTAGTCGAGCGACTTGGTCATGAGGTGCACATTGTTGAAAGCAACTATGAAAACGTAAAGATGACAACAAAAGAAGATTTACTTTTTGGTGAAGCTATTTTACGTAAACGAGCGTTGGGGAATAATTTGTAATTGCTTTATAAAGAAGCTGGGACAAAAGAGAAAAAGTGTTAGATTGAACCCAATCAATCTAACACTTTTTTGCTATGCCGTTGTTGTCCGCATCTTACATTGTGTGCTGTTCTGAGCACGAGTCATCGCCACCGTACCAACAACTAGTGAAGACTTCTAATTTTTTATTGATTGCACAAGCAAGAATAGCTAATTTCTTCTCCTTAATAGCAAAAATATATGAAAACCTTTCCTCTGTTCCTTAAATTTTTTAGTTATGCCCCAGCTACTTTCTTTTACGATTATGAACAAACTATAATATGTTGACTATAGTCGTTACGGACAGCTCAATTTCCTAGGAAATATGTTAAACTGTCTATAAATAGAAAATGAAAAAGGCAGGTGAATGCTGTTGCAATGGTCACTGTTGTAACGGCAGTATTGTATGTTTCGAGTAGGACAAGGTTTTGACGTACATGCATTTGAAGAAGGGCGTCCACTAATTATTGGTGGTATTACAATCCCACATGAAAAGGGCCTAGTAGGACATTCAGATGCGGATGTCTTATTGCACACAGTAACAGATGCTGCGCTGGGGGCAATTGGAGAAGGTGATATTGGGCGTCATTTTCCAGATACAGATCCAGAATGGAAAGATGCCGATTCAGCAAAGTTGCTAGAGTATATTTGGAAAATCGTTGAGGACAAAGGCTATGTGCTTGGCAATGTTGACTGCACAATTATGGCACAACGTCCGAAAATGGCGCCTTATATTGAACAAATGAGAAATCGCATTGCAACGTTATTAAACGCTGATGCATCACAAGTAAATGTAAAAGCGACAACTACTGAACGACTTGGCTTTACAGGACGTGAAGAAGGCATTGCTTCAATGGCAACAATTTTACTGATTAAAAAATAAAAAAATGGCGCGTGTCCACTTGAAAAACACGCGCTACTTTAATTTCCTATACTACAGTGGTAAAATGAACAAAGTTAATAAGGTCGGAATTATTTTCAGACGAATATTTAGGAGGCATTTAATTATGACGAAAGAAGTTCGCGTTCGTTACGCGCCATCACCAACTGGATTTTTACATATTGGCGGTGCACGTACAGCGTTATTCAACTATTTATATGCAAAACATCATAACGGTAAATTCATCGTGCGTATTGAAGATACGGATATTGAGCGTAATGTAGAAGGTGGAGAAGCGTCTCAGTTAGATAACTTAAAATGGTTAGGTATCGAATATGACGAATCGATCGACATTGGTGGTCCGTATGCACCTTATCGTCAAATGGAGCGCTTAGATATTTACAAAGAGCATGCTGAAAAGTTATTACAACAAGGCACAGCGTATAAATGTTTCTGTTCATCAGAAAAATTAGAAGCATCGCGTGAAGAACAAAAAGCTCGTGGTGTTGCAGCACCTACTTATGATGGAACTTGCCGTCATTTATCAGCGGAAGAAGTAGCGGCTAAAGAAGCGGCTGGCGAACAATATACAATTCGTATGCGTGTACCTGAAAATGTAACATATGAATTTGATGATTTAGTACGTGGACATGTAGCGTTCGAATCGAAAGATGTGGGCGACTGGGTGCTTGTGAAAGCAAACGGTATTCCAACTTACAATTACGCAGTAGTATTAGATGACCACTTTATGGAAATCTCACATGTGTTCCGTGGTGAAGAGCATTTATCAAATACACCAAAACAAATGATGATCTTCGATGCATTTGGCTGGGAGTATCCTCGCTTCGGACATATGACATTAATCATCAACGAAAATCGCAAAAAGCTATCAAAACGAGACGAGTCCATTATCCAATTCGTAACGCAATATAAAGACCTTGGTTACTTACCAGAAGCGATGTTTAATTTCTTTGCTTTACTTGGTTGGTCTCCTGAAGGTGAAGAAGAGATTTTCTCTAAAGAAGAATTTATTAAAATCTTTGATGAGAAGCGTTTATCGAAATCACCATCTATGTTTGATAAGCAAAAGCTGACTTGGATGAATAATCAATACATCAAAAAATTATCTTTAGAAGAAGTCGTGGCATTATCTTTACCGCACTTACAAAAAGCAGGCTTATTACCAGAAGAGTTAACAGCAGAAGAGCGCGCTTGGGCAACAGATTTAATCGCACTTTATCATGAACAAATGAGCTTTGGTGCTGAAATCGTGGAACTGTCAAGCCTATTCTTTAACGATCATATTGAATATGATGAAGAAGCAAAAGCCGTTTTAGCTGGCGAGCAAGTACCAGAGGTAATGGCTGCATTTAAAGCGCAACTTGAAAATTTAGAAGAATTTACACCTGAAACTGTCAAAGCAGCTATCAAAGCTGTACAAAAAGAGACAGGTCATAAAGGTAAAAATCTATTTATGCCAATCCGTGTTGTGACGACTGGTGAAACACACGGTCCAGAGTTACCAAATGCGATTTGTTTAATTGGTAAAGAGAAAACAATTGACCGTGTAGAAAAATACGCGAAGTAATAGAATTTTATTGACAATTTATATTGTCGATGTAAAATGAATGTACATTGTGAAAGCGTTGATAAGGAGAAGTACGTAGCGCATGCTCTAAAGAGAGGACCATCACCGGCTGAAAGTGGTCTGAGCCAAGGCAAAACCGAAATGCACCTTTGAGCATAGAGCTGAACATTAGTAGGCTCTATCGGTTCGTTCCCGTTATAGGACGTCCAAAGTGGAAGGCTTTTGCCTTCAATCAGAGTGGAACCGCGCAAATTTCAGCGTCTCTGTCATTCCTTTATGGGAATGATAGGGGCGCTTTTTTATTTTTCAAAAAAATTCAGTGTTAGATGTAAGAGGGCAATCATTACTAATAACAATAGGTTGGAAGGCTATTCATTGTGCGGGGGTGTAGGATTTAAGGTCGCAAGGTTGAGGTCATGACACACATTGTAACGAAAAGGGGGAGCTTTAATGTTTAAAAGAATGAAGGAAGATGTAGATACTATTTTTGAGAATGACCCAGCGGCGCGCAGTGTACTGGAAGTGGTATTAACATATTCAGGCCTGCATGCTACATGGGCGCATCGTATTGCCCACTGGTTTTTTAAAAGACGTTTTTATTTTATCGCACGTGTAATTTCACAAATTAGTCGTTTCTTTACGGGAATTGAAATACATCCTGGTGCTAAAATTGGTCGACGCTTCTTTATCGACCATGGTATGGGCGTGGTTATAGGGGAAACTTGTGAAATAGGCGATAATGTTACCCTTTATCAAGGTGTTACACTAGGTGGTACAGGGAAAGAAAAAGGAAAGCGCCATCCAACATTAGAAGATAATGTGTTAGTTGCCACTGGTGCCAAAGTATTAGGTTCTATTACAATTGGTGAGAATAGTAAAATTGGTGCAGGTTCAGTCGTTTTAAAAGAAGTGCCACCAAACGCTACAGTAGTAGGGATTCCTGGTAAAGTTGTGATGAAAGATGGTGTTCGTTTAGAGAAAAAACTAGACCATCAAAATATTCCTGACCCTGTAGAGGAACGTTGTCAAGGTTTCGAGAAGCAAATCGCAGCATTGCAAGAAGAAATCGGGCGCTTACAAAAGGAGAGAGAAAAACAATGAGTATTCAAATTTTTAACTCATTAACAAGACAAAAAGAAACATTCGTACCGCTAGAAGAAGGAAAAGTTAAAATGTATGTTTGCGGTCCGACGGTTTATAACTATATTCATATTGGGAATTCACGTCCTGTAATTGTCTATGATACGGTTCGCCGCTATTTTCAATATAAAGGCTACGAAGTAAAATTCGTCTCAAATTTTACGGATGTAGACGATAAAATTATTAAAGCAGCTAATGAGCTCGGAGAAGAAGTTCATGAACTGACAGACCGTTTTATTGCCGCATATTTTGAAGATGTGACGGCATTAGGTTGCAAAAAGGCAGATGTCCATCCTCGTGTAACGGATCATATGGATGATATTATTGACTTTATTAAAGTGTTAATCGACAAAGGTTATGCATATGAGTCAGCGGGTGATGTCTATTATCGAACTCGAAAATTCAATGGTTACGGTAAATTATCTCATCAGTCGGTAGATGATTTAAAAATTGGTGCACGTATCGAAGCAGGCGAGAAAAAGGATGATGCATTAGATTTCGCATTATGGAAAGCAGCGAAGCCTGGTGAAATCTATTGGGAAAGTCCTTGGGGCAACGGACGTCCAGGATGGCATATCGAATGTTCTGTGATGGCGCGTGAGCATTTAGGTGATACAATTGATATACATGCAGGTGGTCAAGATTTGACTTTCCCGCATCATGAAAATGAAATAGCGCAATCCGAAGCGCATAACGATACAACATTTGCGCGTTACTGGATGCATAATGGATATATTAATATCGATAATGAAAAAATGTCAAAATCCCTTGGTAATTTTGTGCTCGTGAACGATATCCGTAAACAAATCGACCCGCAAATTTTACGATTCTTTATGTTATCTGTTCACTATCGCCATCCAATTAACTTTGCGAAGGACTTAGTAGATGCCGCAGCAACTGGTTTAGAGCGTATTCGTACTTCATACAACAATGTTAAGTATCGCCTATCTGCAACTGCAAGTCTCGGCGATTGCACAGAGGAATGGCTCCGTCAAATTGCTCAACAAAAAGCGCTGTTCGAGGAAGCGATGGATGATGATTTCAATACGGCGAATGCTATTTCAGTATTATTTGAATTAGCACGAATTGCTAATATTTACTTGAATGAGACAAATACGGATGAGAAAGTGTTATTAACATTTGTTGAAACTTTTGAAGTATTAGGTGACGTCTTAGGTATTGAATTTGCTAAAGAAGCAGAACTACTGGACGAAGAAATCGAAGCACTGTTGCAAGAACGCGTAGAAGCGCGCAAAAACCGCGACTTTGCACGTTCAGATGAAATTCGTGACCATTTACAAGCGCAAGGTATCATTTTAGAGGATACGCGTCAAGGGACAAGATGGAAACGAGGGTAAGTAACTTGGATAAACTCCGAAATGAAGATGTGAAGCAATTAAATGCATTAGCGCTTGCTTATATGGGAGATGCGGTTTTAGAACAGAAGGTACGGGAGTATTTACTGCGTAGCGGACGCGTAAAACCGAACACACTCCATAGAGAAGCAACGCATTATGTATCAGCAAAGGCACAGTCAACAATTGTACATCGCATGATGGATGAAAACTTTTTAACAGAGCAGGAATTGGCAGTGTTCCGACGTGGACGCAATGCCAAATCCGGTTCTGTTCCCAAAAATACAGATGTACAAACTTATCGCAATAGTTCAGGCTTTGAAGCGGTACTTGGAAGCTTGTATTTACTAGGTGAATTAGAACGCGTTTATGCCATCATTGCATACGCTATTCAAATAATCGAGGAATTAAAAGGAGTGTCAAAATAATGGCAGAACAAAATGGTGAAATTATTGCCGGTAAAAACCCAGTGTTAGAAGCACTTCGTTCAGGCCGCGATATGAATAAAGTATGGATTGCAGAAGGTGTAAAAAAATCAGGGGTCAATGAACTGCTTGATTTAGCGCGCGAACGTGGCATCATTGTACAATTTGTACCGAAAAAAAAGGTTGACCAACTATCAGATGCTAACCATCAAGGAATAGTTGCATCTGTAGCAGCATATAGCTATGCAGAGCTAGACGATTTATTTGCAGCGGCACAAAAAAAACAAGAAGATCCGTTTTTCTTAATTTTAGATGAGTTAGAAGACCCACATAATTTAGGCTCTATTATGCGAACTGCAGATGCAATTGGTGTGCATGGTATTATTATTCCAAAGCGTCGCTCAGTGAGCTTAACAGCCGTTGTGGCGAAAGCGTCGACAGGCGCAATCGAGCACGTGCCTGTCGTGCGTGTTAATAACCTAGCCCAAACAGTAGATGAGTTAAAAGAACGTGGCGTCTGGATTGCTGGTACGGATGCAAAAGGCTCTGCGGATTATCGTAAAATGGATGCTACCCTACCACTTGCTATTATTATTGGTAGTGAGGGTAAAGGAATGGGGCGCCTGCTAAAAGAGAAATGTGACTTTTTATATCATCTGCCTATGGTTGGGCATGTCACATCATTAAATGCTTCTGTAGCTGCGGCGCTTTTAATGTATGAAGTGTACCGTAAACGTCAAGAAGCGAATGATTAACGATGAAGAACATTTTGCTTGTTGACGGTTATAATATGATCGGAGCTTGGAAAGAGCTACGTCCATTACGTGACACAAACTTTGAAGATGCCCGTAAGCGTCTAATTGAGCTTATGGCTGAATATAAAGCGGCAATAGGGTGGCGCGTGATAGTTGTTTTTGACGCCCATCTTGTGCCGGGTGTGGAGCAATCTTATATAGAAAATGGCGTCGAGATTATTTATACAAGGAAAAATGAAACAGCAGATGAACGCATTGAAAAGATGACACAAGAACTAAAAGCAAGACATATTCAAATTCATGTGGCGACTTCCGATATGGCTGAACAAAGTGTTATTTTTGGCAATGGCGCACTACGCAAATCGGCAAGAGAGCTTGAAATTGATCTAAGCATTATTCAACATAAAATTTCTCATGATGTAAAACGTAAGCAGGATAGCAAGCCACCTTCACGCATAGAGCTAAAGCCAGATGTGGCACTCGCTTTTGAAAAGTGGCGCCGTGGTTTGAAATGATTGATTGACTGATATTTTCCAATTCCGTTATACTGTTCCTAATTATCTGTTGCAGCTGAGGTGATACCATGTTTAAAAATAGTATTGTACAAGTGACACAAGATTTTGAACGATTCAATGATGAAGAGCTTATTGAAATGGTGCATCAAGGTAATACAGATGCGTTGGATTTTTTAATTACAAAATACCGTTTGCTAGTAAGAGCAAAGGCGAGATCCTATTTTTTAATTGGCGCTGATAAAGAAGACATTGTACAAGAAGGAATGATTGGCTTGTATAAAGCTGTCCGTGATTTTAAAGGGGACAAGCTAGCTTCTTTTCGGGCTTTTGCGGAGTTATGTATTACAAGACAAATTATTACCGCTATTAAAACAGCAACAAGGCAAAAACACATTCCACTCAATTCCTATGTTTCGTTAGACAAGCCTATTTTTGATGAGGAATCTGATCGTACATTAATGGATGTATTAACAGGTGCTATTATGGATGATCCAGAAGAGTTAATGATTCATAGAGAAGAGTTTGGTTATTTAGAAGAAAAAATGAGTGAGATTTTAAGTGAATTAGAGCTGCAAGTGCTAGCACTCTACTTAGATGGACAATCCTATCATGAAATTTCCGCGAAATTGAATCGTCATGTGAAGTCAATTGACAATGCTTTGCAACGAGTAAAGCGGAAATTAGAGCGTCATTTAGTGCTCGAGGAAATGTCGTAGAGGTCACTTACCCTTGTTGACATTGACAATTTTAGGTGTTAGTCTTTAAAAGACAAAGTGCCAAAAAAGGTGATTACATGACAAAGAAAGTCGTGCTAAATTGTGAAAAATGCGGTTCGAGAAATTACACATTTCCTGCTAAGGGAGATTCTACTGTACGCCTCGAATTAAAGAAATTTTGCTCGCATTGCAATGAACATACAGTGCATAAACAAACGCTATAAAATATTTTGTAAATAGACAGATATGATTGATTCGGAGGTTAGGCTAGAATGGGTAAGATTAAAAGTTTTTTCAGCGACGTAATGTCGGAAATGCGAAAAACTAGCTGGCCAAAAAGTAAAGAACTGACGAAATATACAGTCGTTGTAATTTCAACTGTAGTAATTATGGCTTTATTTTTTGTGTTAGTAGACTTAGGTATTTCATCATTATTCCGCTGGTACTTAGATTTATAAATTAGAAAAGAGCATGTTAATACTTTTGAAAATAGCCCGTCCTTTCCAATAACGGGTTTTTTCGTTTGTTTTATGAAGTAAAGAGCAGTAAAATGTTCTCATTATGATAAGCGTGCTACTAGTAAAAGTATGTTGGTAGCGATAGATGACTATGCTAATTAGGTATTTATCATCGGGCTTTCGCTTGCTATGGCGAAAGCTATGTTTTTCTATTGAGAAGCTTGTGAAAAGAATAAAGGATGCAAAATTGCATATCGCGATCATTTTCACTTTTATTAGTAAGGGAGGGACGGACGAGTAGTCCTAGCAGTTATGGAGAAAAATTGGTATGTTGTTCATACGTATTCAGGGTATGAGAACCGTGTAAAAGCAAACCTAGAAAAACGTGTTGAAACAATGGGAATGCAAGATAAAATCTTCCGTGTTATCGTGCCTGAGCATGAGGAAACAGAAATGAAAGACGGCAAAAAGCGCACAATGATGCGTAAAGTTTTCCCTGGTTATGTCCTAGTAGAACTAATTATGACAGATGATTCTTGGTATGTTGTACGTAATACACCAGGAGTAACTGGCTTTATCGGTTCATCAGGTGGTGGAGCAAAACCAACACCTCTATTACCAGAGGAAGCAGATCGTTTATTACAACAAATGGGCATGACAGAAAAAGTTGTTGAAATTGATATTACAGTTGGTGAAGCGGTTGAAGTATTAGAAGGACCGTTTGCACACTTCCAAGGGCGTGTTGAAGAAATTGACGCTGAAAAAGGAAAACTGAAAGTATCTGTAGATATGTTTGGTCGCGAAACAATTATGGAACTGGATTTTGAACAAATTCAAAAATTATAATTTAAAATTCTAGTAACTAATTCGTGTATGGTTGAGCGTATATCGCAAATTTTGTTAATTACTACTTGCTTAAAAAAATTAAAAGTGGTATCATTTCAAAGGTCAGACTGTCAAACTTCGGTTGACGTCTGTAATGATAATTTTAATGTTATCGGCACTTAGCTGACAGACAGATATTGAGTGGGAGGGGCAACCCAATTACCACATCACGGACTTAAGGAGGTGTGTCTCGTGGCTAAAAAAGTTATTAAAGTTGTTAAACTTCAAATCCCTGCTGGTAAAGCAAACCCAGCTCCACCGGTTGGTCCTGCATTAGGTCAAGCAGGTGTGAACATCATGGGATTCTGTAAAGAGTTCAATGCGCGTACTGCTGATCAAGCTGGTCTTATTATTCCAGTTGAAATTTCAGTATTCGAGGACCGTTCATTCACTTTCATTACGAAAACTCCACCTGCAGCAGTTTTACTTAAAGTAGCAGCTGGTATCCAATCTGGATCTGGTGAACCAAACCGTAAAAAAGTTGCAACGGTTAAACGTGATAAAGTTCGCGAAATCGCTGAAACTAAAATGCCAGACCTTAACGCTGCTTCAGTTGAAGCTGCTATGTTAATGGTTGAAGGTACTGCACGAAGCATGGGTATTGTTATCGAAGACTAATTCCCATTTACTTGATGTTTTTGTTTTTTGGAAGGTTGCGGAGTTTCTTTGTGAACGCGCAACCTTTATTCGTGGGAGGTAAAATCCGCTATAACCACAATCAAGGAGGAAATATATAATGGCTAAAAAAGGTAAAAAACTGCAAGATGCAGCGAAATTAATCGACCGTAACAACGTATACGGCGCACAAGAAGCAATCGAACTTGCTCAAAAAACTAGCACAGTAAACTTCGACGCTACTGTAGAAGTTGCTTTCCGTTTAGGAATCGATACTCGTAAAAACGACCAACAAATCCGTGGTGCAGTAGTGCTACCAAACGGTACTGGTAAAACTCAACGCGTATTAGTTTTCGCTAAAGGTGAAAAACTTAAAGAAGCAGAAGCTGCTGGCGCTGACTATGTAGGCGATGCAGAGTACATCCAAAAAATCCAACAAGGTTGGTTTGACTTCGATGTAATCGTAGCAACTCCTGACATGATGGGTGAAGTTGGTAAACTTGGTCGCGTATTAGGACCTAAAGGCTTAATGCCAAACCCTAAAACTGGTACAGTTACATTTGACGTAACAAAAGCAATCGAAGAAATCAAAGCTGGTAAAGTAGAATACCGCGCTGACAAAGCTGGTATTATCCACGCTCCTATCGGTAAAGTTTCTTTTGCAACAGAAAAACTTGTAGAAAACTTCTTAACTGTATTTGACGTTGTTCAAAAAGCAAAACCTGCTGCAGCTAAAGGTACTTACATGAAATCTGTAAATGTTACAACTACAATGGGCCCAGCTGTTAAAATTGACGCTGCTAACGTAGTAGTAAAATAATTTATTTATATAAATCGGTTGACAGCTATCCGCATCTTTGGTATGATGGATGCTGTTGTGAATCATCCATTTGTACCGTAGACAGTAGGAGTGACTTGTCACTTAATGTTCCTACCGAGGACATCGGAATTCGGATTCTTATTTTAAAGATGATGACTTTCAGCCTCTGTGTCTATATGACTCAGAGGCTTTTCTTTTGTCGGTATAAATGACCCATTCTAATAGGAGGTGTCATCATGAGCAAAGCAATCGAAAACAAACAATCTCAAGTGCAAGAAATCACTGAAAAATTCCAAAGCGCTGCTTCTGTAGTAGTAGTGGATTACCGTGGTCTTAATGTTGCACAAGTGACTGAACTTCGTAAACAACTTCGTGAAGCTGGTGTTGAGTTTAAAGTTTACAAAAACACTTTAACTCGTCGTGCTGCTGAAGCTGCTGGTGTTGAAGGAATCAATGAAGTATTAACTGGTCCTAACGCAATCGCGTTCTCAACTGAAGATGTTGTAGCTCCTGCTAAAATCATCAACGAGTTCGCTAAGAAAAACGAAGCTTTAGAAATTAAAGCAGGTATTATTGAAGGTGCAATCTCTTCTGTTGAAGATGTTAAAGCACTTGCAGAACTTCCATCACGCGAAGGTCTTCTTTCAATGCTTTTATCTGTACTTCAAGCTCCAGTGCGCAACTTCGCACTTGCAACAAAAGCTGTTGCAGAACAAAAAGAAGAACAAGGCGCGTAATTTCTTACGTACCATAACTTCCGCGGCTTGACCGCAAAAAAACTAAAACATATCCAATTAGGAGGAAATTATAATGAACAAAGAGCAAATCTTAGAAGCTATCAAAGCTATGACAGTTCTTGAATTAAACGATTTAGTAAAAGCTATCGAAGAAGAATTCGGTGTAACAGCTGCTGCTCCAGTAGCAGTAGTTGCTGGCGGTGCTGCTGCAGCTGAAGAAAAAACAGAATTCGACGTAGTATTAGCATCTGCTGGTGCTGAAAAAATTAAAGTAATCAAAGTGGTTCGCGAAATCACTGGTTTAGGTCTTAAAGAAGCTAAAGAAGTTGTAGATAACGCTCCTAAAGCTCTTAAAGAAGGCGTTTCTAAAGATGAAGCTGAACAAATCAAAGCTAAACTTGAAGAAGTTGGCGCATCTGTAGAAGTTAAGTAATCTCGTATTACTTTTATACAAAAGGAAGCTCGTCATTATGGCGAGCTTTTTCTTCATTCTGAGGAGGCGTAAAAATGTCAGATCACTATTATACAAGTAAGCCTCAAACTGAAAGTAAACCTCGTCACTGGACGTTCAAGTTACTTGGGCATACGTTTTCCTTTGAAACGGATGCAGGTGTATTTAGTAAAAGCGAAGTAGATTTTGGATCCCGTGTATTAATAGATGCGTTTCAAATGCCAGATGTGGATGGTGCTATTTTCGATGTAGGTTGTGGGTATGGACCAATCGGGTTGTCTATTGCCAAAACAAATCCTGAGCGAATAGTATTCATGATGGATATTAATGAGCGGGCAGTTGCGCTTTCACAAAAAAATGCGCAAGTAAACGGTGTTCAAAATGTACGAATATTTGTAAGTGACGGACTATCGAATGTTGATGATGAGGCGAAAGCTGCAGCTATTTTAACCAATCCTCCAATTCGCGCAGGAAAGGAAACGGTTTTCCGCTTTTACGACGGTGCGTATGATAAGTTAGTGACTTCTGGAGAGCTATGGGTAGTGATTCAGAAGAAGCAAGGTGCACCATCAACGGTTAGCTATTTAGAGGAAAAATTTTCTGAAGTCGATATTGTGGAAAAGAAAAAAGGCTACTGGATAGTGCGTGCAAAAAAATAAATGAAATATGTATAAAATATTGACTTGACAAAACGGCTATGATAATATGATACAATGCAAAAATATTATTTTGAGGTCGTGTGCCCTTTTGGTATATGAATGATTTAATATGGGTATACTTGCCAAGATAAGTTTAGTTAACCGAAAATGAGATCTTTTGAAGACTCGTTTTCTTTTTGTCTTTCGAAATCATACACTATTTGGATGATTTTGCAAAGACCTAATATCGCTTTATTGAGGGGTGAATGAGTTGACAGGTCAACTAGTTCAGTACGGACAACACCGCCAGCGTAGAAGCTTTGCGCGTATTAAAGAGGTGCTTGAGCTTCCAAATCTGATTGAGATTCAAACGGCGTCTTACGAGTGGTTCCTTGAAGAAGGTTTACGTGAAATGTTCCGTGACATTTCGCCGATCGAGGACTTTACAGGTAATCTTTCATTAGAATTCATCGATTATTCATTAGGTGATCCTAAGTACGATGTCGATGAGTGTAAAGAGCGAGATGTTACTTACGCAGCTCCATTACGTGTGAAAGTACGTCTTTACAACAAAGAAACAGACGAAGTGAAAGAGCAAGATGTATTTATGGGTGACTTCCCATTAATGACAGAAACAGGTACGTTCATTATCAATGGTGCTGAACGTGTTATTGTTTCGCAATTAGTTCGATCACCAAGTGTGTATTTCCATGATAAAACTGATAAAAACGGTAAAAAAGGCTTCGGTGCAACAGTAATTCCAAACCGTGGTGCTTGGTTAGAATATGAAACTGACGCGAAAGATGTAGTATATGTACGTATTGATCGTACTCGTAAGCTACCAGTAACAGTGTTACTTCGCGCACTAGGCTTCGGTTCAGATCAAGAAATTATCGATATTATCGGTGATAACGAGTATTTACGTAATACGCTAGAAAAAGATAACTCTGAAAGTACAGAAAAAGCACTTTTAGAAATCTACGAGCGTTTACGTCCAGGTGAGCCACCAACAGTAGAAAGTGCGAAAAGTTTATTATACTCTCGTTTCTTCGATGCTAAACGCTATGATTTAGCGAATGTTGGTCGTTACAAAATGAACAAAAAGCTTCACATCAAAAATCGTTTATTCAACCAAACGATTGCTGAAACGCTTGTTGATCCAGAAACAGGCGAAATTTTAGTAGAGAAGGGCACTGTGCTAGATCGTCGTACTTTAGATAAGATTTTACCTTACCTAGAGGATTCTTCTAAAGGCATTGGCTACCGCACTTTATCACAAGTTGGCGGAGTACTTGAAGATGACGTAACAATCCAATCTATTAAAATTTATGCTCCTAAAGATGAAGCACAAAAAGAAATCAATGTAATTGGCAATGCCTACATTGACGAAGAAGTGAAGAACATTACACCTGCTGACGTGCTATCTTCAGTAAGTTATTTCTTCAACTTACTTTACCAAGTAGGGGCAACAGATGATATTGACCATTTAGGTAACCGTCGTCTACGCTCTGTTGGTGAATTATTACAAAATCAATTCCGTATCGGTTTATCTCGTATGGAACGTGTAGTGCGCGAGCGTATGTCTATCAATGATACAGCCGCTATCGTACCGCAACAATTAATCAATATTCGTCCAGTAATTGCATCTATTAAAGAATTCTTTGGTAGCTCTCAATTATCTCAATTCATGGACCAAACAAACCCACTGGCAGAGTTAACGCACAAACGTCGTCTATCTGCATTAGGACCTGGTGGTTTAACACGTGAACGCGCTGGTTTCGAAGTGCGTGACGTTCACTATTCTCACTATGGTCGTATGTGTCCGATTGAGACACCTGAGGGTCCAAACATTGGTTTAATTAACTCATTATCTTCTTTCGCTAAAGTAAATAAATTTGGTTTCATCGAAACGCCATATCGTCGTATTGACCACGAAACTGGCCAAGTAACAGATCAAATTGATTACTTAACAGCTGACGAAGAAGATAACTACTACGTAGCGCAAGCGAACTCACTATTAAATCCTGATGGTACATTCGTAAACGATGAAGTTGTAGGTCGTTTCCGTGGGGATAATACTGTTTTCAACAAGTCACAAATGGACTATATGGACGTATCGCCTAAACAAGTAGTTTCTGCAGCGACTGCATGTATTCCATTCTTAGAAAACGATGACTCTAACCGTGCGCTTATGGGTGCCAACATGCAACGTCAAGCGGTTCCTCTTTTAAATCCAGAAGCTCCGTTCGTCGGAACTGGTATGGAACACGTAGATGCGCGTGACTCAGGTGCGGCTGTAGTAGCAAAATACGATGGTATTGTTGAGCATGTAGAAGCTCGTTCAATCCACGTACGCCGCATTGAAACAATCGACGGTAAAGAAGTTAAAGGCGATTTAACAAAATATAAATTACAAAAATTCATTCGTTCAAACCAAGGTACTTCATACAACCAACGTCCACTTGTAAAAGTTGGCGAACGTGTGAAACCTCGTGATATCTTAGCAGACGGTCCATCAATGGAAAAAGGTGAACTTGCATTAGGTCGTAACGTACTTGTTGCATTCATGACTTGGAACGGGTTCAACTATGAGGATGCTGTTATCATGAGTGAACGCCTTGTAAAAGACGATGTATATACTTCAGTTCATATTGAAGAATATGAATCAGAATCTCGTGATACAAAATTAGGACCTGAAGAAATTACACGTGACATTCCAAACGTTGGGGAAGATGCACTTCGTAACTTAGACGAACGTGGTATTATCCGTATCGGTGCGGAAGTACGCGATGGTGATATTCTTGTAGGTAAAGTAACGCCTAAAGGGGTTACTGAGTTAACGGCTGAAGAGCGCTTATTACACGCAATCTTTGGTGAAAAGGCACGTGAAGTTCGTGATACTTCATTACGCGTACCACATGGTGCGGGCGGTATCATCCTTGACGTGAAAGTATTTAACCGTGAAGACGGCGACGAGTTACCACCAGGTGTTAACCAATTAGTTCGTGCTTACATTGTTCAAAAACGTAAAATCCGCGTTGGGGACAAAATGGCCGGACGTCATGGTAACAAAGGGGTTATCTCTCGTATCTTACCGGAAGAGGATATGCCATTTATGCCAGATGGAACTCCTGTCGATATCATGTTAAACCCGCTAGGCGTACCTTCTCGTATGAATATCGGACAAGTTTTAGAACTACACTTAGGTATGGCTTCTCGTTACTTGGGTGTTCATATGGCAACGCCAGTATTTGATGGTGCCAACGAAGAAGATGTGTGGGAAACAATGGAAGAAGCAGGGATGAACCGTGACGGTAAAACAATCCTGTATGATGGACGTTCAGGTGAACCATTCGATAACCGTGTATCTGTAGGGATTATGTACATGATCAAACTTGCACACATGGTTGATGATAAACTTCACGCACGTTCAACTGGTCCTTACTCACTTGTTACACAACAACCACTTGGTGGTAAAGCGCAGTTCGGTGGACAACGCTTTGGTGAGATGGAGGTATGGGCACTTGAAGCATATGGTGCTGCATACACACTTCAAGAAATTTTAACTGTTAAATCTGATGACGTTGTTGGTCGTGTGAAAACATACGAAGCTATCGTTAAAGGTGAAAGCGTTCCAGAGCCAGGCGTTCCAGAATCATTTAAAGTATTGATTAAAGAACTTCAGTCTCTTGGTATGGATGTTAAGATGTTAACAATCAATGATGAAGAAGTAGAGCTTCGCGATCTAGACGAAGAAGAAGATCTTCAACCTGCTGACGCACTTAACATTGCGCCACAGCCAGAAACAGAAGAAGAGCCAGTAGAGTCTTTTGAATAATGGATAAGTTCACATTCGTGTGAATATGGTCAAACTTATTTTTCAAATTAGTCGGGCAGGATTTAACGCCCTGCCCGACTTTCTTTACGAATGAAAACAATCTATTTTTAATCTTTTGTCAAAAGTATTTTGGCAAACGATTGTCGAGCTGCGTAAAAGAGTCTTTATAAAGACCTATAACTAGAGGGAGGTAGGCTCCTTGATAGACGTTAATGAATTTGAATATATGAAAATTGGTTTAGCTTCCCCTGACAAGATTCGTTCTTGGTCATATGGTGAAGTAAAAAAACCAGAAACAATTAACTATCGTACATTAAAACCAGAAAAAGATGGTTTATTCTGTGAACGTATTTTCGGTCCTACGAAAGACTGGGAATGTCACTGTGGTAAATACAAACGCGTTCGTTATAAAGGCGTAGTTTGTGACCGTTGTGGTGTTGAAGTAACACGTGCAAAAGTTCGACGTGAACGTATGGGTCATATCGAATTAGCAGCCCCAGTTTCTCATATTTGGTACTTCAAAGGTATTCCAAGCCGTATGGGTCTTATCTTAGATATGTCTCCACGTGCTTTAGAAGAAGTAATTTACTTCGCATCTTACGTTGTTATCGAACCAGGTGCTACAAACTTAGAAAGTAAACAATTACTTTCTGAAAAAGAGTATCGTGCATACCGTGAAAAATTCGGTAACACATTCGAAGCTGCAATGGGTGCAGAAGCAATTAAAAAGCTTCTTGGTAAAATCGATCTTGAAGATGAAACGCATTCTTTAAAAGAAGAGTTAAAATCTGCACAAGGTCAACGCCGTACACGTGCGATTAAACGTCTTGAAGTGGTAGAGTCATTCCGTAACTCAGGTAACTCTCCAGAGTGGATGATTTTAGATGTACTGCCTGTTATTCCACCGGAGCTTCGTCCAATGGTTCAACTAGATGGTGGTCGTTTTGCAACTTCTGACTTAAACGATTTATATCGTCGTGTAATTAACCGTAATAACCGTTTAAAACGTTTATTAGATCTTGGTGCACCAAGCATTATCGTGCAAAACGAAAAACGTATGTTACAAGAAGCAGTTGATGCATTAATCGATAACGGTCGTCGTGGTCGTCCTGTAACTGGACCAGGTAACCGTCCGTTAAAATCACTTTCGCATATGCTGAAAGGGAAACAAGGTCGTTTCCGTCAAAACTTACTTGGTAAACGTGTTGACTATTCTGGTCGTTCCGTTATCGTAGTAGGTCCAAACTTAAAAATGTACCAATGTGGTCTACCGAAGGAAATGGCGATTGAGCTATTTAAACCTTTCGTTATGAAAGAATTAGTAGAACGTGGTCTTGCACATAATATTAAATCTGCTAAACGTAAAATCGAACGTTTAAATAACGACGTATGGGACGTTTTAGAAGATGTTATCCGTGAGCATCCGGTACTATTAAACCGTGCACCGACACTTCACCGTCTTGGTATCCAAGCATTTGAACCAACACTAGTTGAAGGTCGTGCAATTCGTCTTCACCCGTTAGTATGTACAGCTTACAACGCTGACTTCGATGGTGACCAAATGGCGGTTCACGTACCATTATCAGCAGAGGCACAAGCTGAAGCTCGCCTTCTAATGCTTGCTGCACAAAACATCCTAAACCCGAAAGATGGTAAACCAGTTGTTACACCATCTCAAGACATGGTATTAGGTAACTATTATTTAACACTTGAGCGCGAAAATGCTCGTGGTGAAGGTTCAATTTTCTATGGACCAAACGAAGTGCTAATCGCATATGATACTGGCCATGTTCACTTGCATACTCGTATCGCGATCAAAGCAAGTTCACTGCACAATCCAACGTTTACAGAAGAACAAAATAATATGTTCTTACTAACAACGGTTGGTAAAGTAATCTTTAACGAAATCTTGCCTGAATCATTCCCGTTCATTAATGAACCGACTGATTTCAACTTAGAGCAAGTAACACCAGATAAATACTTCGTAAACTTAACAATTGACGAAGAAACTCTAGCAGAGCTTGAAGCAGATGCTGCTTACAATCAATTAGATGAAAAAGGTAAAGTTGACGCACAACGTTCAGCGGTACTTCGCAAATACTTTGCATCTGTACCTGTTGTAAACCCATTCCGCAAGAAATTCTTAGGAAATATCATTGCAGAAGTGTTTAAACGTTTCCACATTACTGAAACATCTAAAATGCTTGACCGTATGAAAAACTTAGGTTTCAAATATTCAACTCGCGCTGGTATCACTGTTGGTGTATCTGACATCGTGGTATTACCAGATAAAGGTGAGATCTTAGCTGAAGCACAAGAGAAAGTAGATAAAGTTCAAGCGCAATTCCGCCGTGGTTTCATCACAGAAGAAGAGCGTTATGACCGTGTTATCTCTAGCTGGAGTGCAGCGAAAGATGAAATTCAATCAAAACTGATGAAGTCGCTTGAGAAAACAAACCCAATCTTCATGATGTCTGACTCAGGTGCCCGTGGTAACGCATCTAACTTTACACAGTTAGCGGGTATGCGTGGTCTGATGGCCAACCCGGCTGGTCGTATTATCGAACTTCCAATCAAGTCTTCATTCCGTGAAGGTTTAACAGTGTTGGAATACTTCATCTCAACACATGGTGCGCGTAAAGGTCTTGCCGATACAGCCCTAAAAACTGCCGATTCAGGTTACTTAACACGTCGTCTTGTAGACGTTGCACAAGATGTCATTGTGCGTGAAGATGACTGTGGAACAGACCGTGGCTTAACAATCGGAGCGTTA
>LAHS01001021.1_pt1 | contig 38242 bp, 38 predicted proteins | sample 329651 | NCBI WGS metagenome assembly LAHS01 (sample SAMN03275699, study PRJNA271635) | activated sludge metagenome | isolation source: sample C-1 Sludge from hydrolytic chamber (first chamber) of Anaerobic...
GCCGCAACCTTCGCTAACGCGTAGAATGCCCGCGTCTTACGCTGTGTGTGTTCTTCGCAGGAGGCACTACCTTCGCTATCAACAACTTGTTTTTCTTTCTAATTTATTATTCATTTTCTATATTTTTATATTAGCAAAAATTTATTTAAAAAAACTCTTTTGCTTTAAGGGAACAGAAAAAATGAGCTTTAATTTATTTCAAGTGTATACGGTTGCGTACTAGCTCGACCATTTGCTTCACTAACTTCTATATAATATGTTCCTGGTTCTAACGCGACAATACCTAGTTCGGCATCATCTGCCCCGTAATAATCGATGGTTTTTACTGTGCGTCCTTTTGCATCAATAATACGAATAACACCATCCAATCCTTTTTCGGTTAGTAAGGTAAACGTTACATTTCGCTTACTATGATTGAAAAATTCAAAATAATCTTTATCGCCAAATGGTACACTAGCATTTAAATATTGGCTAGCTACCCATTTATCGTCTTTTCTCGTTAGTGAAGATGGCTTTGTAGGTATACCATTGACTAATTTAGAATCCGCATCCTCATCATCCTTTTTATGGTCAAAGAGCGTTAAATTATATGGCTGAGTCGAAACTAAACCGTTATCAATTTTATTAACAGCAATAAAATAACCATAATCTTTTTTTACTTTAAATGAGGTATTTAGCGCGGATGTCCCTGATATACCGAGCAGCCTTTCAAAAAAGCTTTCACCTTGACCAAATGGAATTTCTGTTTGCATTTCATTGCCGTCAATTTGCTTATTACCATTAGTATCTTCAATGATAGAGCCCATAAATTTCAAATCTATTTGTAGCTCTCTTGGTAATGACGTTCCTTGCTTATTAGTATAGGGCTCGGAATTGATGAGAAGACTTAATACTGTATCTTCGCCCTGATGTTTGTAGTAGTAATAATTTGTATCATCATAAAAAACGAGTTTATTTTGATAGTTGGTACCAGATTCAATTGAACGGGCATTTTCAGCTGTATTGATTTCTTTATTTTGGTCTTGGGGAATTGCTGCAATTTTATTTGCTTTAAAAATATATGGTTCGGTAGAACGATCTCCGAAATTTAAGACTTTAGCAACATAAGTTTTGCCCTTTTTCAATGCAATTGTCTTGGGATCATTTTCATTGATTGTTATGCCGTATAGTCGTGAAATAATCGCTGGATCATTCGTTAATGAAGAAATTAGTTGCAATTCTTTCGTTTCCTCATCATATTCTAAAATACTACCAGTTGGTCTTTGATTTTTGCCTTTTTGAAGTTGGAAACTATAGATGGCATCTTCTTGTGGTGTGAAAATAAAATAATCAATATCCTCATCTGTTTGGAAGTATGCTTTGTACTCTTTACCAATCGTATATGGAATTGCATGCTCCAAAATTACTTTTGAGTCTTCTTCTTCATCAGATAATTCTATACTTGAAAATAGTTTTTTGTTAAAGTTCTGTTGACGTTTTTTTGTTTTAGATGGAGCAGGTGAAGAAGGATTATTTTCCTCGGCTTCTTGTGTTGGTTCAATTAATGGAAGACCATCTTCATCTTCAGGTAAATAAACGACTTCACCAGTTAATGTGTAAGGTATAATGGATTCGTTAATTCTATCGTTTTCTTCATTGTCAATGCCGCCGCTTAAGAACTTTAAGAAAGAATCGAATGAAGAATCGTTATCACTATTATTTGTAACGCTTAAGACATATTCTTCATCAGGCTCGACATCGACAATAAGACTAACTCCTTCGCCTTTTGATTTGCTGCTTAATGCAGAGATTGGGAGGCGTTCATCATCCTCTTCATCGTCACCCTGTTCTGAAGGTTCATGTTCAAAATCTCTTTTCAGATAAAGTTCTAAAGATGCAGTTACACCAGGGATACCAGATAAATCAAATTTCAACGTCGTTGGCTTTGAAACAGTGAATGTGAAATAGTCTTGGTCGCTTTCATGATCTTTAGAAAGCAGTGTATAGTTTTTCCCTTGTGTATTGAATGGGAATTTTTGTATCTCCACTGCTTGATCGATCGTCGTTAAATTATCAATTGGTAATGTGTTTGTTGTTTGAGCTGTAAATGTAAAGTAAGACTTGCCCTTTAAGCTATAGCCTCCATTATGGTCTTTTACACCAATAAGAAGTGTTCCTTGTTGCTCTGCTTTATATAGATAGCCCTCTTGTTGGTTCACGCGCACATCATTTACTTTAATCGGTTCTACATCGCCACTATAACCAGTAGGGTAGAAGTATAAATCAAATGCATAATCGTAATTTTCGGCACCTTTTAAAGATAATTGAGCATATTCATTCGCATTTAAATCAACCTTGTACCATTTTTTCTCTTCTGGAAGCCTAAACTCACCTTTTTCTGTATTTAGAACATTCTTTTTCAGTACTTTGGCGTTATTCAACCGTTGTTCTTTTGTTTCGTTATAGCGTTTAGGTAGATTATTAATATCAAATTGTAGTGCTTTAACAGGATCAACGAGACCATGTCCATACGTAAGGTCGTAGCCTGGTTCTCCTAAATCTTTAGCAGTCAATTCAAGAATAGCTTCTATTTCATAAGGCTTTAAATTCGGGTATTTAGATTTTAATAGTGCCGCTACACCTGCAACAACAGGTGATGCCATTGATGTCCCACTAAATATAGCAAAAGAAGATCCTTTTTTTTCATCATAAACGGTACTATAAATATCCTCACCTGGTGCAACGATGTCTACTGAAGGGCCATAATTTGAGAAACTAGCTAATTTATTTTGTTCATTTGTAGCACCAACGCTAATAACACCTTCAAAAGAAGCAGGGAAGGAGTATCGATCGGTTGATTCATTGCCTGCAGCGGCTACAATGGTAATACCATTGTCAAGCGCTTTTTTTACAGCTTCCTCTATTAAAGGAGACTCGCCATAGCCACCAAGACTCATATTAATCACGTCTGCTTTTTGTTCGATGGCATAAAGAATACCTTGTGCAATGGCAAAGTCACTAGCGTCTTCTTGTCCGTTAAAGACGTCTATTGGCAGAATTTTGGCATTAGGAGATATCCCGTGCCCACCAATTCCATTATCTTTTGTTGCGCCAACAATGCCCGCGACATGCGTTCCGTGTGGATCAGCAACAGGAGAGTCGGCAGGTTTTACCGCATTATATGGTGGCAGTACTTGCGCTTGCAAATCGGGATGTTTATAGTCTACACCCGAATCGATAACGGCTACTTTTACATCATGATTGCCAGCTAATGCTAGTGCTTTATCAATTTCCAGTAGCTGCAAATGATACATATCTTTTTTCTTTGGATCTACAATAGTGTTAAAGGAATGATACTTGTAGCTTGGGGATACACTTTTTACGCCTTTTTGCTTGGCGTAGTAGGAAACAGCCTCTGTTAACGATTGTCCCTTTTTAAGTTGGATTACATCATAACCTAATGAAGGAATGGAGCGAATGACTTTTGCACCTATTTTACTATGTACGTTCTTAGCAAGACCCGAATGTTTGACGATAATCGTATTATCACTAATCCATTCGTTTCCTCCTGTTTGTTTGTTGAACTGCTTCGCTCCTTGTTTGTTGTTGCTAGCGAGCATAGTTTTCACTGATTCTGGGTTCTGTGGTGCTTCAGCAAAGGCAGAAGCAGCAGGAACCAGTAAGGCAGAACATGCTACGACAGCGATTGATTTCATCACCCAGTTTTTCAATTGTTTTTACCTCCTTAAAAAAATTATAAACTACAATATTTATAACGGATGGTAAAGAGAAAGGTTTCGTACCACAATAAAATTTTTTTACAAGTTTTTTTGTTATAACTAGTATATTGGTTTATAAATAATTGTTTTATATGGTTTTTCGCATGAGTTGTTGCTTTTTTTTTGTGGAGTGAAAGTCGGTGGGATGTTAATAGTCCTGTACATAACGAACCAGTGACTGACAACAACACTGTTCGTTACGAACAGGATATTAAAATAGAAGTGGGTAGGGATGACAAGAATTGTCCCTTGAGAAAGAGTGTTTAGTGAATTAGCCTCTATTACTAGTTATTCACGGAAAGATCTTAAAGCTGTTCAATAAGTTTGTGTAAATCCTTTTTGGAACGAGGCATTGCTATGTTGTCGCCCAATAGTTTTTTCGTTTGTAAGGCAAGCGTCATTTCAAATACCCATGGTCGTTCAAGATGGGCTTTTTCAAGCAATTCCTCTTCGTAAAACATGTCGATTGGATCCCCATTATAAATGATTTTCCCTGCCTCCATCACGATTATTTGATCCGCCCATTCATAGGCTAAAGCGATATCATGTGTCGCTAATAAAAACGTACGTTGCCCATCTTCTAATTTAGCTAAGTACTGTAAAAATTGTGCTGCATAATAAGTATCTAGCCCAGCAGTCGGTTCGTCTAATAGTAAGACGGAAGGTTCCATTGCGAGCACACCAGCCATAGCAACACGTTTCTTTTGTCCAACGCTTAAAAAGTGAATGGGCTTATCAAGCAACGCTTCAACCTCTGTTTGCGCAACAGCCCACGCGATTTTTTCTTCAATTTTTTCGTTTGACCAGCCAAGATTTAATGGCCCGAAAGCTATGTCTTGCTTGACAGTACCAGAAAAAAGTTGATTGTCCGCATCTTGGAAGACGATGCCAACTTGTTGTCGTAATGTTGCTAATGCTTTTCTAGAATAGCTAAGCGTGTCGTTACAAAAAGAAATAGTGCCAGCTGTCGGTTTTAAAATACCATTTAAATGCTGGAATAACGTAGATTTACCTGCGCCATTGTGACCGAGCAGGGCAATTTTTTTTCCCTTTGGTATTTGCAAAGTAATATCTGTTAAGGCTGTAGTGCCGTCTGCATAAGCATAAGATAAATGTTGAAGATCAAAATAAAGCTCAGTCATGTGAAATACCTCCATAGATAATGAGGGATACGAAAATAATAACAATGCCTAACCAGTTTTTCTTGTTGTAGCTACTACTTTCTTGCCAATAGACAGCCTCACCACCGCGCGCCTGCATCGCATTATTTAGTTCGCGACTGCGTTGGAACATTTCGGCAAACAGTGCTGCAATAAGCATGGAAATCGACCGAAGCCATTGCATTGGTGATTGATAACCAAGACGAGCTTGTTGTGCAAGATGAATTTTTTGCATGCTATTTAAAAAGATAAAAATAAAACGGTATGTTAGCTCTACCAACTCTACAAATAAAGCTGGCAACCGCCATTGCCGTAAGACATAACAAATGGATTGTACGGAAGTCGTTAAAATTAAAAAATATAAACAACTAATACTGCCCAGAACGGTGAAAAATAGTTGCTGTGCTGTTATCAAGCTGTCATTTCCAATGAAAATTGTCCACTCGCTTAGCGAAAACGTCCATAGATGCGCCGGCAAAATACTAGCAGTAGGTGCAATCGAAATCAAAATAGATAGTAAACTGGAGAGCAAGAAAAAACTCGGTAAAAGCAGTAGTTTTGCATAATATTGTAAAGGAATTTTTGCGCCTAAAATGATAAAAGCACTCATTACAAGAAATGTAATGAGTGAAATTTGTTCATCTCTCATGATAAGCGACAATAGCAACAACCCAAGGGAGAACGTCATTTTTTCTAACGGATGAACGGACGCTAGTTTATTCATATAAGCATACTTATCAATGAGTAACATCGTTTAACCTTCTTTATGCTTACCGCGCATATAGCCCACGAAATAGCCAATAAAACCAGCGCCAATAGCGGCTTGTAAGACGAATAATAGACTTTCAATTTCACCACTTGGTGGCTCCCATAAGCTTTCAAACCATGGTTCGTAGTCTTTGTTTATTTCACCAATGGCTGCTTCAGCTTCACCGTCAGCACCGCCGAATTCAGCGCCTTTTTGGATGAATAGAGGGATGATTGCTAAAAGTATCACTATAGCTAGTAACAGTAAATTTTTCTTCATGTTAATGTGCCTCCTTTGCAGAGAAAACACGTAAAGCTTTTAATTCGCTTACATTGTATTTTTTTAAGAAATTCATCACAATGACAGTTAAAATCCCTTCACTAATTGCTAGAGGAATTTGTGTTAACGCGAAAATACTAGCGAATTTTGTGAATGAAGCAATAAAGCCTCCTACTTCTGAAGGGAAGGCAAGTGCAAGTTGAACGGACGTGACAACATATGTACCTAAGTCCCCAAGCATTGCTGCAAAAAAGACAGCGAGAGAAAAGGATAGACCGATTTTTTGAGCGCCTTTAAAAACAGCATACGCAATCATTGGTCCGACAATCGCCATTGAGAAAGCATTAGCGCCTAAAGTGGTAATGCCACCATGCGCTAAAAGTAACGATTGGAATAATAAGACGATTGTCCCTATTACACTCATTGCTAATGGCCCGAAAAGAACTGTTCCGAGTCCAACACCAGTAGGGTGTGAGCAACTGCCCGTAACAGATGGAATTTTTAATGCAGATAAGACGAATGCAAATGCCCCTGATAGCCCTAAAATCATTTTCGTTTCAGGGTTTTCATCAATTGTTTTGCGAATTGAGCGTAACCCTAAAATAATAAATGGAATTGAAATAATCCACCAAAATATCGCCCATTCAATCGGTAAAAATCCTTCCATGATATGCATGGCAAATGCTTGTTTTGGTACTAGTAAAAATGCTAGTAGGAAGTAACTAAGTTTCCAAAAAGATAATTTCAAAATCTCTCCTCCTTAAATCAAAATTTTTGAATGTAGCGTGCGCAATAAAAAAGCACTTCTCCTAATTTAGGAAAAGTGCATAGCTGAAAAAGCAAATAGAATCATCATCTGCCAAGCCGCACACCTATCCTCGTAGGTTGAAACGATCACGTTTTTTTCGGCAGGTCTCCTGGCTTTAGTTCAACGTTTTATAGGTCTTCCCGTCCATTGGACAGTGACATTCTCTATAAAACTCCCTAGTACAGTGGCGGGACCGCGCCGGACTTGAACCGGCTTCCCTTTTAAGCGAAATGGCTACACTTCGCACCGAAAAAAGATGAAATTGTGAGATTTCACGACACAGTGTAACATGTTTTTCCATTCACAAGCTATCTTTTTTTATAAAAAAATTTTTTTGTTATTTGACATTCTGGAAAATTCAGATAAATATAAGAGAATAGCTGTCGCTTTCAATGAATTACTTGTTGAAATTTTATTAAAAATCTAATAAATGAAAAAGAAATGTTGAAAAGTATTAAAAAAATAGGCTATGATAGAGACAGTTTTTCAATTCTTTTTAAAAACATACAGCTTTTTAATTTAATATAAATACATCTATAAGTGCTCGATAAATTTCGAGATAATAGGGAAATCGGTGTAAATCCGATACAGCCCCCGCTACTGTAATAGCTGATGAAATCGCAATGCCACTGAAAACTTGGGAAGGCGCGAGAGTAAAAGGAAGCTTAAGTCAGGAAACCTGCTTATTGATGGCATGCAAACTTTTCGGAGGGAGAAGTGAAGCGAGAGCGGATACGTGTATATTCGTTTTTATTTTGGCTTCTACAAAACCTTGACTCTTCGATATAGAGTGAAGGTTTTTTCTTTTTCCTAAAAGTAAATGAGGGGAGAAAAGCAATGACAACTTGGAACTTAGAGGGAATGAAAACGCATCTTTTTATTTGTAATGGCAGTAGCTGCATGAAAAAAGAGGCAGAGGAAATTACCCTAGCAATACGAGATGAAATCGAAAAATTAGCACTTGATAAGGAAATACATACGACAAGAACGCGCTGTAATGGCAGATGCAAAGATGCCTGTGTTGTCATCGCTTATCCACAAGGAAATTGGTATCGTGTGCCATCGGTTGAACACGGAAGAACACTTGTACAAGATTTAAACCATGATTCTTTACATAGTGAACATGTTTTTACGCTGAAAGAAGGTACATTACAGCGTACACCACAAACAACAGCCATTAAAGGCATCGACAAGGTGAAAGAGGGGTAAAAAATGGCGCAAAAAGGAAAGATTTTTGTTGTGGGCTTTGGCCCTGGTGATTTTAACCATATTACGACTCGTGCTGTGGAGGCACTGCAACAAAGTGAATTTATTATTGGCTATAAAACGTATGTTGAGCTTATTCAAGATTTAGTTAGTGCAAAGTCGATTGTTAGTACGGGCATGACAGAAGAAGTTTCACGAGCGCAAGAAGCAGTACGTCAAGCGGAAGCTGGCAATATTGTATCCGTTATTTCAAGTGGAGATTCGGGTGTATATGGGATGGCGGGGCTTGTCTATGAAGTACTGATTGAGCTTGGTTGGACAGAAGCAACAGGTGTTGAAGTCGAAATCGTACCAGGTATTTCAGCTATTAATTCCTGTGCAAGTTTACTAGGTGCACCGATTATGCATGACTCTTGCACCATTAGTTTAAGTGACCATTTAACGCCATGGAATTTAATCGCCAAGCGTGTGGAAGCAGCAGCTATGGCAGATTTTGTCATCGCTTTATATAATCCAAAAAGTGGTCGCCGTACACGTCAAATTGTCGAAGCCCAGCGGATTTTACTTGAATATCGCTCGCCTGATACGCCTGTCGGTCTTGTCAAGAGTGCCTACCGAGAGCGTCAGGAAATTACGATGACGACTTTAGCGGAGATGCTTGAGCATGATATCGGCATGTTAACAACGGTTATTATCGGCAACTCTTCGACGTTTTTCTATGATAATAAAATGATTACACCGCGAGGCTATCAGCGTAAATATACGCTCGGGGAAGAAAAACAGCCTTTACGTCCTCATCAGCGTTTAAGAGAAGAAAATGAACCGTGGGCAATGAACCAAGAAACAGGTACTGCAAGCCATGATTTTGCGGCAGATCCAAATGCAGGACGGATGAAAAGTAATATTGCCATTACACCTGTATCAACACCGACAAAATCGTCTTTAGAAATGGCAGCAACAGCACTTGCAATGGTGCAGGGGACAACTGCAACAAAAGCCACACCAAAGCTAGTTCAACAAAAAATGGAGTCAATTTTTGAACTAGCTGTTAGCCCTGGGGTAGCAAATAAATTTTTTACACCACAGCAAATGATGGCATTGGCTGAAGTTGTGGGAGACGAAGGCACGATGGAATATACACCAGACCATCAAATACATTTGAAAATCCCAACGACAGAACCAGAAGCGATAACAGAGAAGTTGAGAGAAGTAGGGTTTTTACTCTCACCAATTGGGGATGTGTTGTCATTAAAGGCATGTGATTTCTGTTATGGGGAGAAGGCTGATTCCATCCCATATGCAGAGGAACTTCAAGCAACTCTAGGTGGGTTGTCATTGCCGAAAACATTAAATATTGGCTTTAATGGTTGTGGCATGGCATGTTATCGTGCTGTGTTTGATGATATCGGTATTGTTTATCGCAAAAGTAAATTCGATGTCTTTATCGGAGCTAAGCCGGTAGGTCGAACAGCACATGCAGCACAGCCTGTCGTAGAGGGGTTAGAGCCAGAACAGCTTATTCCGCTTATTACCGCGATTATCGAGGAATATAAGGCAAATGCACATCCAAATGAACGCTTGTTTAAATATTTTAAACGAGTGAAAAAAATATTGCATTTTTCGTATCAAGATATGTCATCCAAAATAAAAGTAGAGCCAGCACCGTGCGGCGACTAGTGAGGAGAAAAGAAATGAAAGCAATTTTATTTATTGGCCATGGCAGCCGTTTAGCAGCAGGAAATGATGAGGTACGCACATTTATACAACAATCGACTCCTTCAATTGACGACAGCTATATCGTTGAAACTTGCTTTTTAGAATTTGAAGCACCTAATATCCCAGCAGGTATTGATGCATGTGTAAAGCGTGGCGCTACAGAGGTGTATGCTGTGCCCATTATTTTATTGCAAGCAGGCCATTCAAAAATTCATATCCCAGCAGCGATAGATGCAGCTCGTTTAAAATATCCGGATGTAACTTTTACATATGGGCGACCACTTGGCGTGCATGAAGAAGTGTTAAATATTTTAACAGAACGTTTATCAGGAACGGGACTGAATATTAAAGAAAAACAAGAAGATACTGCGATTTTATTTATCGGTCGCGGTGGTAGTGATGCGGATGCGAACAGTGATTTTTATAAAATTGGTCGTTTGCTTTGGGAACAGTTAGATGTCCTAACAGTAGAGTGTGCATTTATGGGCGTAACGAATCCCTCAGTGGACGAAGGAATCGAACGCTGTTATCGTCTTGGGGCGAAAAAGATTATTATGTTGCCGTATTTCTTATTTACAGGCATTTTAATGGAGCGTATGGAGGGGATGCAAAAGAGCTATGCAGCCACATATGCTGATTTAGACATCCAATTGGCGGATTACTTTGGCTACCATCCAAAATTAAAAACGGTGTTGCTAGATCGTATGGAAGAGGCCATTGCAGGAGACGTAAAAATGAACTGTGATACATGTCAGTACCGTATTAATGCATCGGCATTCGTGGAGCATCATCACGACCATGACCACGACCATGACCATGGTCATCACCATCACCATCATCATGACCACGATCACGATCACCACCACGATCATGACCACCATCATGAAGAGGAGCTAGTGAAATGATTTTCATGTTAGCAGGGACAAGCGATGCAAGAAATCTTGCACATGCATTGCAGTCAGCAGGCTATGCTGTTACAGCAACCGTTGTCACGGATTCAGCTGCTACAAGTCTGGCACAAGTTGGACTGCCTCATTTAGTCGGTCGATTGACGGCAGAGGAGATGGCTGCACTTATTACTGAACGAGGGGATCGTTTAGTCGTTGATGCATCGCACCCATTTGCAGAGGAAGCTTCTAAAAATGCCATGGCAGCGGCAAAAAGTGCAGGTGTTCCATATATCCGCTATGAACGCGCAAATGAGCATTACGAACATCCACTCATTACAGTCGTTAAAGATTACGAGGAAGCAGCACAATTAGCTGCAACAAAACGAGGCGTCATTATGCTGACAACAGGTAGTAAAACACTTGCTACATTTACAAAGGTCTTGCAAGGGTTAGAACATACTCGTGTCATTGCGCGTATGCTGCCTCGCCTTGATAATATGGAAAAATGTGAAGCGCTTGGTGTGGCACAACGAGATATTGTAGCCATTCAAGGACCCTTTTCAAAAGAGTTAAACGAAGCATTATTCCGCCAATATGATGTCACTTTAATGATTACAAAAGAAAGTGGCAAAGTGGGTTCAGTAGATGAAAAACTAGAAGCCGCTCTAGCATGTGGTATCGAAACGATTTTAATAGCACGACCAAATATCCAATACGGCCAGCAATATTCCTCATTTGAGGACGTACTTCAGGCTGTTCAAAACATACTTTAGGAGGCAATTGAAATGGACTTCAAAACAGATTTTAAACCATTAACAGTAGACCCAGACAAAATTTATGATTATAGTTTCTCAATTATTGCAGAGGAAATGGGCGAACATGATTTTTCAGAGGATGAGTGGAAAGTTGTTCGACGCATTATCCATGCTTCGGCAGACTTTGAATTAGGACGTAGTGTAATTATTACACCAGGAGCGATTGAAGCAGGGATTAAGTCCATTCTTGCGGGACGTCATGTTATTGCAGATGTGCAAATGATAGAAAGTGGTTCAGGTAAAAAACGTTTCCAAAAACATGGCGGAGATTTACACTGCTATATCGCAGATGAAGATGTGTCGATTGAAGCGAAAAAACAAAATACAACACGTGCTATTATCTCGATGCAAAAAGCGTCAAAATTACACGAAGGTGGTATTTATGCGATTGGGAACGCCCCAACTGCTTTACTAGAATTAATTCGTCTAATCAAAGAAGGTTTAGCAAAGCCAGATTTAATTATTGGTATGCCAGTAGGCTTTGTTTCAGCAGCGGAGTCGAAAGAAGAGTTATTGAAACTAGAAGGCATCCCATATATTACAAATGTTGGGCGTAAAGGCGGTAGTACAGTGACGGTTGCTGCATTAAATGCCATTTCATTATTAGCGGACGAACAGGCGAAAAAATAATGGAGCGGAAGCCAAAAAAGGATCCTAAAGACATGCGTCACGGTTATACAACAGGAGCCTGTGCAACAGCCGTTACGAAGGCCGCCTTGCTAGCACTTATTACGAATGAAGAACAAGAAACGAGTACGATTCATCTACCAATAGGGCGAGATGCAACGTTTACGATAGAAAAATGTACGTTCGGTCATAACGAAGTAAGTTGCGAAACAATAAAGGATGCTGGTGATGACCCAGATGCAACACATAAGGCCCTCATTATTGGTACGGTAAGTTGGGCTGATACACCAGGGATTCATTTAGATGGGGGTATTGGAGTCGGGCGAGTAACAAAGCCCGGCTTGCCCGTTGCTGTTGGAGAAGCCGCCATCAATCCTGTACCACGTAAGATGATACATAGTACCGTGCAAGATGTGCTAGATGATTTTCAAATTACACGCGGCGTTAATGTTGTTATTTCTGTACCAGATGGTGAGGAAATAGCGAAAAAAACATTAAATGGACGGCTCGGCATACTTGGTGGTATTTCCATTTTAGGCACAAGGGGAACCGTCGTGCCTTTTTCGAGTTCCGCTTATATGGCAAGCATTGTCCAAGCTATTAGTGTTGCAAGAGCTGCTGGCTGTGACCATGTTGTCGTGACAACAGGTGGACGTAGCGAAAAGTTTGGCATGGCTGAGTATCCAGCACTACCTGAGGAGGCATTTATTGAAATGGGTGATTTTGTCGGCTTTACGTTAAAGCATTGTAAACGGCTTGGCATAAAGCGCGTATCGCTCGTTGGCATGATGGGGAAATTTTCAAAGGTAGCGCAAGGGGTGATGATGGTGCACTCCAAAAGTGCAGCGATTGATTTTAATTTTTTAGCACAGTTAGCAATAGATGTTGGGGCAGATGAAGAGACCGTTGAACAAGTTAGAGCAGCGAATACCGCCTCTCAAGTTGGTGAAATAATGGCGGATAAAGGGTATGATGCATTTTTTCATCATTTATGTGAAGCGTGTTGTTATTCATCATTACACCATATTAGAGGTGGCTTGACGCTCTCCACATCGATTTATTCGATGCAGGGACAATTACTAGGAAGGGCTGATGACATTGCATCAATCGATGAAATTAATTGGGATCGGGGATAACGGACAGGAAAGTTTATTTCCTCAGTATAGACAGTGGATTACAGACTGTGAAGTGCTCGTTGGTGGTGAGCGTGTCCTTGATTTTTTCCCAAGCTTTGCAGGCGAAAAAATCGTCATTAAGGGTGGTCTTTCATCGCTCGTTGAAAGACTATCTCAAGAAACGAGAAAGACCGTTATTTTAGCGTCAGGTGATCCACTTTTTTATGGTATCGGAGGCTATTTAGCCAAAAAGCTTACGATTGAAGTGTATCCATATATGAGTTCCGTCCAGCTTGCCTTTTCAAAAATGGGTGAGAGCTGGCAGGATGCCTATGTAACAAGTATTCATGGGCGCCCAATAAAAGGTCTGGCACAACGTATTGATGGTAAAAAGAAAGTGGCATTGCTGACTGATGCCGAGAATAATCCAAATGTGCTTGCGCGCTATTTAAAGCATTTTGGCATGACGGAATACCGTGCTTTTGTTGCAGAGAATTTACAAGGTGCTGATGAAAAATATGGCTGGTACTCTCTTGATGAATTAGAAGAAGCGAAGTTTTCCCCCCTAAATGTTGTGATTTTACAGCAAACATCAGCCCCAAAGCGCTATGCACTTGGCATTGATGATGAAGCGTTTTCACAACGTAAGCCTGACAAAGGACTTATTACGAAAAAAGAAATCCGTGTTTTAAGTTTGCAAGCAATGCAGCTTCAAAAGGACAGTACGATTTGGGATGTAGGTACGTGCACAGGCTCCATGGCCATTGAAGCAGGAAAACTTGCACCAGAAGGTCAAGTGTTTGCAGTAGAAAAAAATGCACCTGATTTAGAAAACTGCCTGCAAAATCAACATAAATTCCGTGTCGATATAACGGCTATCCATAGTAAAGCGCCTGTTGGACTAGAGCAATTCCCAGATCCAGATGCCATTTTTATCGGCGGTACAGGCGGAGAAATGGTCGAGCTATTGCAGTTATGCTGCACACGTTTAAAGCCAAATGGTCGCATTGTCTTAAATGCGGCTACAATCGAAAATTTATATAAAGCAGTCGAGGCGTTTAAAGCATGTGGCTTTGCAGTGGAAATTTTACAGGCACAACTTGCGCGTAGTAAACCAATTTTAGATATGACGCGCTTTGTCCCATTAAACCCAATTTATATTATTTCGGCATATCGAAAGGAAGAAAATCATGAGTAATCTTGGCATTTTATATGGCCTAGGCGTTGGCCCTGGCGATCCAGAATTAATTACAGTAAAGGCATTCCGCGTTATTCAGGAGTCGCCTGTTATTGCGTACCCTAAAAAGTTAAAAGGTAGCAAAAGTTACGCGCATCGTATTGTAGACGTTTATATCAACCCAGAGGAAAAAGATATGCTAGGTCTCGTTTTCCCCATGACAAAAGATGAAGCCGTCTTAGAACGTGAATGGACGAAGTCTGTTGAACTGGTCTATGGTAAATTGCAAGAAGGGAAGGACGTAGCGTTTGTGACAGAAGGGGATCCTCTGCTATACAGTACGTTTATCCATATGATGAAGCTTATGCAGGACATGCATCCAGATGTAGAAATTCGCACAGTACCGGGTATTTCTTCATTCAACGGTTCTGCATCCCGCCTAGGCATCGCCCTTGCTGATGGAGATGATCGTGTTGCCATTATACCAGCCCATGATAATTATGAAGCGATGCGTGAAGCGATAGAAAGCCATGATGCTGTCGTATTTATAAAAGTAGCAAAAGTAATTGATTTAATGCTAGAAGTACTGCGTGATTTAGATTTACTTGATAAAGCGTCCGTGGTCACAAAGGTAACGTCTGATGAGGAAATTATTTGGGATGTACGTGAACTAGACGGTGTTGATTTAGAATATTTAACGTTAATGGTGGTGCGTAAATAATGAAAAAAATATATATTGTCGGTGCAGGCCCAGGGGACCCCGATTTAATTACTGTGAAGGGTTTACATATGCTTCAAACAGCAGACGTTGTGATGTATACAGATTCATTAGTAAATGAAGACCTGATCGCAAAAGCAAAGCCAGATGCGGAAGTGATTCGAACAGCCGGCATGCATTTAGAAGAAATGGTTGCCGTCATGGTTGAGCGCGTCAATGCAGGGAAAGTAGTCGCGCGTATGCATACAGGCGATCCAGCGATGTATGGTGCCATTATGGAACAAGTTGCATTATTAAAGAAGGAAGGAATTGGCTACGAAGTGATTCCAGGCGTTAGTTCGGTATTTGCTTCAGCCGCAGCAATTGGTGCCGAGTTAACGATTCCTGATTTAACACAAACGCTTATTTTAACACGTGCAGAAGGACGTACACCTGTACCAGAGTTTGAAAAGCTACGAGATCTCGCTAGCCATCATTGTACGATTGCGCTGTTCTTAAGTGCCACGCTAACAAAAAAAATCGTCAAAGAATTGCAAAGTGCTGGATGGGCTGATAATACACCTGTTGCGGTTATTCAACGTGCCACATGGCCAGATCAAAAAATTGTCCGTACGACATTAGTTGAGCTAGATGAGGCAATGCGTGTCAATGGTATTCGCAAGCATGCCATGATTTTAGCAGGATGGGCATTAGACCCGAATATTCATGATAAGGATGAGTACCGTTCGAAATTATATGATGCGACCTTTACACATGGCTTCCGCAAAGGTGTGAAGACAAGTGATTGAATTACAAGAAGGTATGCTACCTGAAGTGGAGCAGTGCAATCCCTATGCAGTGGTTGCCATTACAAAGCATGGTGTGCAAATCGGAAGGAAACTACAGCAGACTTTTGCGGCAAGCGATTTATATTATATGAGTAAATTTGAACAGGGCGACGAAGATGAAAAGCATATTCAGCTTTTTACTGGAACGGTTCGTTTATTACTGCCAACACTCTTTAAGCAGTATAAAGGGTTAATATTAATTATTTCACTTGGTGCGGTTGTGCGCATGATAGCACCTATTTTACAAGATAAGAAAACTGACCCAGGTGTTGTAGTGATTGATGATAGAGGCGAAAATGTCATTAGTGTGTTATCGGGTCATTTAGGTGGCGCCAATGAGCTAACGCATGAAGTGGCAGCGGCACTAGGAGCAAATCCTATTATCACAACAGCTTCTGACGTGCAAAAAACAATTCCCGTTGATTTATTTGGGGCACGTTTTGGCTGGGTATGGGACAGTGCTGATAAATTAACACCAGTTAGTGCCTCAGTCGTTAATGAAGAACATGTGGCGATTGTACAGGAAGCGGGTGAACGTGATTGGTGGATGCGTGATACACCAATGCCGGAGCAAATAAAAATTTATCCTTCAACACAAGCGGCAATTGCAGCGCAACCGCATGCTACGCTATTGATTACCGACCGACTCATTGAACCAGAGGAAGAAGTGCTGTTGGAAAATGGTGTTATTTATCGACCGAAATCAGTTGTCCTTGGTATGGGTTGTAACCGTGGGACGTCTGTTGAGGAAATTGAACAGCTGATTGATGAAACACTAGCTGAATTAAAGCTATCGAAAAAAAGTGTCAAAGCACTATGTACAATTGATTTGAAGAAAGATGAAATGTGCTTTATTGAACTAACAAAAAAGTATGATTGGGAGTTCGTAACATATACGCCAGCACAATTAAATGAAATAAATTTCCCATCACCCTCTGAAACGGTCTTTAAATATACAGGGGCGTATGGCGTAAGTGAACCAGCTGCGATGCGTTATGCACAGGTGGAATCGCTCGTATTAACTAAGAAAAAATCAGGCAATGCTACGATTTCGGTAGCAAGATTAGTATTTTAAGGAGGGGGCTTATGCAAACAAATCGCTTTGTACTTGCAGGGACAGGCAGTGGCGTTGGTAAGACAACATTCACGATAGGACTGATGAAAGCATTGCAAGAAAAAGGCAATGTCGTGCAAGGGTTTAAATGTGGTCCAGATTATATTGATCCTAGTTATCATACAGCGGTGACAGGACGTGTATCACGGAATATTGATAGCTGGATGTTTTCGTATGATGCGGTCCGAGATATTGTTGCACGTGCAAGCATAGATGCAGACGTCTCAATTATTGAAGGGGTGATGGGCTTTTATGATGGCAAAAGTCCATTATCGGATGAAGGTTCGGCAGCAGAAATCAGTGTTGTTACAGAAAGCCCTGTTATTTTAATCGTCAATTGTGCAAGTATGGCTCGCAGTGTAGCTGCTGTAGTCAAGGGCTTTCAACTTTTATCTGACAAGCCTACTATTGTTGGCGTTATTGCCAATCAAGTAGGCAGTGTCGGTCACTATGAAATTGCCAAAGCTGCAATTGAGCAAGAATGTGGTATTCCGGTTATCGGCTATTTAAAGCGAGAAACAGGCATTGATATTCCAAGTCGTCATTTAGGGCTTATTCCAGCTATTGAACGAGGCGAGCTTGATACATTTTTTAACAAGCTAGGTGCTCTAATGGCAGAGACGATTGATTTGGATTTATTGTTAGCTTTAACAAAGGCACCCGTCCTACAAGAGACAGGTCAGCTATTTGCGGCACAACCATCACAAAATATTTGTATTGCGGTTGCAAAAGATGCTGCATTCAACTTCTATTACGAAGAAAATTTAGCATTATTACGAGCAAAAGGAGCTACTTTGCAATTTTTCTCACCACTTGCTAACGAGCCTGTTCCTGCTGAAGCAGATGGTCTTTATATTGGTGGGGGGTTCCCAGAGGAATTTGCCGATACACTTGCAAAAAATACGGTCGTAAAAAATTCCATTCGTGAGGCAATTGCAAAAGGTTGTCCTACATTAGCTGAATGTGGAGGCTTTATGTATTTAACAGAAGCTATTACCAACAGCCAAGGTGAGCGCTATGAAATGCTAGGTGTTATTCCAGGTGAAGTAATGATGCAAACAAAGCTTGCAGCACTCGGTTATCGTGAAATTTTTGGCACTGCGTCTAACTTTTTAATCGGAAAAAATGAAGAAGCAAAAGGCCATGAATTCCATTATTCCACATACAGTGGTAAGCACGATACGCCCGCTTACGAAACACAAGGACGTTTTGGCAAAAAACAAGAAGGTTATCAAACAGGCAATGTAGTAGCGGGGTATACGCATTTTCATTTTGTTTCTAACCCTAAGCTAGTAGATAACTGGTTAACTGCTTGTAAGAAGGTGAAAACATATGACTAATTATTTTCCTATCCATCTTAATATCGAATTTAAAACCGTTGTCATTGTTGGTGGTGGGCATGTAGCGACTCAAAAGGTTGCTTCCCTACTACCAGCGAAAGCAAACATTGTCGTCGTTAGCCCGACTTTACATGACACTTTAGTGCCCCTTGTCAAATCAGGCGAAATTACATGGCGTGACAAGGAATTTGAACCACGTGATTTAGATGATGCAACGCTTATTATCGCTGCGACAAATGATACCAACGTCAACGATGCGGTACAAGAGGCAGCTCAACATTGGCAGCTTTTAAATCGTGCAGATGTACAAGGTGAAAGTGATTTTATTACACCAGCAACTGTTCGTCGCGGTCCATTAGTGCTGACGGTATCTACATCTGGTGCAAGTCCAGCTCTTGCACGAAAAATAAAACAAGATTTAGCTGAGCAATTCGATGCTATTTATGAAGAGTATGTTTGTTTTTTACAGCAAGCTCGACTAATGGTTGTAGCCAATTTTGAAAAAGGTGAGCAAAGACGTGCAGCGTTACAAGCACTTCTTGAGCCAAACTTATTAGAATGGACACGTAATGGAGAAATTGATCGACGAGAGGCATTTTTACAACAACTATTGACGGGAGATGCGCGATGAAAGAGGGAATTGTATATTTAGTAGGAGCTGGCCCAGGAGATCCTAAGCTCATTACAGTATATGGGCTGGAATGTATTCAAAAGGCCGATGTCATTGCGTACGATCGTCTAGTGAATCCAAAATTATTAGAATTTGCGAAAAAAGATGCTGACCTTGTGTACTGTGGTAAATTGCCTGGTAAACACCACCTTATTCAAGATGAAATTAATACATTGCTTGTTGAGAAAGCTCAAGAGGGCAAAATCGTAACACGTTTAAAGGGTGGCGATCCTTTTGTTTTCGGCCGTGGTGCTGAAGAAGCAGAAATATTAAAAAATAATGGTATAGCCTATGAAGTAGTACCAGGTATTACGGCTGGCATTGCAGCTCCCGCTTATGCAGGTATTCCTGTGACCCATAGAGATTTTGCCACAAGCTTTGCACTTGTGACAGGTCATGGGCGCGAGCAAAAGGGGCAAGATTTTTTAAATTGGCCAGCACTCGCAACGGGAATTGATACGGTCGCTTTTTATATGAGTGTTGGTAACATTGCCTATATTTCAAAAAAGCTTATCGAAAATGGACGTCCAGCAACTACACCTGTGGCGGTTATTGAATGGGGTACTACCGAACAACAGCGCACGATAACTGGACCACTTCACAATATTGCTAGCATTATTGAACGGGAGGGATATCATAATCCTTCTATGATTGTCGTTGGAGATGTAGTCAACGTACGTGAAAAAATACAATGGTTTGAAGAGCAAGGGCTCGCTTTTAGCTAGTCAGGCAACAGAGCAGTTGACTAAAAAGACCTACTTAAAGGAGGACAACATCATGACAGTAATCGAAGCGTTAAAAAATCGTCGTGCCATTCGCAACTATACACCACAGCCAGTGGAAAAGGAAAAAATTGAACAAATTTTACAAGCAGCAACCTATGCACCGAACGACCGCATGCGTGAGCCGTGGCATTTTTATGTTTTACAAAATGATGCTATGAAGCGCTATGAGAAAATGGCAAGTACTTATTTGCAAGAACGTTTTCCAACGAAGCCTCATTTAGTGGAGAGTTCATTAAAAGTTGTGCAAACGACGCCTGTTGCCATTGTAGTGACTGCTGATATGGTGGAGAATGATGAAGATGCTACAGCAGATAATATTTTCGCTGTTTGTAGTGCCATTATGTCTATGTGGTTAGCCGCAGAGGAGCTAGGGCTAGGATTTGTGTGGCGGACACGAGGTGTTGGACTTGTTCATGATGCACGTATGCATACATTTATCGGTGCGGACCAAAATCAAAAAGTTGTCGGTACTATTTTCATAGGTTATCCAGAAGAACAAGAGCTTAAAGATAAAAAGCGTACATCATTTGAAGAAAAAACCACTTGGCTTTAAAGGGGGTAGAGAAAATGGCTAGAAAAGGTTTGTTTTTAGTATATACAGGTGATGGCAAAGGTAAAACAACAGCTTCTCTTGGTGTAACATTGCGGGCAGTAGGACGTGGTTTACATGTGCGTTATATGCAATTTATCAAATCGCCAGAGCGTACGTATGGTGAGCAAATTGCCCTTTCCAAACTTGGCGTAGAAATGGAGCAAATGGGCATAGGCTTTACATGGACGAAAACACCAGAGGAGCACCGTGTTGCATTAGCGAAGGCATGGCAAAAAACAAAGGAAGCTTTACAAGATGACAGCATTGATTTACTTGTTTTAGATGAGCTGAACAATGCACTTGCCATTACTAAATTTCCGATTGATGATGTGCTGCCATTAGCTGAAGTGCTTGAAGCCATTGCACAACGCCCTGCTACAATGCATCTTGTCGTAACAGGACGCAGTGCTAATCCTGCTCTTGTTGCTATGGCGGATTTAGTGTCAACAATCGATGCAACGAAACATTACTATGAAGAAGGAATTCCCGCTGTCAAAGGCCTTGAATTTTAACACCAACTGGATTCATTTCGATCATATACGCATTGGGGGATAATCAATCTTCCTTAGTGTTGTTAGGAGGAAAATCAAAATGTCAGCAAAATCAATTATGATTCAAGGAACAGCCTCTGACGTTGGAAAAAGTATGATATGTACGGCATTATGTCGTATTTTTTCTGATGATGGGTTGAGAGTAGTGCCATTTAAATCTCAAAATATGGCGCTTAACTCATTTGTAACAGAGGATGGCGGAGAAATTGGACGGGCACAAGGGGTCCAAGCTGAAGCTGCAAGGGTTGTGGCGACTACTGATATGAATCCAATTTTACTGAAACCAAAGCAGGATATGGTATCAGAGGTCATTGTTCACGGCAAGCATTTTTTAAATATGGATGCGAAAAGCTATCGCAATCAATTCGTCCAAGAAGCCATGCCGATTGTTGAGAAGTCGGTTCGTACGTTACAAAATACATATGATGTTATTGTATTAGAAGGAGCTGGCAGCCCAGCTGAAATTAATTTAAAGGATCGCGATATCGCCAATATGCGCATGGCTCATTTAGCCGATGCAGCCGTTGTTTTAGTTGCTGATATTGACCGCGGTGGTGTATTTGCCTCCATTATCGGGACGCTTGCATTGCTGGATGATGCAGAGCGTGCCCGGGTTAAAGGGCTGATTATTAACAAATTCCGTGGTATGCGCGAGCTATTAGATGATGGCATTGAATGGGTCGAGCGAGAAACAGGCATTCCAGTGCTTGGTGTTGTGCCTTATGTGGATGTCAATATCGAAGCGGAAGATTCATTAGCACTGTCTGCCTTGCGCTTTAAAAAGCCAAAGCCTGGCGAATTTCCAGTAGACGTGGCGATGATTCGTTTACCTCGTATTTCAAATTTTACAGATATTGACCCATTTTTTGATGAGCCAGAGGTAGGCGTACGTTTAATCGGCAATGTGACGGAGTTGGGCACACCGGATTTGCTTATCCTACCGGGCACTAAAAGTACAATGGATGATTTAGCTTGGCTGAAGGCACAAGGCTTTGAACAAGCAATTACAAACCTACGCGCACGCGGAACAAAAATTATTGGCATATGCGGCGGTTTTCAAATGCTTGGCGAAGTGTTATTAGATCCAGATGCCGTAGAAGGAAATGGCGAGTCAGCGCAAGGTCTAGGCTTGTTACCGATGGAGACCATATTTGTAGGAGATAAAAAAACCGTACAAATGTCTGGAACACGTGGGCAAGCTATTTTAACAGGCTATGAGATTCATCTTGGGCGTACCAAAATTTTACGGGATGAAGTGTCACCTTTTTTACAGCTAGCAGATGGTCGTGTTGATGGAGCAGTAAGTGCTGATGAACAAGTAATCGGTACATATTTCCACGGAATCTTCCATAATCGAACGTTTACACGTCAGCTTGTCAACGAAATGCGCATGAAAAAAGGGTTTGCTACATTGCCAAGTGATGTTAAAAGTGATGCAGAACGACGAGAAGATGCTTACAATATGCTCGCATCACATGTGCGTGCCAATTTAGATATGGAAAAAATATATGATATGTTAAAAATTGAGGTAAATGGATGACAAGAAAAGGACCATTAGCTATAAATTATGAAGCATTATGGCAAGAAGGCATGAAGGATTGGCAAGGACAAATGCCAGAGCGTATGGTGAACGATCAATTAGAAGAACAATTTTGGTCTCAATCGATCGCTCGCAAAAAAATGGGGCAAACGGATCCTTATGCAGCACTTATTTTTGAAGCAATGAAGCAACATATTCGTCCAGAACATTCAGTGATTGAAATTGGACCAGGGTGGGGCAATTATACATTCCCACTTGCAGATTATGTACGAGAGTTAACGTGTGTAGATAGCTCAGACAGCATCCTTGATTATTTACAACAATGTTTACAAGAGAACAAGCATATTTCCTATGTTCATGCGAAGTGGGAGAAACTTGAAGAAAATGAGCTAACAGCACATGACATTGTGCTTGGGGTAAACTGTTTTTATCGTATGTACGAAATTAAATCGGCATTATATCACATGAATCGCTTGGCTAAAAAGCGCGCAATTATTGGCATGACAACAGGTCCAATTCAGCCACACTATGAAGTATTACATGAGAAATATGGTTATGATATTAAATACCCAAGAAGAGATTATATTGAATTTTTAAATTTATTGTATGAAATGGATATTTATGCAGAATGTACAATTATTCCTTTGGAGCGTACGTATGAATATGAAACGTATGACCAGCTTGTGACAACGCAAAGTAAAAAAATATTAAGTACAGACTTTAACCGCTCGCATGTTGAGGACTCACTTGCTCCATTTATAGAAGAAAAAAATGGGCGTTATTACTACCGTCATGATTTCCACGCAGCACTTGTATCATGGCAACCGAAATAATAAGAAAAACCTTTGGCGATTGCTTTCACCAAAGGTTTTTCTTATGTTTCGCAATAAGGTACAATAGAACAACAGAAAAAGAATTGAGGTGGCAGTTATGCAACTACATTTTTTAGGAACAGGAGCAGGCATGCCTTCGAAGGAGCGCAATACGAGCGCATTAATGGTTAAGCTATTAGAGGAAAACGGTGAAATGTGGCTTTTTGATTGTGGCGAGGCGACCCAGCATCAAATTTTGCATACGTCTTTAAAGCCACGTAAAGTGACAAAAATTTTCATTACCCATTTACATGGCGACCATATATTTGGTTTACCTGGATTTTTGAGCTCTCGTTCATTTCAAGGTGGAGATGAGCCGTTGACCATTTATGGTCCAGCCGGCTTACAGCAATGGGTAGAGCAGACATTTGCTTTATCAAAAACCCATTTAACGTATCCATTGCAATTTGTAGAAGTACATGAAGGCGTCATTTACGAAGATGATAAATTTACGGTGCGTGCAAGTGAATTACGCCATGTCGTGCCATGTTTTGGTTACCGTATCGAACAAAAGGATTTACCTGGCGAGTTACTGATGGACAAAGTCCAATCCTATGGCGTACCGAAAGGACCATTGCTTGGACAGTTGAAGAAAGGACAAGATATTGCACTTGATAATGGCACCATTATTCAAGCAAAGGATGTTGTGGCACCTCCGAAAAAAGGCTTTACGCTTGCAATTTTGGGCGATACAAAATATTGTGAACAAGCCATTTCTTTGGCTGAACAAGCAGATGTTGTTGTGCATGAGGCGACATTTGATGGGAGTACTATGGATTTAGCTGCGAGCTATGGTCACTCTACCAATGTAGAAGCAGCGATGGTAGCAAGTAAAGCTGGTGCGAAATATTTACTTTTGAACCATTTAAGTGCCCGTTTTTTACCACATGATTTACCAATTTTTTTAGCCCAAGCACAAGCCATTTTCCCACAAACCTTCCTTACATCTGATCAAGCGGTTTTTTATTGGAGTAATAATAATTTATTATTTTAGTATAATTATATACATTGGATGAAAAGTAATTATTTTGAAAATAAACACCTATTTTAATGAGGCTTCATTAAAATAGGTGTTTTTCTATTGGGTCTATAAGTCTAGAAAAAGTTGAGAAGAGAAAAAGTAAACTTCTAAAATAACTTATTTTTTTACAATAAATATGAGGAAAAGACCATTATGTTGGTATTTATCTAGCAACTTTATAGATAGGTCATTTTTTATTACAAATTAATGACAATTTCATCATTAGAATAAATTTATTATTTAAAATTATGAAAAATTACATTAAATGTAGGGAAATGTTGTTGTATGATGAAATGGAAACAATCCTACTTTAGGGGGAATAGTCAATGGGGAAATCAATGAAATGGAAAATGATGCTGGAAATTATGGCCATCGTCGTGTTAATAATTGGCGCATTTTCTGTTTACATTTTTCAGGCGACCTATAAAAGCGTCAAGAGTAATGGTGAGGCACTCGCTAGCTCAATTGTTATGGGCATGGAAGGGGCTATTCAATCCAGAGCAAAAGCAGAAGAAATTATGGAAAGAGAAATGATTGCGGAATCTGTGATGGCTTCGTACATTATTGACAAAGGTGCTACATATGAAGATTTAAAAGAAATCGCTGAACGAGGCGGAATTGACGAAATTTGGAGTACCGATGATAAAGGGAATACGGCAGTGACATCGGTAGCACCGTATATTGATTTTAATTTTGGGTCCGATCCAAATGGACAAGCTGCTGAATATATGCAGCTATTAGACGGTCGGGCTACACAAATTGTGCAAAAAGCACAGATTCGCGACGTGGATAGCGAATTTTTTAAATTTGTTGGTGTTAATAGTTGGAATCCAGCTACACCGCAAATTGTCCAAGTAGCAAGACACGGTCAACAACTGTTAGATTTAGAAGCAAGTATTGGCAGTGAATATTACATAAATGAACTAAACAAATATTTATCTAAAACGGTCCTTTTTGCAGCGGTTGTAAATGAACAAGGAGAGCCCATTGTTGCGACAACGGATAAAAATTTAGCTAAGATTGGCTTTACGAAAGAACAATTTACTTCGGCAAAAAATACTGAATTTTCTGGGCGTTATGATGGAAAACGTGTTACACAATATGTAAAGCCTTTATCAAATGGTACCTCTTTAGCGATTATTGTGTCGAATGAAGTGTTATCGAATATACTATTGGGGACAATTATTGCCTCCATAATCGTCGTGTGTGTTATATTCCTCATCACAGGCTTCTCTATTAATCGACAAGTTTCTCGCATTTTAAAAGTGCGTAATTCACTAGAGGATATTAGCAAAGGAGAGGCAGATTTAACGAAGCGGATTGATGTAAGTTCGAATGATGAGATTGGTCAATTGGTTACATCTTTTAATGGAATGATGGACAATTTCCAACACATTATGAGAGATTTAAAACAGGATGCTACGCAAATAAAAGAGGCGACGTACATTATTCATGGAAATGCCCATCAAACTTTGGATTCAGCGCACAATATTCAAGATGAATCGCACCAAGTTGCACAAGCTTCATTTGGGCAATTAAAAAATACAGAAGATAGCGCCCAATCTATGGAAGAATTAGCGCGTAGTATTCAGCATATTTCTGATTCGATTGCAGAAATTTCTACGATTTCTCGCAACACCGAAGAAAATGCCAATAATGGTTTGCACATTATGAATCGACTGCAAAATCAATTGGAAGATGTTCACCAAAAAACAGATCTTTCAGTTGCGAGTATGCAGGAATTAGAAAAACTATCCGCAATGATTGGTGAATTTACAAATGTTATAACAGGTATTTCTGATCAAACGAATTTGCTAGCACTAAATGCATCAATTGAGGCAGCTCGTGCCGGAGAGGCTGGTAAAGGCTTTGCCGTTGTTGCAGAGGAAGTGCGTAAATTAGCAGAAGAATCGAAAGTTGCTGCAGATCGCATTTCTCATGTCGTGATGAATGTCCAAAAAGAAACGACGAATATAGTATCTACTATCTATACAACAGCAGATGTTTTACATGCAGGTCACGCCATTGCAAGTGAGGCTCGACAATCCTTTGAAGGCATCCATAATGATGTGCAAGTGTTAGCTGAGCAAGTAGATTTAGTTTCCAGTTCAACAGAAGAAATTGCCGCTAGTACAGAAGAAGTAACCGCTACAATGGAAGATGTTTCATTATTAGCCAAGCAGACATCCGCTAGTGTAGATGCGGTTGCACAAAAAGCGCAAAATCAAGCGACGAGTATGAATGAGATGACGGCGATTATTGATATGCTAAATGGGACAGCAGAAAAACTAGAACAATCTGCTGGAAAGTATAAAGTATAATCGTTGACTTCGTATAATGAGTAGAGTGCCATGTTATAGAAATATAGTGCGTTTAATAGATGATTTCCGTATAATTAAGTAAAAGGGGAGTGGGTGTATGGATCAACAAAAGATGCCACCAGCTGTTTTACGTTTACTTGTTATCTTTCCCAACGTATTAAGCTATTTATTACTAGGCGGACTCATTATCTATGTAATATCAAATTATGAAGTGTTAAAAACAACTGAAAGCTTGAAAGTATGGCTAATTCTTATTGCAGTTCTTGCCCCTGCAGCGGCATATACAACTTTTAGCATTATAAAAAAAATTCGTGCTGGTCATATGTAGCAGTTATGACAATGCGTTGCATCTTTTCGATTATCAAAAGATGCAGCGTGTTTTTTTATTAGACTCTCAAAAATGGCAAAATGAGCAGAATACGAATAAAAAATTCCCTTCAAGGAAAACTAAAAGGACGAAGTGGTGAATCATTATTTAGAAAAAGAGGTATGTTACATGAAGCAATCAAACTGTGACGCTGCTCCACTAAAGCAAACAATAAAAGAAGAGCTTAGACAAGTCATTACTTCTTTACAGCAAAGTTTAGCCTCAATGGATTCTCAAGAAGATTGTCTACTGACAGATTTAGAGCAAATAAAAGGCAACTTTTTAACGATTGAAATGCAAGCGGCAACGTTTTATTTAAATTGCTATTTGTCCCCATTTACAGAAAAATACCCAGAACTATCAATTTGCGTACAAAATATGTCAAAAAGACGACACGGTGGATTAATTGTCTTTGAAAGAAAAGACGCCGTTGATCATCTGATTAAGCCGGGAATTCATATTGGTGCAGAACTTACGCATTCTTTATTAGAATCTATTTTTTTCCCAGGTAATCCTCTCCATGACGGTGCTGTGTTAGTTAGAAGCAACCGCATTGTTTCAGCGGCCAATGTGCTTCCACTGTCAGATATTTATACTGGTGATAAAAAACTCGGTACAAGACATCGAGCTGCAATTGGTTTAAGCGAACGTAGTGATGCCCTTATTATGGTTATATCAGAAGAAACGGGAAGAATTTCATTTGCTTTTAACGGAAGCTTACATCCGATTACTTCACATGGAATATTATAATTAAAAAAACATCTCAAATTCGAGATATTTTCCTTGCACCGTTCTCACTTGCATGGTAAAGTGAGTTTACAGTTCGAGGAAGGGAGGGCAAAGTGATGGAAAAACATACACTCGGCTCACTTACATGGTTGCGGATGATGCGCTTTACCAATCAAAGTAATCAGCTATCGAATGAATTTTTAAAACGGTTTAACTTAACAACTGCACAGTTTGATGTGCTCATTCAAATCAAAACCTATGCACCGTTAACGCAATCACAACTAGCCGAAAAGGTTACTGTGACCCAAGGTGGTATGTCACGGATGCTTGCACGTCTTGAAAAAGAGGGGCTTATAGAGCGCAAGCAAAATTGGAAGACCAAAACGATATCGCTCACGGCAAAAGGGATGGAATTGATCGATGCTGCTACACCAAGCCAGCTTCACTTTCAATCCTCATTTTTTGAAGAGGTTTTATCAGAAGAAGAAATGAAAGCTTTATATAAACTGATGTCAAAACTAGAAAAACATAGTCGAGAAAAAAAATTACCTGAAGTGTGATTTTTTTACTTCATCACTTGCGTAGTCAAGTGAAAACATTAGGAGGACTTTATATGCAAAAAATTAGCGGTCATCATCATATTTCAATGTTAACGAAAAATGGCAAAAAGAATAACGATTTTTACACAAAAATCCTCGGTTTACGTCGAGTGAAAAAAACAGTCAATCAAGATTCTCCTTCGATGTATCATTTATTTTATGGAGATCTTACAGGGGCAGCCGGAACAGAATTAACTTTTTTTGAAATGCCTGTAGCTGGACGTACTGTCCGTGGAACGAATGCCATTACACGCATCGGCTTATTAGTACCTAGCTATGATAGTTTACTATATTGGAAAAAACGGTTTGAGCTATTACAAGTGGAGCACAGTGATATTACAACATATGCAGGTAAAGATGCTTTGCTTTTTGAGGATCATGAAGGCTTGCGCATGGTGCTGTTAAATCATAATGGACAATCAATACCAGCCGAGTGGCAAGCGTGGGATGGGTCTGATATTGCATCAGAGCATCGTATTTTAGGGATGGGCACAGTGGAAATGACTGTTCGTTATTTACAGCGTACAGTAAATTTATTACAAGAGCTTTTTGACTATACCGTTGCTACGGAAGATGATATAGAAGTACGACTTCAGTCAATTGCTGGCGAAACGTTTGGTGAAATCATCGTCAAGGAGTTGGAAGGACCAAGTGAAAAACCAGGTCGAGGAAGTATTCATCATCTTGCACTGCGCGTAGCTACAGTAGAAGAACTTCAACAATGGGATGCAGTAATTAAAGCACGTGGTTTAGACAGCACAGGTGTGGTTGATCGTTATTACTTCCAGAGCCTTTATTTTAGAGATCGTAATGGCATTCTTTTTGAAATGGCAACAGATGGGCCTGGTTTTACGGTAGATTCTGCTATAGAGGATTTAGGAAGAGAACTTGATTTGCCACCATTTTTAGAAGCAAAGCGCACAGAAATTGAAGCGATTTTAGAACCACTCGATTAAAGGGGAGAGTACAATGGAAAATTATCGTATCAATCAATCAGCAGGTTTAGAATTTGGACTTTATTCACTCGGAGATCATATTCCGAACCCCTTAACAGGTCATCGGATTTCAGCTCAGCAACGTATACAAGAGCTAATTGAAATGAGCCAATTAGCGGAGCAAGCTGGCATCGATGTATTTGGCGTAGGGGAAAGTCATCAGTCGTATTTTACAACGCAGGCCCATACAGTCGTGTTAGGTGCCATTGCCCAAGCGACGACAAAAATAAAAATTGCTAGTTCTGCGACCGTGCTAAGTGTATCCGATCCAGTAAGAGTCTATGAGGATTTTGCCACAATTGATTTAATTTCTGATGGACGTGCGGAAATTGTAGCAGGTCGAGGGTCGCGCGTTGGAGCCTATCATTTACTAGGTGTCAATTTACAAGACTACGAAGAAATTTTTGAGGAAAAATTAGCACTGTTAAAAAAGCTCAATGAAGAAGAGCTTGTGTCATGGGAAGGGCAGTATAGAGCACCGCTTCATAATGCGCAAATTTTACCACAGCCGAAAAATGGCGCATTGCCTATTTGGCGCGCGGTTGGCGGTCCTCCTGCAAGTGCTATAAAAGCTGGCTATATGGGCATTCCAATGATGTTAACGACATTAGGTGGACCTGCCATTAACTTTAAACCTTCCGTGGATGCTTATCGTGAAGCAGCTGATCGAAGTGGTTTTGATGCAGAAAAGCTACCGATAGCAACAACAAGTTTATTTTACGTAGCAGATACATCAAAAGAAGCTTTGCAAAATATGTATCCTCATCTTAATGGAGGTTTCCAAGCAATTCGTGGTGGTGGCTATCCAAAACAACAATTTGCTGACGCGATTGATACACGAGATGCCCTAATGGTCGGTAGTAAGGAACAAATTATTGAAAAATTGCTGTATCAATATGAACTGTATGGCATGCAACGTTTTATGGCACAAATTGATTTTGGAGGCGTACCTTTCGATCAAATAATGAAGAATATTGAAATCATTGGCTGTGACATCATACCAGCAATTAAAAAATATACAGCAAAGTAAGTGTGGGAATCGCCACTAACCTAAGCTCAATCGCCACAAAATAGGAAGTAATCGCCACGAAAATCAGCCCAATCGCTACAAAACGCCAAAAAAACGCTGATAGCTTGAAAGATTCCAAGCTATCAGCCATTTTTGTGTTACCAACCACGAACATATTGCACGGGCGGTTCGATTTTTGCGCCGAGTTCTTTGGCAGCATGCAAAGGCCAGTAAGGCTCGCGCAATAAAACACGACCTAAAAAAATTAAATCAGCACGATTATTTTGCAATATTTCTTCTGCATGTTGCGCAATTGTAATTAGACCCACTGCACCAGTAGGAATATTTGCGCCAAGTTTAATCGCTTCCGCATGTGGCACTTGGTAGCCAGGAAATGGATGAATATCTGCCTGTACGACTCCGCCAGTAGAGACATCCACTAAATCTACGCCTTGTGATTTCATCCATCGACTAAAGACGATAAAGTCCTCCATTGATGTGCCATCTTGTGCATAGTCTTCAGCAGATACACGAACAAGTAGGGGACCTTTCCAGACACTTCGGATGGCATCAATAACTTGACGCAATAAGCGATAGCGATTTTCCTGTGAGCCACCGTATTGATCGCTACGTTTATTTGTTGCAGGTGATAAAAATTCACTAATCAAATAGCCATGGGCGCCATGAATCTCCAACACATCAAAGCCTGCTTGACGAGCGCGCACAGCTGCATTTTTAAAGGCTTCAATAACATTGTCAATATCGGCAAGTGTCATTTCACGTGGTGTTTTATAAGCATCACTAAAAGCCATCGCTGAAGGGGCAAAGATGTCACCCTCTACAGTTGCTTTACGTCCTGCATGAGCAAGTTGAATGCCCGTTTTCGCTCCGTAAGCTTGCATATTTGTTACTAATTGTTGTAACCCTTCGATATGAGTGTCATCCCAAATACCAAGGTCATTACTAGAGATGCGTCCTTCAGGTACTACTGCAGTAGCTTCCAATAGTATTAAACCAATTTGCCCAGCGGCGCGTGTTGCATAATGCACAAGATGGAATGGTGTTACAAGTCCGTCTTCCTCCGCAGAATACATACACATGGGGGCCATGACAATGCGGTTTTTTAAGGTAATTGATTGCAATTGGAATGGTTCAAATAATTTAGTCATTTCAAGCCCTCCTAATTCCTAGTTATTACCTCTATTTTGCATGGATTATTTGCTTTTTGCAAGTGCGCGAGATCGCGCTTCTGCTTCTTTAATGCATGCTTCAATTGCGGCATTAAATTGATACTGTTCAAGTGCTTTAATGCCAGCTTCTGTTGTACCACCTGGACTTGTCACTTTTTTACGAAGGACATCAGGTTCGTCAATAGATTGTTTGAGCATTTCAGCTGTACCAGCAAGCGTTTGGGTCATAAGAAGTCTGACCGTATCTTTTGACAGCCCCACTTCCATACCAACCCGTTCAAAAGCTTCCATTAGATAATAAATATAAGCAGGACCACTTCCAGAGAGTGCTGTAACGGCATGCAATTGGTCTTCCTCCACTTCAATTACAGATCCAACAGCTTCTAATAATTGTAAAAACATGGCGCGCTGTGTAGCCGATACTTGCGCATTAAATGCAATGCCACTTGCCGACATGCCAATTGTTGCAGAAGTATTAGGCATTACGCGAGCGACTGGACGTAATCCTAATTGCTCAGTGATCGTGCTAATAGCAATGCCAGCTAAAATGGATAGAATGGCCGTATGTTCAGTTATTTTGTTTTTCAGTTCAAGCATGGCCTTGATGGCATCCTTTGGTTTCATCGCCAAAATAATCAAGTCTGCTTGCTGGTATATCGCATCCTCTATGCTAGTCTGGACGCCATACGTATCGTGTAAAAACTGTAAACGTTCCTTATCTGAGCGATTGGTGACATAAATTTCGTGTGGTGTAAATACGTTCTGTTTTATCCAACCGTGCATCAATGCTTCTGCCATGGAGCCAGCACCGATAAATAAAATTTTTTTCATAGGAAAAACCTCCGATTCAAAATAAAAAAGCGCTCTCGTCCTCAAATAGAAGGACGAAAACGCTGTCGTTTCCGCGGTACCACCTTTGTTTGCCAATTCGGCACAACTCTTAGCCCTTTTATCGCAAGGGGGAACGGTTATGTTGTCATAACTGCTCAGAAGTAGGTTCTGTATTGGGATTGGGTGATGTTACTTGCAGCAAATGTAACACTCTCTAAACACCTTCACCATTTACATACTTGGCTTCCTCAACGCACATCTAATAATTTGATTATTCAAAATTATAGTAATAATACGTCAAGCTGTCAACAGGAGGGTGACTTAAGAAAGAAAAACTTGTAAAATAGGTGAATGAGTATTCATTATTTACACTAAAGGGGGAGACAGCTTTGTCGATACACAAAATAGAAATTCCAACACCCTATGAAGTAGGAGATGTCAATGCATTTATTGTCAAAGGTGATGCATTAACGATTTTTGATGTTGGTCCGAAAACAATGGAAGCTTATGATGCACTGAAATGGGGTATTCGGGCAGCTGGCTTTGATTTACGAGATATTGAACAAGTTGTGTTAACCCATCACCATCCCGATCATGCAGGTTGGGTGGATGCTTTTCCACATGCAGAAATTTTAGGCCATGCCTATAACGATAAATGGTTACGACATGACGAAGATTTTTTACGTTATCATGAGCAGTTTTACAGTGAGCGTTTGTTCGAACACGGGGTTCCACAGGCATATATTGAGCATAGTGTCCATGTACGACGAGAATTAGAGCTTGTAGGGGAGCGACCATTAACTCAAATTTTATACGATGGCGATGAAGTTCCAGGTCATCCTGGGTTAAAAGTATTTGAAACATTAGGGCATGCGCAAAGTCATTTTATTTTTTGGGATGAAAAATTACATTATGTAATTGGTGGAGATTTATTATTAGAAAAAATAACACCTAATCCATTAATCGAACCACCTCTAAATCGCACATCAGGTCGACCAAAATCATTGTTGCAATATAATGCTTCACTAGAAATATTGCGTCAATTGCCAGTGAATATCATGTATACAGGGCATGGCGCGAATTTAGAAGAAATACCAGCTCTCATTGATAAGCGACTAGAAAGACAACACCAACAATCTATGAAGGTCTATGAGTTACTAGGAAATGATCAGCTAACAGTTGTACAAATGACAAAGCGTTTATATCCTTCGATTTTTCAGCATCAACTAGGCTTGACATTGTCTAAAACACTTGGACATTTAGATTATTTAGAGGCAAATCATCTTGTGGTTTCCGTGAAAAATGAGGCAGGTATCTATTTCTTTAAAAGAAAGTAGGGTTCATACATGAAAATGAATAAAAAGACAATCTTTGTAACAGGTGCAACGAGTGGTGTAGGGTTAAAAATTACAGAATTATTAGTTGCACAAGGTCATCATGTCTATGCAACAGGGCGTAATGAAGTAGCGTTAAAAACTTTACAACGTTTAGGTGCCAATGTTATACAAGCTGATTTAACGTCACTTACAGCCATTGATGAAGTATGTGCGCAACTGCCTCCGCTCGATGTAGCTATTTTTTCTGCGGGAGTTGGTAAGTTTGCTATTGCGCCGTTGTTATCAGATGAAAATATAAGCGAAATGCTGGAGCTCAATGTGCGCGTGCCAATGTATTTAGCAAAACGTCTAGCTGCACCAATGATTGCGCAGGAACAGGGGCAACTGATTTTTATCGGTTCTCAGGCCGGCAAGGTTGCTACACCGAAGGCTAGTGTTTATGCGGCAACAAAGCATGCCATTGTTGGTTTTACCAATGGTCTGCGTATGGAGCTAGCACCCTATAATATTAAAGTAACAGCCATTCACCCGGGACCAATTGATACACCATTTTTAGATAAAGTAAACGATGAAAGCGGATATCGTGAGTCTCTAGGTCGATTTCTTTTAACACCTGAAGAAGTGGCACAGGCGACAGTAAAAACGATAGAGCGCCCAGTTCGAGAAGTAAACTTGCCAAAAATCATGGGCTTGACGAGTAAACTATATGCGTTAGCGCCCGCTACAATCGAATTTTTAGCCAAACCACTATTCAATAAGAAATAACGGTGCCAGTCACCCGAAAAATTCTGAATATTTTGCGTGCCAGTCACCAATTAACCATTGTTATTGCAGACTTTTAACATTCTTCGTAAAAGTGTATTTTTTTATAAAAATGCACTTGTATTTATTTTTATAACATGGTACTATTCGTGTATAAACTTTTAAGTGGATGTATAAACATACATATCATATAGAGCAATTGGAGGCGCATTTTGTATGGCAAATAAAAAAGTAGTTTTAGCATACTCAGGCGGTCTTGATACTTCTGTAGCAATTCCGTGGTTAAAAGAACAAGGTTGGGACGTTATCGCAGTTTGTCTAGACGTTGGTGAAGGAAAAGATCTTGAATTTGTAAAAAATAAAGCACTTCAAGTAGGTGCTATTGAATCATATATGGTGGATGCGAAAGATGAATTCGCTGAAGGATACGCACTTATTTCATTACAAGCACATACTTGGTATGAACAAAAATATCCATTAGTATCAGCACTTTCTCGTCCTTTAATTTCTAAAAAGTTAGTGGAAATTGCTAACCAAGTGGGTGCGGATGCAGTCGCTCACGGTTGTACAGGTAAAGGAAACGACCAAGTTCGTTTCGAAGTGTCAATAAAAGCATTAAATCCAGATTTAGAAGTACTAGCTCCTGTACGTGAGTGGGGTTGGAGCCGTGATGAAGAAATCGAATATGCAATGAAACATAATGTACCGATTCCGGCAACATTAGATTCACCATTCTCAATTGACCAAAACTTATGGGGCCGTGCAAACGAAGCAGGCGTAATGGAAGATCCTTGGGTATCTCCACCAGAAGAAGCGTATGGCTTAACGGTTTCTGTTGAAAACGCACCAAATGAAGCTGAATATGTAGAAATCGAATTTATTGCTGGTAAACCTGTAGCTTTAAACGGCAAAGAAATGAAACTTGCTGATTTAATTCAAGAATTAAATGCAGTAGCAGGTGCGCACGGTGTTGGCCGTATCGACCATGTTGAAAACCGTTTAGTTGGTATTAAATCTCGTGAAGTATACGAAATTCCAGGTGCAAAAGTACTGTTAACTGCTCATAAAGAGCTTGAAGACTTAACACTTGTGAAAGAACTAGCACACTTCAAACCAGTGATTGAGAAAAAATTATCTGAATTAATTTATGATGGTTTATGGTTCTCTCCTTTACGTGATGCATTACAAGCATTCCTTGCTGAATCACAGCAATACGTAAATGGTACAGTACGTGTGAAACTTTACAAAGGTCATGCCATTGTAGAAGGACGTAAATCACCAAACTCATTATACAACGAAAAATTAGCAACATACTCTAAAGAAGACCAATTCAACCACGCATCTGCTGTAGGCTTCATCGAATTATGGGGTCTGCCAACAGTGGTTAACTCTTCAGTTAATAAAAAATAATTATTAAAAGTAGGGTGTAGTGTAGCATGAACGCTGTACTGCACCTTTTCGATAAGTAATTTAGGAAAAGGTGAGCTGTTATGACAAAACTTTGGGGCGGACGTTTCCAAAAATCAGCAGAAGCATGGGTCGATGAGTTTGGCGCATCCATCGGCTTTGACCAGCAACTTGTATTGGAAGACCTAGAAGGTAGTGTCGCACATGTCACGATGCTTGGTGCAACGGGAATTTTACCAGCAGAGGATGTAGAAGCTATTCTTGGCGGTCTCGCACAATTACAGGAAAAAGCAGTCGCTGGTGAGCTTAAATTTACTGTTGCCAATGAAGATATTCATTTAAACCTTGAAAAAATGCTCATTGATTGCATAGGACCAGTTGGTGGTAAACTGCATACAGGCCGTAGCCGTAATGACCAAGTGGCAACGGATATGCATATTTTCTTAAAGAAACGTGTAAAGGAAGCCATTGATTGTATCGAGACATTCCAAAAAACGTTACTAGAAAAAGCAGAGGAGCATGTTGAAACAATCGCGCCAGGTTACACGCATTTACAACGTGCACAACCCATTTCTTTTGCACATCATTTAATGGCATACTTTTGGATGCTTGAACGCGATAAACAACGTTTTACGGAATCCATTAAACGTATTGATATCTTACCATTAGGTGCTGGTGCCATGGCAGGGACAACTTTCCCGATTGATCGTCTAAAATCAGCGGAGCTACTTGGTTTTAGTGAAGTGTATGCGAATTCTATGGATGCTGTCAGTGATCGTGATTTTATCGTCGAATTTTTAAGCAATTCATCATTATTAATGGCGCATTTATCTCGCTTTGCTGAGGAAATCATTTTGTGGTCAACAGATGAATTTAAGTTTATCGAATTGGATGATGCATTCTCGACAGGCTCATCCATTATGCCACAGAAGAAAAATCCAGATATGGCGGAGTTAATTCGCGGTAAAACTGGTCGTGTGTATGGTAACCTAATGGGCTTACTGACAGTGCTAAAAGGAACGCCGTTAACATACAACAAAGACATGCAAGAAGACAAAGAAGGAATGTTCGATACCGTGCATACAATTCTTGGCTCTTTGAAAATCTTTGAAGGTATGGTACGCACAATGACAGTGAATACGGAGCGTCTGCACAAGGCAGTCCACTCTGACTTCTCAAATGCCACGGAATTAGCAGATTACCTTGCAACAAAAGGCATGCCATTCCGTGAAGCACATGAAGTAACGGGTAAATTAGTCTTTACATGTATTCAAAAAGGCATTTATTTATTAGATTTACCGATTGAAGATATGAAAAAAGAAAGTGAGCTTATCGAAGCGGATATTTATGACGTATTAGCACCTGAAGCCGCTGTACGCCGTCGTCATTCATTAGGTGGTACTGGTTTCGATCAAGTCAATATTCAAATCGCTAAAGCAAAAGCTTGTCTTTCTTAACTATTTTGCGTGCAAGTCCATAGAGACATTTGCATAGATATTCATTAAAGCTGTCCAGTGAGGCACTATGAAAAACCTTAATCCTTTTTCTGTAGAGCCAGAGGGTGAAACAAAAAAGAGCACCTTACATATGTGAAGGACAATCCCCAATTTTCGGAGACGCGAAATTGGGGTTTTTGTATAAGGAACATATAGTCATGTAAAAAGGGGAGAAATGTCATATGACGGATCGTTTTACAAAGGGGTTAGAAACAATGAAGCACTATGTAACAGAAGAAGAGGCATACCGTATGGTAGAATCGGATGCCCTCGCTGACATAGCGCCCGATTTGCGCAAAATGATTATCGAGTTTGCCTATGGAGATGTCTATTCACGCCCAGGGCTTGATGCGAAAAGTCGAGCACTTGTCGTGATCACAGCAGTTGTTACACAAAGTGCTGTACCACAAACGAAAACCCATATAACACGAGGGTTGCATGCAGGATTAACACCAACAGAAATTGTGGAAGCACTATTGCAATTAGTACCCTATATCGGCTTTCCTCGTGTACAAAATGCGCTAACGATTGCTCAACAAGTATTTGCGGAAAAGCAGCTAACTATAAAATAAACAAGCGATAAAAATTTTTTAACAACATGTATAGAGTTTTGGAATATGGCCCATACTGTTAAAGGATACACTTAATCATCTAATATGATGAGGAGGATGCAGAATGAGTAGTTCAACTCCAGTAGACAACGAATCTCAGGAAAGTCCGCCACAGCTGAATAAGGTTTATGCTTCACATATCTTAAGGAGTAGGTAATGAGAGATATCTCTGGGTTACTGTATCTTAAGATGAAGTAGAAACCACAACTGTACAATCAAATAGAAGGTATAAGTGTCCAAGGAGGCTGGGACAAAACCC
>LAHS01000204.1_pt1 | contig 38201 bp, 17 predicted proteins | sample 329651 | NCBI WGS metagenome assembly LAHS01 (sample SAMN03275699, study PRJNA271635) | activated sludge metagenome | isolation source: sample C-1 Sludge from hydrolytic chamber (first chamber) of Anaerobic...
CCTAACCTCCCCTTTCCAAGGAGAGGATACACTGGCGCCTGCATGCTGGCTAATAGTGGGTAAACAGCAATAAGTTTTTCTTTTATAAAAGATGGAATGTCCTTCTTGGAGATGCCTTTCAAGGGGCTTGGAGATGCCCTTCAAGCCTCTAAAAGGATATCTTTAAGGGGCTTGAAAGGCACCTTTTACAAAGCGGCTGATAATGAGGTAGTTAGGAGACAGGCTGCGGGAGGGGGCGAAAAGGGGAGATGGGCGGCGCCTGCAGATGGCCTCGGCGGCCGCTCCTGACGGGTGAAAAGACCGTGGATAGTGGCTACATCTCTATCTCCCTGACGCGCCGTTCGAAGTCGTCGCGGCTGCACAGGGCCTTGTTCTTGATGCGGGCGCGGTAGTTGTAGATGGAGTTTGGCGAGTAGTCGAGGAACTCCGCTATGCGCGAACTCTCGTTGATGCCCAGCCGGATGAGGGCGAAGATGCGCAAATCGGTGGTGAGCTGGCCCTCCTGGGGCACCTTGATGTGGTGCTGGGGCGCCAGGAGAGCGTTGAAATCGTTGACGAAATTGGGGAACAAACGCAGGAAAACGCGGTCGAAGTTGTGGAAGAGTTCGCGCTGCTCGTCGGCCTTCAGCTGGCTTGTTTCGGTCATTTTAAGCAGGTCGGCGTACTGTTTGGCCTTGAGCTTGCGGTTCACCTTGATGCGATAATTGTCCATTTTATCGATGTACTCGGAGCAGGTGGAGAGGAACTTGCCGATGTATTCGTCCTTCATTCGGTTGGCATCTGAGAGTTGCTGGTTGGCCCGCTGCATGCGTTCGTTGGCATCCGAGAGCTGGCGGTTTAGCCCCTCGAGCTGCTGGTTGATGTCGTGCAGGTCGTTGCGGGCCCGGGCCAGCTGGCTGCGTTTGCGCTGCACGTAGACGATTATGCCCAGCAGCACCACCGAGAGCAGGCTAACCAGGGCGATGAGCCACACCAGCCGGCGGTTGGCTTTTTGCAGCGAGTCGCGGTAGTTGGTGTTAATGACATTGAGGATGGGCGTTACCTGCCAGCCGCGCAGGTGGGTTCCGAAGAACGACACGCACGACCAGGAGTAGTCCATGTAGCGGTAGGCGCGGTCGGTATCGCCCTCCTTGCTCAGCAGGTCGGCCAGCGTCCAGAGCGAACTCTGGTCCATGATGGCGTTGCGGATGTCGCACAGGGCCGAGATGGCGAGCCACCGCTTCTGCTCCTCCACGTTGCCCTGGTTGCGGTAGATGAGCGAACGGAAGAATGCCATGATGGCATAGTCGTGGGTTCCGTACTTAACGGCCTGCTCCCAGCGGCGGCTCGCCTGCATGGCCTCACTGAAGCGGCGGGCGTTGTTGAGCTGCTGCGAGCGGCGCCAGAGATAGTTGGCCGAAGCGGGAGGAGCCACGGCGTAGAGCGAATCGCGGTAAGCATCGGAGAGGGAGTAGTTGAGTTGCTTGATTGTTTCGTCCTTGGCAAAGGCGCCCATGTCGCCGTAGACGTGCGTAGCTGTTTGATAGTAATCGGACAGCAGGCGCGGGTCGAGGTCGGCCTTCGACACCTGCCGCAGGAACCGGGTTGCCTCGTCGTAATAGCCCGAGATACCGTACTGGCTGACGAGCGACAGCATGCTGCGGGCTTCCAGGTCCCTGCGCCCCAGCTGCCGGGCCAGGGCAAGGCTGCGCTTAATCCACATCAGGGCCGAATCATTGGAGTAGGAGTAGTATTCCTGGCAGAGAGCGGCGGCCAGTTCGTAGCGCGACTGCAGGTTTGCCGTGGCGCGATATTGCGACGAGAGCAGGTCGAGCCGCCCCTGCTTGGCCTCGATGTAGGGGTTGAGGAGGCGCCCCCGGGGCGACTGCCGTGTGGCGGAGATAGCCTGATCAAGCCGGCTGTAGAGCGTGTCGAGGCTCAGGCGGTATTCACGCTGCGGTGCGGCGCCACTGCCGACGGCAAACAGCAGGAGGAGCAGAGAGACTAAACGGGCTTGGTATTTCATGATGCTTGTAAAGTTGGTTGCAGGCTACAAAGATAATGTTTTAGGTCGATACGGACAACGGAAACGGCCGGTTTTTCTACATTATCTTATTTGTAAACTGCAAACTTATATCTATATTCCCGCATGGGTGAATAATGTGTTAACTCCATTATAACCAATCAGTTAATCTTTTAAACACTTCTGAAATATCTATATACCGACCTTTGCAACCGTACACATTCCTGCGTTATTGGTTAAATTTGTGGTGAAATCTATCAAAAACGTAACAATTAAAACCTATATTGTATTGAAAACTATCAGTATTCATGGCAACGGGCACTGGTGCTCACCGTGTTTGTCCTGCTGCTTTCCGCCACTGCTTTCGCACAGAGGCTGAAAGTAAACGGCGAGGTGACGGACATCAATCATGAGCCTATTGCCGGTGCCACCATCAAAGAGAAAGGTACCAGCCACGGAACCATCAGCGACGTGGACGGTAAATTTACGCTCGAAGTGGCTGCCAACGCACGCCTCACCATCAGCTTCGTGGGCTTCAAGACCCAGGAAGTAAGGGCCCAGGCCAACGTGAGCATCACCCTGGAGAAGGATGCCAACATGCTCTCCGAGGTTGTAACCATCGGTTACGGCTCGGTAAAGCGCAAGGACGTAACCACGGCCGTATCGAGCGTGAGCACCGAAGACCTGCAGACGCGCCCCATCCTGAACGCCCTGCAGGGCATGCAGGGCAAGGCGGCCGGCCTGCAAATAAGCCAGGCCAACGGCCAGCCGGGCTCCATGCCCACCATCCGCGTGCGTGGAACCACCTCGCTCAACGGCAGCAACGACCCGCTCTACGTGGTAGACGGCGTGCCGGTGAACAGTATTGACTACGTGTCGACCGACGACATCGAGAGCATCCAAATCCTGAAAGACGCCTCGGCGGCAGCCATCTACGGCTCGCGGGCCGCCAACGGCGTGGTGATAATCAACACCAAGCAGGGGCAGAGGGGCGTGGCCAAGGTGAGCTTCAACGCCCATTACGCCTTCAACTCCGTGCGCGACAACCAGGATCCGCTCAATACGGCGGAGTACCTGGACCTCATCAACGACATGAACGAGAAGGGCGTGCTGAACCTCAAGCTGCCACAAGAACTGAAAGACCAGACCGACTGGAAGAAGGAAGTGTACCGCGTAGGCAACGTGCAGGACTACCAGCTGGCCGTAACCAACGGTACCGACAAGCTGCGCTACTACCTCTCGGGCGGCTACACGGGCGAAGACGGTGTCATCGTGGGCTCCAGCTACAAGCGTTACAACTTCAGGGGCAACATTGATAACGACATCAACAAGTGGCTCACCATCAATGCAAGCTTCTCGTATTCCGACTACGCCTACAAAGGAACGGGCATCATATCGGGTACGGGCAGCGACCGCGGCGGCGTGGTGCCGGCTATCTTGAGCACGCCTACATACGCCCCGATATGGGATCCGGCCAATCCGGGGCAGTACTACACCGACTTCTACGGAGTGAACGTGGACGGCCCGCTGGAAAACATTGCCCGCACAAAGGACAACAAGAGCCACTACAACAAGCTGCTGGCCACGGGCAAGGCCGTGGTAAGACTGCTGCCGAGCCTCACCTGGACGCCCACCATCGCCTTTGACCGCACGGGCGGAACCGTTACAAACTTTCTGGACCCCTTGCTCACACGCGAAGGACGCAACCAGAACGGCACGGGCTACGACTCGCGGTCTACGAGCAGCATCATCACCTTTGACAATGTGGTGGACTGGAAGCAGGACTTCGGCCTGCACGGAGTGGACGTAATGGCCGGTTCGTCGTGGACAAAAAGCAAGTGGAGCCAAAACTACATCAACGGTTCCGACTATGCCGACGCCCTCTTCCAAACCCTGAACGCCGCCAACAAGATAAGCTGGGACGGCACGGGATCGAACAATTCGGACTGGGCCATCTTGTCTTTCTTCGGGCGCCTGCAGTACAACTGGAACAGCACCTACATGCTTACGGCCAACCTGCGCGCCGACGGAAGCTCGCGTCTGGCACCCGGCCACCGCTGGGGTTACTTCCCCTCGTTCTCTGCCGCATGGCGTATCTCGAACGAGAAGTTCATGAAGAACATCAAGTGGATTGACGACCTGAAGGTTCGCGGCGGCTGGGGACAGACCGGAAACCAGAGCGGACTGGGCGATTTTGCCTATCTGGCATCCTACAGCTTCGGCCGTATCCAGTGGTGGGAGGCCGGCAAGGAGCATGCCGTTCCTACCCGCACGCAGTCTACGCTCAGCAATCCGGAACTCACATGGGAAACAACCTCGCAGGCTGACATCGGTTTCGACGCCACTCTCTTCAACAACCGGCTGACGCTCTACTTCGACTGGTACTACAAGAAAACAAGCGACATGCTCATCAACATCACCCTACCCGCCGGCAGCGCGGCTGCACGCAGCCTGACGTATAACGGCGGCGAGATTGTGAACAAGGGCGTGGAGCTGTCCGTAAGCTCACGAAACCTGGTGAAAACCTTCAAGTGGAACACCGATTTCAACATCTCCTTTAACCGCAACAAGCTCACAAGACTCGACTTTGTACCCGTGTACTGGGGTGCCACCACCAACGACAACGTGGGCCAGAGCGTAGTACGCAACGCGGCCGGCCATCCGCTCGGCGCCTTCTGGGGCTACATCAGCGACGGCGTTAACCCCGAGACAGGCGATCTGATGTACCGCGACGTGAGCAAGGACAACGTCATCTCGGCTGCCGACCGCACCTACATCGGCGACCCGAACCCCAAGTTCACGTTCGGTCTTACCAACACCTTTTCTTATAAAGGCATCAACCTGAGCGTGCTGTTGCAGGGCAGCGTGGGCAACGACATCTACAACGTGTCGCGCATGGAGAGCGAAGGCATGTTCAACGGGCGTAACCAGAGCAAGGGCGTACTGAACCGTTGGCGCATCCCCGGACAGATAACCGACGTGCCGCGGGTGGGCTTCAACCAGCAGAACTCTACCTACTACCTGGAAGACGGCAGCTATCTGCGCGTGAAGAACGTTACCCTTTCCTACGATGTTCCGCGCAGTCTCATCTCGCGCATACATTTTACCAGCCTGATGCCTTACGTTTCCTTCACCAATCTGCTTACCTGGACCGACTACAGCGGGCGTGACCCGGAGGTGAACCAGTACGGCAACAGCGGCGGCGTGCAGGGCATAGACTGGGGCACTTATCCGCTGAACCGCTCGTTCGTAGTGGGACTGAAAGTGGAGTTCTGATAACAACAACGACTAACCACAATATGATTATGAAAACGAAATATATCAAAACACTGTTATGGGGAGCCTTAGCCACTACCTTCACGGCCTGCTCCCTGGATATAGAGCCTGCCTCGCAACCCTCGGAACTCACCGAAGGAACGCAGACGGACACTACCACCGCCGTGCTCAAAGACCGCGAAGCAGCCGTGAGCCAGCGCACAGCCATCTATCAACTCTTCCGCAACAGGCAGGAACACATGCACCTGGACTACGTGCTCTTGGGCGATGCACACTCCGACAATGCCTACGGCGGAACTACCGGACAGGAAACTATACCGACCGAAACCAATGCGCTGGACGCCGCTACGGGAACCCTGAGCCGCGACTGGAGCCGCTATCTGGAAGACATAGCCAAGGCAAACGTGCTGATAAACGGCGTGGAGCAACTGCACCAGAAGGGAGCAGTGAACGACGCGGACTACCGCCAATGGCGGGCCGAAGGACAACTCTTCCGCGCCCTGCTGATGTTCCGCATGGTGCGCATGTGGGGCTCGCTGCCGCTCATTACGCAGGTGGCAAAGACCATTACGTCTGAGAACATCAAGGAGGTTTACCCTGCCTACTTCCCTCCAAAGGCCGATACGCAGGAGTGCTACGCACAGATTATCAGCGACCTGGAATACGCCGAGCAGAATGCTCCTGACCTTTCAGCGTCCGACCGCACGCTTCTGTCAAAGACTGTTGCACAGGCTTTGCTGTGCAAAGTGTATGCAGAAAAGCCCGTACGCGACTACGACAAGGTGATAGCTTACGCACAGAAGGTACGCAATACGCCCGGAGTAACGCTGGAAAACGACTTCTCCACGCTCTGGGGATGGAACGCTGCAACGCAGGATTGCATGAAACGCAACACCTCCGAAGGCATCCTCGAGGTTCACTGGCAGGCAGGTTCGGGCAACTGGGAGTCGTGGATGTACGGCCGTTGTCTGGAGAACTACGACAACAGCTTCACGTGGGCAAAGTGGGTAACGCCGTCGCGCGACCTGATAAAAGCCTTCGAGGACGAGGGCGACACGACACGACTGAACCAGACGGTGGTGTACTACAGCTGCGGCTGGAGCAACTACTACCCCGCCTCACGCTATGCTTTCATGTACAAACTCCGCTCGGGTTACAACAATGAATATGTCATCCGGCTGGCCGACATCATCCTGATGGAGGCCGAAGCAGAGGCAGCCAAAGGCAATCTGAACGCTGCAGCAGAGCTGGTGAACATGATTAGGAGCAGGGCCAAACTTCCCGCCCTGACTGCCGACAAGACTGCCAACCAGAGCGCCATGCAGGCTGCCGTGCTCCATGAGCGCCGTCTGGAACTGGCCCTGGAGGGCGAACGATGGTACGACCTGTGCCGCAACGACAAGGTTGAAGCTGTGATGAACGGCCTCAACAGCCGCGATTCGGGCCGCCTGCCGCAGGCCAATCCCTATACTGAGAATTCCTATCTGCTGCCCATTCCGCAGTCAGCTATTGACGAGAATGGCAACTTGGAGCAGAATCCAGGTTATTAATCATCATCTTAAAACAACCATTTCTATGAAAAAGAATCAGTTATTCATCATGCCGCTCTTCCTCGGTATCAGTCTGTCAAGCCTCTCGGCATGCAGCGTGGACAGCGGTCTCGACATACAGCCCGGCATAACCCTTACGCCCGAGCAGCCCAACCCGGTTCCCAAGGACGGGCAGGTAACAACCTTTACAACTGCCGCCAACGGCTTCACCCTCCTCAAGCAGGGCAGCCTCCAGCTCCAGCAAGGCGGCTCGATGGCACCCACCACCATCTACATAGACCCCACCAAAGCCGACCAGAGCATCGACGGTTTCGGCTTCGCCATCACCTACAGCACCTGCTACAACCTGCTGCACATGGATGCCAAGGAACGGGCAGACTTTCTGAAGCGCACCTACTCCGAGACCGAAGGCTACGGCGTGAGCTACGCCCGCATCTCCATTGGCTGCAACGACTTCTCCAGCACCGAGTACACGCTGTGCGATGAGCCGGGCTTGGAGAACTTCCGGCTCTATCAGGACGAAAAGGATTACGTCATCCCCATACTCAAAGAGATACTTGCCATCAACCCGAAGCTGAAGATAGTGGCCGCTCCCTGGACCTGTCCCAGGTGGATGAAGGTGGCTGACATCAGGACCAAGGCGCCCCACAACGCCTGGACCGACGGCCATCTCAATCCCGATTACTATGCCGACTATGCCGCTTACTTCGTCAAGTTCGTGCAGGCCATGCAGGCCGAGGGCATCAGCATCTACGCCGTGAGCCCGCAGAACGAGCCGCTCAACAAGGGTAACTGCGCCTCCACCTACATGCCTTGGCAGGAGCAAGCCGACTTTGTGAAGGAACTGGCCAAAGCTTTCAAACAGCAGAAGCTCACGACCAAGATTTATCTCTACGACCACAACTACGACTACCAGCAAACAGCCGACCAGGAAGACTATCCGGTGAAGATTTACAACGCGCTGGGCAACGACTTCGAAGGAGCCGAGTACGTGGTCGGGGCAGCCTATCACGACTACGGAGGCAGCAACTCCGAACTTACCGATATTTACAGTAAGGCACCCGACAAGGAGCTTATTTTCTCCGAAAGTTCCATCGGTACGTGGAACGACGGCCGCAACCTGTCCACCCGCTTGCTCAAAGACATGAACAACGTAACCCTGGGCACGCTCAACCAACACTGCAAGGCAGTGCTCGTATGGAACCTGATGCTCGACGAGAAGATGGGTCCCAACCTCGACGGAGGTTGCCAAACCTGCTACGGGGCCGTTGACATTGCATCCGATTACCGCACCCTGAACTACAATTCCCACTACTACATCATCACCCACCTGTCGAGTGTTGTTAAGCCGGATGCCGTACATCTGGACACCTCTGCCCGCAGTTCGGCACCCAAGGACATGGTTTACAGCGCCTTCCGCAATGCCGACGGCAGCCTTGCCATTGTCTTTTCCAACAGTTCGAGCAACAATCAGCTCGTCACGGTCTTTGACGGCAGCCGCCACTTCCAGGCCGAGATACCCGGCGAGAGCGTAATGTCATGTATCTGGAAATAACCCTAAACCTTAAACGAAGCATTCATTATGAAAAGTATCAAGTATATCTTCACGCTGCTGATAGCCGCCGCATTGCTCACTGCCTGCAGTGACGACGACAGCCCCTCGGCCGGTTCTCCCGTGGTGACCACCGCCACCGAGCAGCTTGAAGCCCTCATGGGCGACAGCATCAGCTTCACAGCCAACTGCTCCAACCAGGCCGGCGTGGCCCTCTCTACGCTCAAGGCCGAACTCTACTACGACGGCGAAAGGGTGTCGGAGCAAACCATCCGCACCAAGACCGAGGGCGACTACAGCGGCCGCCTCAGCGTTCCCTACTTCCCGGTAATACCCAACGGCACGGCCGAACTGCGCCTTACGCTCCAGGACGTGAGCATGGCAACGGCCGTGAAGTCGATTTCCGTGAACGTGAAACGACCCGAATTTGCCAGCCTCACCTTTGTTTCTGCCGACGGCAACACCTACACCATGACGCCTGATGCCGACGACCCCTACCAGTTCTCGGCCCACATCAGCACCCCCCTGACGGTTTTCAGAGGCTACTTCAGGGCCGATGCGGCCAGCCCAGGCGGCCAGCCACTCACCTTCGGGTGGGACGGCACGGCCGTAGCCATCAACAACACAGGCAACATCAGCTTCAATGCAGAAGACGCCAACAACGTTACCGTGACCTTCAACACGCGCTACTTCACCTACGGACCGCAGTATGTACCCTCTATAGCCCTGCTGCTGTTCGACACCGATGGCGAAGCCCAGCTGCTCGACATGGTACAGGGGCGCAGCTATCGCTTTGAAGGCAACGGCGCCATGGCAACCGATGAATGGTACTACGACCCCGATTATCTGACGCCGAACGCCGACGGCTCCTTCACCTTCAACGCCATCAGCGGCCGCTACTCGTTCACACCCGACTTCGGCAACAAGTATTTCCGCATCCATCCCGTTGCTGCCGACGGTTCTCCTCTTACCGCCCAGCTTGACGGCTCCGGCTGTATATGGATTATAGGAAGCGAAGGCATCAACAAACCTACATGGCAGGCAGTTAACCACGGATGGTGGACGGGCGTAGAAAACGACCTGGCCTTGGCGCCCATTGGCAACAGCAAGTACCAGGTTACGCTCACCGTGGGCAAGCAGCTCAATGCCGCCGACGTTAACTTCAAGTTCTTCGGACAGCCCAACTGGGGCGTAGAATTCGGCGCGCCGAACAGCAATTTCTACCTTACTACGGACAATCCGTACTTTGCAGTGAACGATGCCGACGGCAACATCAAGCTCGCCGAGGGTGCTGCTCTTGCCGACGGCGAGACTTATGTCTTCACTATCGACTGCTCGGCAGGCTTCAAGCCGGCCACGCTCACGGTAGTCAAGAAGTAGGCTCGGCACCTATGGTTCTGCCATGTGCATTCTTTTTCCCTGCCCTTCCTCCCTTGAGGGAGGGCAGGATGCTTATAAAATGCAGATATAGGCAGCCTGCGTTTGGCCGTTACAAATAAATCAGCTATATTTGTTGCATCAAACACAAAATCAATTCCATTACCAAATACTTATTTATGAAGAAAATCTATTTAGCCGTTCTTTGCACCCTGTGCGCTCTCTCTGCGCAGGCACAGAGCCTGCCCGTCTACTTAGACGAAACCAAGACCGTGGAGCAGCGGGTTGAGGACGCCCTGCAACGCATGACGCTGCAGGAGAAAATCAGAGTCATCCACGCCCAGAGCAAGTTCTCCTCGGCCGGAGTTCCGCGGTTGGGGTTCCCCGATTTCTGGACAAGTGACGGTCCTCACGGCGTGCGACCCAACGTACTGTGGGACGAGTGGACGCAGGCAGGGCAGTCCAACGACTCGTGCGTGGCCTTCCCGGCACTCACCTGCCTGGCCGCAACGTGGAATCCGGACATGTCGGCAGCCTATGGCAAGGCTCTGGGTGAGGAAGCCCGCTACCGCGGAAAGGACATGATGCTGGGCCCGGGCGTAAACATCTACCGCACGCCACTTAACGGTCGAAACTTCGAGTACATGGGCGAAGACCCCTTCCTGGCCTCGCGCATGGTGGTTCCTTACATCCAGCAGATGCAGCAGTTGGGCGTAGCAGCCTGCGTGAAGCACTTCGCACTCAACAATGATGAGCCCAACCGCATGGTGGTAAACAGCGTTGTGAGCGACCGCGCACTGCATGAAATCTACCTGCCCGCCTTCCATGCCGCCGTTACCGAGGGCAAGGCGTGGGGCATCATGGGCTCCTACAACTTCTACAAGGGCCAGCACAACTGCCACAACCAGTACCTGCTCAACGACATTTTGAAGCGTGACTGGCAGTTCGACGGCGTTGTGGTGAGCGACTGGGGCGGCTGTCACAGCACCGACCAGGCCGTGGCAAACGGGCTCGACATGGAGTTCGGCACCGGTACCGACGGCATGAAGTCGCGTTCAAAGAATGCTTACGACAACTACTACCTTGCCCTGCCCTTCCAGGAGGGCATCCTCAAGGGCAAGTACACCATGCAGCAGCTCGACGAGAAGGTACGCCGCGTGCTGCGACTCTTCTTCCGCACCACCCTGAACCCGCTGCGCAAGCCGGGCTTCCTCTGCTCCGACGACCACTACGCCACCGCCCGCAGTATAGCCCAGGAGGGCATCGTGCTGCTCAAGAACCAACGCCACGTGCTGCCGCTCAACCTTGCCAAGGGCAAGCGAGTGCTCGTTGTGGGCGAGAATGCCATCAAGTCGCTCATCATAGGCGGCGGTTCCAGCAACCTCAAGGCACAGCGCGAGGTGTCGCCCTTGGAAGGTCTGCGGGCCGCCTGTGCACGCTACGGCGCCACCGTTGAGTACGAACGCGGCTACGTAGGCGATGTAAATGCCGAGCAGGACGGCGTGTCCTCTTCCATCGACCTCAACGACTCACGCTCTGCCGACCGCTTGATTGCCGACGCCGTGAGCAAGGCCAAGGGGGCTGATTACGTGGTCTTCTTCGGCGGACTCAACAAGGGAGCCTTCCAGGACTGCGAGGGCACCGACCGTAAAGAGTACGACCTGCCCTACAACCAGGCCAAGGTGGTCGACGCGTTGGCGCGTGTAAACAAGAATATCGTTTACGTCAATCTCTCCGGCAATGCCGCCGCGCTGCCCTTCATTGGCCGAGTACCGGCCGTGGTGCAGGGCTGGTTCCTCGGTTCCGAGGCCGGTCATGCTCTCGCCTCCGTACTTACAGGGCAGGTGAACCCATCGGGCAAGCTGCCGTTTACCTGGGGCAACACGCTCGAAGACTACGGAGCCCACGCCCTGAAGGCCTATCCGGGCGTGTGGCGCACCAACATCGACAAGCAAGACGAGAACACTCCGCAGATTGATGAGGAATACAAGGAGGGCATCTACGTAGGTTACCGCTGGACCGACCATGCCGGCACCCGCCCGCTCTTTGCCTTCGGCCACGGCCTAAGCTACACTACATTCAAGCTGTCGGGACTGAAAGCCGACCGCAGCAGCATGCAGCGCGACGGCAGCATCACCTTTACCGTGAACGTGAAGAACACCGGCAAGCGCGCCGGAGCCGAGGTGGTGCAGCTCTACATACACGATGCCAAGGCGTCGGTCGACCGTCCTTACAAGGAGCTCAAGGGCTTCCGTAAGGTCATGTTGCAGCCCGGAGAGAGCCGCGAGGTAAGCATCAGCATCGATAACAGCGCACTGAGCTTTTACGACGAGGCCGGGCACGCGTGGAAGTCGGAACCGGGAGAGTTCGAAGCTCTCGTTGGCACGGCCTCCGACAACCTGCCCTGCCGCCTCAAGTTCACGCTGCAATAAGCGCCGCCTTACTGCTTTCGCAATCATAAAAGAGGGAGATACCGCCGTTGCAGTATCTCCCTCTTTGCGTTATATATACTCCAGTTTTATTTGACAATTCACCTCCGAGAATGACGAAAGTTTTCTTTCGCCCTGCCACAGGGTAAAAATACGGCCGCTTTTCGTCCTTTTATAAGTGGCTGACAACCAAAAACTTGCCATTTCATCGAAATTTTCGGCTTTCTTAAACGTGCCCTTCAAGCTCCTTGAACGATACCTTCAAGCCCCTTGAAACATAACTCCTGTGCGACAAATGGCAGCAAACAGGGAGCCTGAATGCGGCAAACGGGGTGAGAAAACGATGAAATGGGGTGTTTTGTAAGGTAAGTTCAGTCGGCCGAAAGCAAAAATCCAACCAAACCGGAGCTGTTCTGCTGCTCTTTCAACTGCCGCGAACGTGCCGAAAACAAGCAAGTTTTCTGACAATCACATCATGGTTTACGGGATGCCTGCACATACAGACAAGGGGCACGGAACACTGTATGAGTCGCGTTCCGTGCCCCTTTCAGTTACCCTTCATGGGCGAGGTCACTCTGTTACGTTGAACCCCGAGAGAGCCACGTGGGGCTGGGTGCCGCGGCTGTCCTCGTGGTGCCACGTTATTGTTACGGTCTTGCTTTCGCCCGGCATGAGGCAGAAATAGTTGTCGCTGTACACAACCGGCAGTATCTGTTCGCCGTCGCTGCCCTGCAGGTTGAGGCGTATCATGAGCGCGGGCGTGGCCGATGGGTTGGTTACGCGTACCGTTCCCGTCCACTCTTGGCCCTGTTTGGCGAACTCTTCCTGCTGTTGCAGCTGCACTTTGGGCAGCGTGTTGAGCGCCTGCCAGTTGTCAGTCTGGCGGCTCTGTACGTAGAAGTTCTCCGAAAGCAGGCTGCTGCCGTCGTACAGCCGCAGGCGAATGTAGTACACGTCTTCTGCAGGCAGCGTTATGGTTTGGGCGCCTACGGTCTGGTCTTCGTCAACATCGACCGTGGCGGATGTCTGCTGCAGCAGCCGTCCGCGCATGTCCAGCGTCTCTGCCACGGCCTTCAGGCCCCGGTGGTTGCCCGCTCCCATGTCCACGACCTCCACTTGCCGCTTTATCGGATTGTACTGTATGTGCAGCGGTTCGCAGGCTTTCTTTACGCCGAAGTAGGCAGCCGTGGGTTCCAGATAGTAGTCGTAAGTGCACCAAACCATGCTGGGCCAGCACGAATGGCTCATCCAGATGAGCAGTCCCAGGCGCTCTTGCTGGGCGCTCTCGTACATGGCACGGTAGCCATCGTAGTTGAGCCACTGCGCCAGAGCTGTGAAGTGGGCCGCGTCTTGTGGCTTGCCGAAGCGTTGCTCGATAATGGCATTGAAGGATTCGCCGCCCTGCGCGCCCTTCATCGTGTAGTCGTGCTGCGCCCATGCGATGTTCTGGGGCCAGATGCTGTCGGGCTCCAGCATGCGCCGAAGGCTCTCTATGTTGGGCACGTTGGGCATACCACGCTCGGAATGGAGCTTGTGCGACTGGTTTGCAAAGTAGTATTCGACCGGCATCATGCGGTAAGGGCCGTGGCCGCTCACGCCTCCGTCGGCCGAACTGGGTATGTAGCCAAGCTGCGGGTGCAGCTCACCTACCTGCCGGGCGAGGGCCTTGTCGATGGCCGGAGGTGGGAAGCCCTCGTTCCTACCCACGTAGATACCGATGCTGGCATGGTTCCTGATGCGCAGTATATAGTCGCGCGAATTGGCCAGGAACATGGCTTCGTCGTCGGGATTGGGTCCGTCCCAGGGGTTTGCCAGCCAAAAGTCCTGCCACACAAGGATGCCGTAACGGTCGCAGGCGGCATAAAAAGCCTCGTCGCCTATCTGCCCCACCCAGTTGCGAATCATGTTGTAGTTCATCTCGCGGTGGTATCTAACGGCGGCATCGTACTCGCGCGAGCGGTAGTTCAGGTTGGTTTCGGCAAACCCCCAGTTACCTCCAAGGGGCGTGATGCGCTTGCCGTTGACGTAAATCTTGGTCTGGCTGTCCATGTCCTTGTAGCTAACTTCGCGTATGCCGGCCTTGTATGCCAGCTCCGAACAGGGTGCCGAGCCGGTCTCCACGGTGTCTTCCGTGATGCTGAAGCCGGCATCGTAGAGGTACGGAGCACCGTAGCCGTTGGGCCACCAGAGGCGCATACGGCGGTTCTTGAGCTGACTAAACTCGGCCGGAGAGAAGCTCACCTCGCGTTCCTCCTGCGGTTGCAGGGTCACGGTCTTGGCAAACCGGATGTCGCCTACATACCCGTTAACCGTTACGGTGCGGCTTACGGGCAGCCAGTTCTTAACTCTAACGGCCGGAGTCATGGTGGCCAGCGTGTCCGGAAGGTTGAGTGTGGTGGTGAGGAGGGCGTCGGAGAGGGTGATGCCCGTATCGGCCGTGAGGTACACATCGTTCCAGATGCCGGCTTCGCGGCCCGGAGTACTCGTTATCCAGTCCCATCCTATCGAGGCATGAAAGGTGGGATTGTCGGCTCCCAGCGCACCACCATTCAGGTCGGTGCTCTCCATGTTCTTCACTTTAACTGCCCCCGGGTGGGCGTTATGGATAACTTTAACCTCCAAGGTGTTATCGCCCTCGCGGATGATACCTGTCACATCGTAGCGTGCGCGGATAAAGGCACCGCTGATGTTCTGCAGCTTCGAGCCGTTAAGCCATACCTCCGCTTTCCAGTTAATGCCGTCGAAATTGAGGTAGGTGCGGCCCTTGGGATGGCAACGGAAGGTGGTCCGGTAGCGGAAGTCGGCATTGAAGAAGCTCTCGGATATCTGCCTCATGTTGTTTGCATAGCGGTTATCGGGCACTGCACCCACGTTCATGTAGCTGGTGAGCACCGTTCCCGGCACCGTGGCAGCTATCCAGCGGTCGTCGTCCTCGCGCCGCAGCTGCCAGTTAACGGCCTGCGAACCGAGGCTCATACGGCTCCATCCGGCGGCCGGGGCGGGAGCAGCAGGAAGCGGCCGGGCCACGAGTCCGCCTCTTCCCCATACCTCCATTTCGCTCAGCATGGCCGTTCCCTGCGAGTTGGATTTGGTCATCAGCAGCCTTACATAGCGGCCGCGGCCCTGGCAGCTGATGGTTTCGGTGTTGCCTGACGTGGCCGGCAGCGGGGCCAGGTCGCGCCAGGAGCGGCCGTCATCGGATGTTTGCAGGCGGCCGCCACCGGGCTTCAACACCCAGTGAAGCTTCACTTTGTCGAACTCGGCAGCAGCTCCAAGGTCCACGCAGAGCCATTCCGGCTTCTTGGCAGCATTCTCGACCGACGTTGCAAAGGCGCTCCGGAAGCTCGCAGCGGGCAGCCACGCCGTGTTGGAGACAGCCCACTGCACGTCGTTCATGCTGAATGGCTTGCCCTCATCGGCCACCCGGCCGTTGTCTATCTCGTATATACGCCAGTGGGCGCAGCCCTTCATGACGAACTCTACGCGCAGATGACTAATCCGACCGACATCGCGGAGCGGTATGGAGGTCTTGATGAGCCGCATCGGCAGGCGCACCGTGGCCTCCTGCTTGTTAGGGTCAGAGCTCACGGTCTGGCGTGTTGCGAAGCCCGGCAGGCCCTTGCCGCGCTGCTCGCCGATAACTTTCCAGCGCTTATTCCTGTCGCGTGCCAGCACTCGAATTGTGTATCCGCCCCGTGCCTGGGCCTCATCATAGGCCACTTCGCCCAGCAGTCGCAGCTCCGAGAGGCTGATATCCATGCCCTGCCACTCGTATTGTATAAAGCTGTTGGCCCCCATCAGATAGATGCCCGAGTGCACATTGCCGTCTATGGTCTTCTCTTTGTCGCGCAGGCTGAGCGGCCCGGCACCCGTGGAAACGGTGAGCAGCGGCGGCGTAGCAGTCGAGATGATGCCGTCGGTGGCCAGTTGAGCGGTGAGATTGTAGTCGGCCGACGACGATGCGTAGGCCATGCGGTTGAGCGCCAGGTTACGATATCCGCTGCCTGTAACCAGCTGCGGCCCGGCAAACTCGGCCGGACGGCCCGGATACTGACCTATGCCGCGCGTGTAGTCGCCATAGGCACCGAAGGAGGGCAATGCCATGAGCAGGCACGCCGATAAGGAAGATAAGAGTTGGTGCATAGTCTGGTTGGTTTGATATTCATGTTTCGTACAGCCACAAAGTTACGATTATTTCTTCAAAAAACGCCCGCCCGACATAAGATTTACAGCATTCCATTCGTTATTATCAATAAAGTACCAACATTAAGAACCATTTTCAACACACTGACATGAAACGATTTTTTACCCTGCTCATGCTGACCGCGGCCTGTCTGGGCCTCAACGCACAAGACGGCTACACACTGAAAGAGAACATACCCTACGTGAGCAGCGCCGATACCTCGGCCTACCGGCGCGAGCGATGCAAGCTCGACGTGTACTACCCCACGCAGACCAAGGGCTTCAAGACCATCGTCTGGTTTCACGGAGGCGGCCTCGAAGGGGGCAACAAGGAGATACGGGAGGAGCTGAAGGGGCAAGGATTTGCCGTGGTGGCACCCAACTACCGCCTCTTTCCGCGCTGCCACTGCCCGCAGTACATAGAAGATGCGGCCGCGGCCGTGGCCTGGACGTTCGCTCACATCAAGGACTTAGGCGGCGACCCCACGCAGATTTACGTGGGCGGGCACTCTGCCGGCGGCTATCTTACGCTCATGCTGTGCCTCGACAAGGGCTATTTGGAGGCCTGTGGGGTTGATGCCGACCGGGTAAAAGCCTACTACCCGGTGAGCGGACAGTGTGCTACACACTACACCATCCGCAAGGAACGCAAGATAAGCTATACCCTGCCGATAGTCGATAAGTATGCTCCGCTGAACAACGCCCGCAAACTCGGCACCCGTCTCCTGCTCTTTACGGGCGACCGGAAGTTAGAACAAATGTCGCGATACGAGGAGAACATCTACCTCAAGTCGGTGCTCGAGGGCATCGGCAACGCCCCAGTACCACTGTACGAGATGCCGGGCTTCGACCACGGCACGGTGCTGCTGCCGGCCTGCAAGCTCATAGCCGACGACATGAAGAAGTAGCCCGCAGCTGCGCCTGCAAGCAGGAAAGAACCTTACAAACACCCTTCACAGTTTCGCGTATTTGCAACCGGCCGCGCCGGAGGTTGCAAATACGCGATTTTAGCGCCACCACCTAAGCCTCTGATTATCAGATTTTTGCAGCATGAAGGTAAAAATCAGCCCGCTGAAAGGACACAAACAGAGGCCTCGGAAGCATCCTTCAAGCCTCCGGAATGCGTCTTTCCATCTGCCCGAAGCTATGCTTCAGCCTCCTTGAAGCTATCCTTTAACCTCCTTGAAGCATAGCTCCAATGTTACCGAAGCCCTGACCCGGGCGTACAAAACCTTGTTTCCGGCCTCTCCGTTCGCTATTTCGCATGGAAAAACTGCACTGTTTTCAGGCATCATTTCCTGACAAAACAGCACTCCGCAGGCCATCAAAAAAATGGGCTGCAACCGTTAACGGCGCAGCCCATGTGCTGTATCTGCAGGCTCCAACGCATGGGGTTGGGCCCGTGGGTTATTTCTTCTCCATGATGCTAATGGCATAGCCACCGCCCGGAGCGGCCTTTAACTTGAGCACGGAGGAGGCCGTTACCTTGCGCTTGGTAATGGTGTAGGCCTGCGGATTGGTGCGGTAATCGGCGTTCTTGGCGTCGGCGTAGATGGTTGCTTCGTACTGCTTGCCCTTATCGAGGAAGTTGAGTTTGAGCACAGACTGGTGCCCCTGCTCGCCTGCCGTGCAGCCCACGAACCAGTTGCCGGTACCTTTGGCCTTGCGGGCGGCGGTGATGTAGCGGCCCGGTTCGGCCTCCAGGTAGCGGGAGTCGTCCCAGTCGCAGGCCACGTCCTTGATGAACTGGAAGGCATCCATGAAGCGGGCGTAGTTCTCGGGCAGGTCGGCAGCCATCTGCAGCGGGCTGTACATGGTTACGTAGAGGGCCAGCTGGCGGGCGATGGTAGAGTTAACCTTGCAGTTGCTCTTGGGGTTCAGCTTGCTCAAATCCATCTCGAAGATGCCCGGGGTGTAGTCCATTGGGCCGCCCTGCAGCCGCGTGAAAGGCAGTATGGTGGTGTGGTTGGCGTTGTTGCCTGCACCGGCTTCGTACTCTGTTCCACGTGCCGCTTCGTTCCCAATGAGGTTAGGATAGGTGCGGCAGAGGCCCGTTGGGCGTACTGCCTCGTGCGCGTTGACCATGATGTGGTGGCGGGCAGCCTCCTTGACGGCGTAGAGATAGTGGTTAACCATCCACTGCCCGTAGTGGTGCTCGCCGCGCGGCAGGATGTTGCCCACGTAGCCGCTCTTCACGGCATCGTAGCCATAGTGGTTCATGAGGTTGTAGGCAGCCTCCATGTGGCGCTCGTAGTTGCGCACCGACGAGCTGGTTTCGTGGTGCATGAGCAGCTTGACGCCGCGCTTGTGGGCGTAGTCGTTGAGGGCTTGGATATCGAAGTCGGGATACGGAGTGGCAAAGTCGAAGACGTAATCTTTCTCCTTTCCGAACCAATCTTCCCATCCTATGTTCCATCCCTCGACAAGAACTTGGTCGAAACCGTTGTCGGCCGCAAAGTCAATATACTTGCGTACGTTCCGGTTGTTGGCGCCATGAAGGCCGTGGGGCTTGGTGAGCGTGTAGTCGAGACGGTCGAGCTGGACGGACGGGAGGTCGAAGGTGTACGACCATTGGTGCATGCCCGTAATCATTTCCCACCACACCCCGACGTACTTGGTGGGGTGAATCCAGCTGGTGTCGGTGAGCTTGCAGGGCTCGTTGAGGTTGAGGATGAGGTTTGAGGAGAGCATGTCGCGGGCGTCGTCGCTCACGATGGCGGTGCGCCAGGGGCTGGTGCAGGGTGCCTGCAGGTAGCCTTTGTCGCCGCGGGCGTCGGGGGTCAGGAAGCTCTCGAAGACCAAGTTCTTGTCGTCGAGGTTCAGGTGCATGCAGCTGTAGTTTACCAGTGCGGCCTCGTGCAGGTTCAGGTAGATGCCGTCGGGGGTCTTCATCTGGAGCGAGGTCTGCACACACGTGGGGCCTGCAAGGGTCTGCGAGGCGTTGCCGTCGAAGGCATGAGGGAGCTTTTCGCGTATCTGCGAGAGCTTTGATTCGGTGTAGTTGTACTCCTGGGTGTCGTAGTCGCCGGGTATCCACCAGGCCGTGTTGTCGCCTGACATGGCAAACTGGGTGTGCTCCTCCTTGATGACAAAGTAGTTGAGTGTCTGCGAGAGGGGGAACTCATAGCGGAAGCCGAGGCCGTCGTCGTACAGGCGGAAGCGGATGTTGAGGCCGCGCTGCAGCTTGTCCTGCTTGAGGCAGACCAACAGCTCGTTGTAGTGGTTGCGTATGTTGCGCGTCTCGCCCCATACGGGTTGCCAGGTTTCGTCGAACGTGGAGCGGCTGCTGGAGGCCAGAGTGAACCCCGTCTGCAGGTTTGTCATTTCGTGCGCGCTTACCTGCTCCTTGTAAGTACCGCCGTCGGCCGCCAGGTAAACGGCCTCGTGCTGGTCCTTGAGTTCCAGTCCGAGCTTGGAAGGACGGATAACGGTCTTGCCCTTGTAGAGCAACTGATAGGTGGGTTCGCCATTGGAAGAGAGGCTGAAGGTCATGCTCAACTGCCCGTTCGGCGAGGTGAGCGTCAGCGGTTCGGCCGCTGACACGCCTGTAACGGTGAGGCACAGGCAAAGGAGGAATAACAGTTTCTTGGTCATCTTATTTTTCAATTACAATCATAGTCCAGTATTTGAGCGTTGGCAGGGTGATGTCGATGTAGCCGTCGTGCTCGGTAAAGCGCAGCTCCTGCGGGGCTCCGCCCAGTGCATCGGGGGTGGCGGTCCACACCTTCTTCACGCCCTGAGCCTTGATGCGCAGGGGCAGGTTGGCCACGGTCTGGGGCTCGGGCATGGTGCCGTCGAGGTCGCGCCAGCTCAGGGAGTTGGCCTGGCGGAAGTTAAGCAGGCTGATGACCTGCCGGTTCTGGAAGCTGCGACCGTAGGTAACGACCGACTGCAGGCGCGGCGGCCAGGCGTTGATGAGCACTTCGGGGTTGCCGGAATACACTTCGGCCACGGTTGACTGGCCGCCGTCACGCAGCAGGTTCTGGTAAGCAGTGAGGAAATCGTAGTAAGTTACGAGCGCTTGTTGCAGCCCGGCCGTCATCTTGAGGTTGTCGTTAGGGAAGTATTCGTGGCACAGCATGTGGTCGCCAAGCTCCAGGTGGGCACCTCCGAGGGCAAACATCACGGCGTCGGTGAGCAGCACGCCGGGCGCATTGAAGTTGCCTCCGGCCGACGAACGGTTGTAGTTCATGTAGGCGGCGAATACGGTATTCAGCTTTCCTGCACTGAAGGCGCTGTTCTCACGGAGCACTTTCTCCAGGTCGGAGAACTTGTCCTCGCTCCCCCACATTTCGTTGTAAAGGAAGTCCATGTGGCCTGTACCGGCTATCTGTTCCTGCCCGAAGCGCGAAACGGCATTCATCACGAGGTGCTTGTCGGGGTTGTGCTCCTTCATGGCGCTGATGAACGAGGCGAAACCGAGGGGCAGGTTGAGCTGGCTGCCGTAGTAATCGTAGACGGTGCCGCGGCTGCCCACCTGGTCAATGTGGAAGCCGTCGAAGTCGTAGTTGGCGTAAACGACGTCGTTCTTGCCCTCAAGATAGCTCTGCCAATCCTTGTTTCCGGGGTCCAGGAGGAATATGTCACTCTTCCAACTGTCGGACAGCGGCAGGTTGTCAACAGTGGCATGGGCGGCGTCCTTGTACATGTACCACTTGGTGCTGACGCCATCCTGCTGCGCATCTTCAAGTGCGCCGTAGCACAGGTTGTAGAACATGGACTTCATGCCGTACGCATGCTGGGCGGCAATGTAGTTGCGCACAACGCTCGAGAGCACCTGCCGGTTGGCAATGTCCTTGTACTCCTCGCCGCCGAAAGGCTGGTGGTGCTTGTCGTGCCAGTCGTAGAACTGGATGCCGTTGATGTGGCATCGGTTCAGAAAAGCCATCTCGGAGGCTATCTTCTCCGCGGTCTTATCGGCACTGTAGGTTGCCACGAAGCCGTAACGGGGGAACCGGGACCACGAGCTGGAGACGTCAACGGCGATGGTGCCGTAGATGGTCTCGGCCGTGCCGGAGGAGGTGTAGACATCTATCAGATAGCCGGTGAAGTCGGTGGCGGGTGCCTTCCAAGTCCAGTCGGCACCGTTCAGAGGCTCTTCGGCCACCACTTCGCTGCCCTGACGGTAGCGCACCTTGGCTCCGGCAGGCAGGGTTCCGTCGGCATGGAAGCTCACGGTTTCGCCCGGACTGTACAGAGCCTTGTCGGTAGAAAGCGCTACCGAGAGCTCTGCCGTGGTGGTTATGGCGGGCGCCACGACCTCGGTGGGAATGCCGGAGCCGGGGTTCTGTATCTCGTCATTGTCGCTGCAAGAGAGCGCGAACAATGGAAGAAGCATTAATATGGAATTCATTTTCATTACGCGTAAGGTTTATTGTTTAACGATGGAGATGGTTTCTTCGAGCTGGTTGAGCGTGATGGTGTAGGTGCCTGATGACACTATCTTCCACTTGTTGTCCACATCGCCGATGTTGATGTCGGCATACTGGTCCTTGAGATAGTTGTCGCTCTTGTCTATGAAGAGTGCACGCTCCTGCTGACCCGTTGGCTCAATGTCGTTGCCGATGCTGCACATGAACCATGCTCCGTTCCAGTCGCTCTGCTTGTCGCACGAGAACTTGAGCTCGCCGGCACCAAGCTGTCCCGTCCAGGTGAACACGTAAGGGCTGGAGGTGGCTGTCATGGGAGTGGCATTGCCGAGGTCCCAGCCGCTGGGTGTGGCGTCGCCGACGAGGTAAATCATCTCGTAGGGCGTGAACTCGCGCATCATCATGCGCTCTTTCCCGGTGCGTATGTCGACGCAAATCTTGTAGGCTTTGCCCGTTTCGCTGTCCTGCAGGAACCATTTGTTATCGGGATCGAAGCCTGAAACGAACTCAACGCTCTGGTTGGTGTAGGCCGCGTTGGCCGTAGGAGCCTTGAACATGTTCTCCCAACTGCCGCTGGCAGTTCCGAATTTGAACTCACCACCCTGGCCATTCTCAAAGACTCGGCCGTAACGGAAGAGAAAACCATCGAGCGCATCCTTAACCATCGGCTCGAAACTCCAGCCCGTGGGGTTGCCTACAAAGAAGAGTTCGTCGAAGCGAGGCTTCACTCCTTCGGCCTGAACGACCGTGAGTTCGCCCGTAAGCAGGTTGGCCGTAACCTTGTAGAAGTGGTCTTCGGTTATCTTGAACTGCTCGTCGGGCTGGCTGTCGCTGCTGCGGTAAACCAGCTTCCCGGTACCGTCGTTGTTGTACGAAGGCAGGAACTGGCCCTGGGTAGTGATGAATTTGAAGCTTCCTGCTTTGAGATCGCCCTCCCAAGTGAAGAGTCCATTGTCCGTGCGGGTCATCTCCGTGGCCTTGTCAGCGCTCCATCCGTTGGGCGTTGCGTCGCCGATGAGGAACAACCGGGCAGTTACGGCCTCGTAAGGAGTGACCGTGAAGGTGACAGTTGACACTTGGCTCTCGTCTCCATCCACAATGGCAGTGACGCGAGCGTCAACGGACGTGGCCTTTCCTACGGCTCCCCCGAGCTTATCAAGCAGCAGACTATTGAGGTTCTCCTGGTTAATACTCCACGTGTAAACCTGTGTTTCATGGTCTACGGCGGTGTAAGGAGAGGCGAAATTGGTACCCGATGCGGCCAGTTCCAGCTTGTAGTAGATGCGGCTGCCGGTACCGAAATTGTTGCCGGTGGTCCAGTTCAGCGTGAGTGCCTCGGCTGCATGCGACTGCTCATCGAGCACATCAGTAGCCTGATTGGCAGTGAGTTTCAGCTCATCCCGGCCTTTGTCCAGTTCTGCATAGTCGTTGTCGGAGCATGACAGCAGTGCCAGTCCGCACACGAATGCTGCAAAGATACTAAAAATATGTCGTTTCATCGTAATTGTCTTTAATTGTTTTACCATATTCTATATGATTGGTTGCGTTGCCGGCAGCATCAATAACCCGTGTTCTGGGTCATGAGTTTGTTGGCATCCATTTCCGTTTGAGGAATCGGGAAGAGCAAACGATCCTTGTTGGCACGTGTTTTTCCGATGGAATGGAGGAATTTTACAGCATATTCACCGTTACCAATTCGGATGATGTCGAACCAGCGATGGCCCTCAAAAGCCAACTCGATGCGGCGCTCGTGGATAATTTTCTCACGCATCTGCTCCTGCGTCAGGCCGGCTACATGCGCCAACCCGGCACGGTCGCGCACAACATTAAGCGGCTGGGCAGCCTCTGCCGGCCGGCCCATCTCATTCAAGGCTTCGGCTTTCATGAGCAGAACATCGGCGTAACGGTACACCACAAAGTTGGCTGGATTGGTGTTGTATTCCGGCGAAACCGACTTGGAAACAAGGAACTTGCGGACATTGTAGCCCGTAATGGAGTAGCTTTTCTTGTACGGCTTGCCCTCATATTCGGGGCAACCTTCGTAGAACACGGTGATGTCTTTGCGCTTGTCGCCCTCTTCATATTGGTTCATGAACTCCTGGGTAGGCTGGTTCCAGCCGTAACCACCGGCCACGAAGTCGGAATTACGGGGCCCCATGAAGGTTGAAAGCCAGCTTGACTGCGGGTTGTTGCCCCAGAAATCGTACTCCGTATTGCCCGAGTACTGCACTTCGAAGATAGACTCAGACCCGTTGTTAACGGTTGCATCGAAGTTTGCAGCATAGTCGCACTTGCTCAGGTCGTAACCTAAAGCCGTAACGGAGTCGCAGAGATTGACCACATGCTGATAGTAGTCGGGATGGCGCGGAGCCAGCGTAAGGTAGATGTCGGCCATCTGCGTAAGGGCTGCATCCAGGCAGGCGCGGCCCACGTTGTCGGCATCGAGCCGGCTCTTGGCCGGCAACAGCCCGATAGCCTGCCGGCAGTCGGAGAGTATCTGCTTGTAGGTATCGTCGAGCGAAGCGCGAGCGATGTCGGTAGACTGTCCCGGATTGAAAGGCTTGAGGCGCAAAGGCACGCCGCCGTAGAGGCGAGCCAGCACGAAATAATAGTGCGAACGCAGGAAGTAAGCCTCGCCCAGACTGCGCGCCTGGATGCTTCCCGGCTCCAGTTCCTGCCCCTCCAGGGCATCTATCAGGATGTTGCACTGCCCTATACCCACCCAAGGCGACCGCCACATGTACAGCGCCATGCCGTTGTCACTCATGGTTGTGAAGTTCGAGGCCTGCACGGTTTCCAGTCCGTCGGTACCGCCTCCGGCTCCCACAATGCTGTTGCCGGCCACGATGTCGAGCGTCCAGAGGCGCTGGTTGTACATGTTCGACGACTGTAACGTGCGGTAGCAGGCGTTTGCCATGGCAACTGCAACGTCGTTGTCTATGCTCACCGAGGGGTCTACAGTGTTCTTGGGCGACTTGTCGAGGAAGTCATCACCGCAGGAACCGAGCGCCAATACAGCGAGAAACTGCATCAATACAATATATATCTTTTTCATGATGTTGCTGCTTAAAAGTTGAAGTTTAAACCGATGTTGAATGTCCTCGAGATGGGATAGCTTGACAGGTCGATGCCGTTAATGCCCACTTCGGGGTCAAAGCCGGAGTAACCTGTGATGGTGGCTACGTTCTCGCACGAAATCATCAGCCGCGCATTCTGCACCGTAAGGGCGCTGAGCCACTTCTTGGGGAAGTTGTAGGCCAGCGAAACAGTCTTGAGTCGGAGGTACGAACCGCTCTCAACAAAGCGGTCGGACACGCGGTTGTTCTGGTTAGGATCGCCGAAGACGGCGCGCGGCATGCCGTTACTCGTGCCCTCGCCTCGCCATCTGCCCAGCACGTCGGTGGTCTGGTTGTAGGCTGCCGACATGCCCGTAAGGTCTATCCTGTTGGCATTGAAAATCTTGTTGCCGGCCACTCCCTGCAGGTAAATGCCCAGTTCAAAGCCTTTCCAGGTCAGGGTATTGTTCATGGAGAACAGGTGCGTGGGGTTCGGATTGCCGATAATGGTACGGTCGTTGTCGTTGATAACGCCATTGTTGTCCAGGTCCTTGAAGCGGATGTCGCCCGCCTCGGCGCCGCTCTGAATGGCGTGAGCCTTCACTTCACGCTCGTTCTGGAAGATTCCATCGGTCACAAAGCCGTAGAAAACGTTGATGGGATAGTTCCTGTCGAGCATCGTCACGTACGAATTGTTTATCTGGTTGATGTAGAAAGGCACGTCACTGTTCAGATCCTTTATCTTGTTACGGTTGTACGTGTAGGCCACGTTGGTCTCCCACTCCAGCGGACCGCGCAGGTTCACCGTGTTGAGCGAAATCTCGAAACCCGTGTTGCGCACCTTGCCGGCATTGGCATAAGTGGTGCTGGTGTCCTCAAATCCGGAGGTTATAGGTATGGAGGCCTTGACCAGCATGTCGGAAGTATTCTTGATGTAGGCATCGAAGGTGAGCATGACACGTGAGTCGAAGAGCACTGCATCGAAGCCGATATTGCTCTGTGCCACCTCCTCCCAGTGGATGTTGGGGTTGGCTAAGGTCGACGATACCAGTGCCGACTGCTCCGTGCCGCTATAACCCAGCGGATAGACGCTGGTGTTGTAAGAGGCCAGATAGCCGTAGTTGCCCACGCTGGCCTGGCTGCCCGTAACGCCGTAACCTGCCCTCAGCTTCAGGTCACTCAGCACGTTGCTCTTCTTGAACCAAGGCTCTTCGGAGATGCGCCAGGCCACCGAGACCGACGGGAAGGTACCCCAGCGGTTGTTGCGGCCGAACCGGCTGGAGCCGTCACGCCGTATGGTGGCCGTAAGCAGGTAGCGGTTGTCGTAGTCGTAGTTGGCACGCGCCATGTACGAGAAGAGCGACCACTCGCTCTCGTTGCCGCCAATGGCGTGCATCTTCTGCCCGTTATCCATCTCGTGAACGTTCTCAAAGGCAAACACGTTCTTCTGAGCATTGAGGTAGTCGTTGTTGTTCCACTGTGCCGAAGTTCCCGCCATGAGGCTCACGTGGTGCCTGCGGGCGAAGGTGTGGTCAAAGAGAAAGTAGTTGTCCCACAAGTAGGTAAAGGCCTTGTTGTCGCTCTTGTAGCGGCTGCTCTCCTCGGTTGCTATCGGCTTCCAGTTGTACTTGGGCGTATAGTTGTCTATGAACCAGAACTTGGCATCCACGCCGAAGGTGCTCTTGAACTTGAGCCACTTGGTCAGAGTGAGCTCGGCCGTGATGTTGCCCAGCAGGTTGTAGCCGTTGGTTTTCTGCTTGTCGGTCTGCGTGGGGCCAATGGGATTGCGCGTGCTGCCGTACCAGTTGGAGTTTCCTTCAGGCCCCGTCCACTCTCCGTTCTCGTCTTTCACGGCGAAAACGGGCAGTGCCTTGTACGTTCCTCCCATGTCGTAGCTGCCTTGCTTCTTGACATCGGCGCTCACGGTGATGTTGTTCGAGAACTTGAGCCAGTCGAGCACCTGCGCGTCACTGTTCTCCTGGAACGTGAAGCGGCGGTAGTTCACGCTCCTCACGATGCCGCTCTGGTTCAGGAAACCGCCCGAGACGTAGTAGTGAGCCTTATCGCTGCCGCCGCTGTAGCTCAGCGTGTAGTTCTGCATGTAGCCCGTGCGCAGCAGCTCGTCCACCCAGTCGGTGCCGCTGCCCAGTGCTGCCGGGTTGGCCCACTCGGGGTTCTGGTCGTAGCCGGCACCCGCCATCATGTCGTTGCTCAGCTCGGCGTACTGGCTTGCATTGAGCAGTTTGGGCGTCTTGGTGGCGTTCTGGATGGACAGGTTGGCAGCAAAGGCGAGCGTGCCCTTGCCCTCGCGGCCCTTCTTGGTGGTAATCATCACCACGCCGTTGGCGCCACGCGAGCCGTAAATGGCCGTGGCCGAGGCGTCCTTAAGCACGTCGAGGCGCTCTACATCGGCCATGTTCAGCGCGTTGAGTCCCAGGTCCGTGGGCACGCCATCTATGACCACCAGCGGGTCGCAGTTGTTGATGGAGCCCAGTCCGCGTACCTTTATGGACACGTTGTCGCCCGGTTTGCCGGCGTCAACCACCTGCAGGCCGGCAATCTTGCCCTGCATGGCCTGCCCAATGTTGGCAACCGGCGCGTTCTCCATGTCCTTGGCGGCCAGCGACCCCACAGCTCCGGTAAGGTCGCTCTTGCGCATCGTGCCGTAACCTACTACCACCACCTCGTTCAGGGTCTGGTTGTCTTCCTTGAGAACGATGCTCAGTGCCGACTGTCCTTGTACGGGAACTTCCACCGTCTTAAATCCTATATAAGATACGGTAAGGGTACTCTGCGCCGGTACCTTGAGCCTGAAGTTGCCGTCCAGGTCGGTAACGGTAGCATTGGTGGTTCCTTTCTGGGCAACGGTTGCACCGATAACGGTCTCGCCCTTGTCGTCCTTTACCACTCCGCTCACCTCAATATCCTGCGCCAACAAGCCCAGGGGCAGCATAAAGGCAAAAAGACACAAAGCCAAACGTCGGGTTAATAGTCTTTTGAACTTCTTCATAGATTTAAATATTAGTTATAGATTGATGTTTGCAAAATTATGAGCTTTGGCTCCGCAGGCCAAGCCGAAGTAGCCAACAGGTAGATTTCGAGCAGAAAGATGGAAAGGATATTCTGCTGATAATCAACGTAATATGTGTTTGTAATCAATTACTCAAAGTAGATACAAATAGTTTCTTACAAAGTGGCCCCTGCCTGCTTAACGCCCATGTGGGCCCCACTTGCGCCCGCCCCCGGCACCTGCGGGCAGCCCGTGGAGCGGCAGCGACCCATGTGCCCGGCCCACTCACCCTGCCTGACCACGGCAGGACGGGGCCTGGAACGGAAAAGAAGTGTTGCGAAAACTGACGATTTTTAACACTGCATACGGCAAGCAGAAAAATCGAGGAATGGAGATTGCAAGGCCGAAAGCTATCTTCCGGAAAACCACTTTTGCCTTCCGGCAACGGTGAAACTGGCATCCGGCACCCTAAAAGGATACCTCCAAGCCCCCTGAACCATGCCTTTAGCCGGGCCGGAGCATAGCTTCAAGGACGCTGAAGCATAGCTGCAAGAGCCCTAAAGCATAGCTTCAAGAAAACGGGAGGATAGGAGCAGGAATACAAAAAGCTGATTTTCAGCACGTTATAAAAAGGAGGAAAAACGCCGTCTTTTACTCCGCTACTGCCGCCAACGGCAACGGTTGCACGCACGGAGCTGCAAATGTTCTGTTTTATGTCATTTATTTAACAGTTCGGAAAGCCGAACCCACAGGGCCTGACACAAAAAAGCCGCCCGGCAATAACCGGGCGGCAGCCTGCTGCTTGTATAACCTATTGAAGTTTGAAGATGGCAGCCGAAGCAGCTCCGGGCCGTATTACACGGCTTGCGGAGTCTGCAACGGCCGCTCTGAAGCAGGTAGAGAAGTTACTTTGTCATTTCGAATAGCCGGGGTTTTGTTTCAGACTTTCGTTCAAATTCAGCACTGCGTAAGGAATGGGATACACGCAGGTGTAGCCCTGCTTGTCGTCGTTGTAGTTGCCCGAAGAGGCATTATGGGTTACGCCTACGTAGCGGTCGGCAGTGGGTTGGGTGAAGGTACAGAAGCGAATCTGGTCTTGTCGGCGCGTTCCTTCCCATGCCAACTCTATCATTCGCTCGTCCAGAATGTCGTTCAGCGTAAGAGCAGTGCGGTTCTTTGCACCGCAACGCTGCCTTACCTCATTGACCGTGGCCAGTGCCGAGGCCGTATCGCCAAGGCGGTATTCGGCTTCCGCCTTCAGCAGCAGTGCGTCGGCAAAGCGCCAGATAACAAGGTCGTTGTTGAAACAGTACTGCCCGGTGGTGCCTTTATCAAACTCGTACTTCTTCATCCGGGCACCTGCACACTTCACGGCATGCGGGTCGGAGGATGCTGGAAAGTCTACCTGAACGGCCAGGGGCATGTATTCCAGATCCTTGTCCGTTGCTCCGTCGTTAACAGCTTGGCCCGTTTCGGCCAGATAGTCCTTGTCGGTATAGAAGTTCAGGGCCAGGCGCGGGTCAACGTCGGGCGTGCCATAACCGTACACTCTCATCTCCCTTACGCTGGCGCAGGCACCGTTCCATCCCTGGTAACCAATGGCTCCGGCGTGGTTGTAGTGCAGTGTACGGACGATGTTGTAATCGTCTATCTTGTAGATTTTATCGTCGTTGGGGCGCGTCCAGATGTTTTCAACCGAAGCATCGTTGTTCACCGCAAAGTTTGCTGCATACTCCGGCTGCAGGCTGTAGCCCAGAGTTTTTATCTTGTCGGCACAGTATATCACGGTTTGCCAGGCGTTGCGCGACTCTCCGTCGAGGTCTATCATGATGCTCTTTCCCTTTGCCGATACCGTTGCACCTTGTGCCTCGCTGGCCTTGCAGGCGCCGGAGAGGTCGGTTCCTACGAAAGCCTGGTAGCTTGTTGGCGATGTGTCGTCGATTGTAAACACGGGAGCATTGATGGCACACTTGGCCATGCACATGTAAGCAACGGCCTGGGTAACGCGGCCGTAGTACTCTCCCTTGTTCTGGCATTTGCCGTCGGAGAGGTGCGGAATGCACTCTGCCAGCTCTTTGGTTACAAAATCAAAGATGGCGGAACGGTTCGACTGCGATACGGAAGAGGCGCTCACCTCCGACGAAGTGACCAGAGGTACCTGCCCGAAGAGGTCCATGGCGTTGTAATAGAACAAAGCCCGCAGCGCGCGGAGCTCGTAAACATAGTCGCCATATTCGGGGTTCACCGTGACAAACTGGTTGAGCTTGTCGATGGAAGTGTTGCAAAGACCGATGATGCGGTAGATGTTATTCCATACATTATTATAGGTATCGACCGATGACTCGAAGTTATGCAGGAAGATGTTCTGCCACTTTCCGCCATCTACCCAGTCGCCCTGGCGGCCGGGAAGCATCGTGGCATCGGAGGAAAACTCCTGCAACGTGTGGATGGCAGAGCCGTCGCTGCCATACCAGCAGTTGCCTATGGCCGAATAAACGTTCGCCACCGTGTTCACATAAGTCAGTGTCGGGCTCTTGAAAGCCTCTTCCTCACTGAACTTGCTCTTTGGAGTCTCATCGAGAGAACAGCCTGCCAAGAGTGCCGTAGAGAGCAACAGTGAGCCTAATATATACTTTTTCATAATGGATTTTCTGATTGGTTTGAGATTAGAAATTAACGGATAACGACAGCGTATAGGTGCGGCAGAGCGGATAGATGTTCTTGTCATCCAGGCCGATGTTGTCTGAATCGCCGTTGGGTTTCATCAAGTTGGCCGAGTTAATCATCGGAGTGAGCCCGTCGTAGCTTGTCAGCGTGCAGATGTTGTTTACCGAGAAAGCCAGCCGGATATTGTTAATCCACTTGCATTTCAGGGCTTCCTTGGTGAATGTATAGCCGAGAGAAGCATACTCGAAGTTCATGTAATCGCCTTTCTCAAGCCAGTAATCCGATATCTGAATGTCGTGAATGCCCTTGCCGTTGTTCAGGTTTTCGGCGCCGCTGAGCAGGTTGTAGGTCGGAAAGTTGCTCATGTTGCTGTACGTCATGGCCGTTGCATTGTAGATTTTATGGCCAAACGCGCCGTTGAACTGCATGGTCAAATCCCAGTTCTTGTACTTGAAATTGAGGTCCCAGCCAAGGTAGAACTTTGGAATTGACTGTCCGCAAACCTGCCGGTCGCCACTGTCGCCGGTGTCAACGGTACCGCTTTCGTCGAGATCAGCAAGCTGATACTGGCCGTTCTCATCTATCCCCGTGCAGTGAGGCAGGTAAAACACGCCGATGGGTTGCCCTTCTATCAGGTACGAAACGCCCGTATTCTGGGTCAAACCGGCAGCTCCCACATTGGAAACGGCAATGTGCTTGCTCGTTGTTAGTTCCTGTCCCTTGTACGTTCCACTCAGGTTTTTGAGCTTGTTCTTCTGGTATGAGAAGTTTACTCCGGAGTTGAAGGTGAAGTTCTGGCTGCGAACAATGTCGCCCCTTATGGCCAATTCAAATCCTGTATTGCTCATTTCGCCCATGTTAGCCAGCAGTCGGTCGTAAGTAAACGGAGGAACAGGCACCGTGTAGGTGTAGAGCATATCGCTGGTTGTTGAGGTGTACCAGTCGAAAGTGACATTCAGGCGCTGGTCGAACATCGACAGGTCGAAGCCTGCATCAAAGGTTTTCTTCACTTCCCACTTCAGGTCAGGGTTGCTGTTCGAGGTCACCGCAAACGTAGTTGTATTCTTTCCGTTCACATTCGTCACGCCGTTAGGCTCCATCAAGGCCAGCGATGTGTAGGGATTAATGGCGTCCTGATTACCCGTAACGCCATATCCGGCCCTTATCTTGAAGTTGTCTATCTGCTTGATGCGCTTCATCCAAGGTTCATTACTCATAATCCAAGCCACCGAAGCCGATGGGAACCAGCCCCATTTCCGGCCGCTGCCGAGCTTTGAACTGCCGTCGGTACGCACGTTGACCGTTGCAATGTACTTGTCAGCATACATGTAGTTCACGCGCCCCATGTATGAACTCAGCGTGTATTCCGTGTACTCCGACTGGTTATCTCCCCATGCTACATTGGCTCCGGCCTTGAGGTTATGGTATTTAAAATAGTTGGTCTCAAACCCGTGAACCTGTGTAGAATGCCAGTCTTTGGTATATTTCTGGCCTTCAATCAGTGCCAGGGCATCGATGTGATGCTTGCCGAAATCCTTGGAATAGTTCAGCTGCACGTTGCCCATATAGTCCTTGCGGTTGGTTCCGGCAATATAAGCCCAGCCGTTGCCGTTCACCTCTCCCATGCGGATGTCATTGGGAATGTAGAACTTGTTGTCGCGGTTCCAATAGGTATAAGAGCCGAACGCGCTCAGCGACAGGCCGTCGATGATGGTCCAAGTGGCCTTACCATGCACGTTAATCATGGCATCTTTGTAGAAATCATCGATATCCAACAGGCCCAGAGGGTTGTAGATTTCGTTCGCCAGCAGGTCTTCGTCCCAGATGCCTTTATCGTTTTTCACGTTGGGATAGGTGGGATTATAGGCTGCGGCCGAATAAAACATGCGGTGCATGTCGTACTGTATGTTGCCGTCACGTTCCGAACCGAAGACTCCGAGCTCCAGTTTCAGATGCTTGTCGAAAGCGAACTGCGTGCCGTCCAGCTTCACTGTGTAGTTCTTCATGTCAGAGTTCTTGAGCGCACCTTGTCGGAGTATGAAGCCCAGAGAGGCGCGTACGGTGGAGTTCTCGGAACCTGACGAGAAGGCGATGTTATGGTTCTGCGTCAGTCCTGCATTGCGTTCCACCTCCTTGAGGAAGTTGGTATTGCCGCCCATGTCGGTAAACGTGAGTCCAAGGCCATTGGTCACGGAGCGGTACTCGTCGGCTCCCATCATGTCCAAGTTCTTGAACACCGTGTTTACACCAAACTGTCCGCTGTAGCTAAGGCTCGTATAACCGTTCTTGCCTTTGGCTGTTGTCACCACGATAACGCCCGATGCGCCGCGCGAACCGTACTGAGCAGTTTCCGAGGCATCCTTGAGTATGGTCATGCTCTCTATGTCGTCAGGGGCCAGGGAGTTAAACATTGTCATGTCGGCGAATACGCCGTCGATGATAATCAGCGGGTCGTTGCCGCCCGAGAGCGAAGAAGTTCCCCTCACACGTACATGCGTCGTGGCCATCGGGTCTCCTCCCGACTGGCTGATAACCACGCCGGCAACCTTGCCTTTCAGTGCATCCGACGGGCTTGTCACTACGCCCTTGTTCATGTCTTCTTTCTTTACGCGGTCTATGGCACCTGAAACAGTATGCTTGCTGCCCACGGCATAGCCCACTACGATAACCTCGTCGAGCGACTGCCTGTCTTCACGCAGCCTGATATCTATCTGTGCGCGACCGTTTACAGGAACATCCTGCGTAAGATAACCCACATAAGATACTTCCAGTGTTGCCTGCGGTTCGCAGCTTACAGTAAAGTTTCCGTCGATGTCGGTAACGCCACCCACCTTGCCACCTTTAATCTTAATGGTGGCGCCAATCACAGGTTCTCCTGTTTCATCGGTTACAGTACCCTTGACCGTAGACTGCGCAAACGAGGCCGTTGCAAACAGGAAGCCTGCCAACAGGAACAGTAATCTCCTTGTAAAAATGCTTTTCATCATGGTTTGATAAATTAAAAATAGATTTGGTTTCGTAATTTTGATGATAAAGATAGTCTTTTATTTGCTTGCTTATTACCGCAAGTATATGTAAAGTAGATTATTTGCAAACACCAATGTTGCTAAAAGCCGTATAAACAAGCATATAAGGCTACTTTCGTAAAAAACAAAAGTAGATAACTATTATTTGACCTTTTTTATTTATCTTTGCAGAAAGCAAAGATGAAAAAGGTTATGAACAGGTTTTTTCTTTTCTGTGTGTTCGCCGCCACAACGGTTCCCCTGCATGCCGACAACATAGGTATGCTGGACCGATTAGACAGCGTTCTGCAGATGCAGCAGCACATAGATTCGGTAAAAAGGGAACGAATAGAGTACCGCAAGCAGCACATCGGCCAGGAAACCAACCCACGCATCAAGCTGCAGATATACCATGAAATATACAGGCAGTACAGCGTATTCCAGTTTGACTCTGCCATGGCCTACGTCGACAAGGGGCTGCAACTGGCCTCGGCGGTGAACGACAACTACTATACCGACCTGAATATTATCCACAAAGCCGACCTGCTTTCGAGCGGAGGACTGTACAGCGAGGCAGTAAAAACGGTGGAGCGCATCCGCGAGAGCTCCATTGACAGCCGCCTGCTGTTCGACTATTACTTCACATGTTTCCGCCTTTACAACTTCTGGGCAGAGTACTGCAACGACAACTTCTACAGTCCACAGTACCGTGATGCCGCCAAATACTACCTGGTAAAGGGCATTCGCTACCTCTCACCCCAAAGAGAAGGCTACGAATACTACATGGGCGAGTACTGTAACTACGTAAAGAGCGACCCTGCTGCTTCCATTTCCCACTACCACAAGGCGCTGGCAAAGATGAAACCCGACTCCCATTTCTATGCCATGACGTGCTTTGCGCTCTCCGACCTCTACCGGATACAGGAAAACGAGCAGAACTTCGAGAAGTATCTCATCATGGCCTGTATCAGCGATGCGGAACACTCTACCAAGCAATATCTGGCCTTGCAGAACCTGGCCGTGTACCTCTTTGAGCAGGATCCCGACAATATAGAGCGGGCGGAGCGTTACATCAGCATCTCGATGAACGATGCCAAGTTCTACAACAGCCGCCTGCGCATCCTCGAAATATCGCAGAAGTTGCCCGTTATCGTGTCCACTTACCAGGCCAAGGTGAAGCAACAAAACGACCGCATGCGTTACTTTCTCATCTTTATCTCCGTCCTGGCGCTGGCCATGGTGGCCGCTCTGTACTGGATATTCAGGCAGAACAGCCTCCTCACCTTCAGTCGCAAGGCCCTCGCCATGACCAATGAACAGCTGGTGGGCCTCAACGGCAGGCTCAAAGAACTGAACCGGCAGCTCATCGAGACCAACGAGAAACGCGAGGGACTGGCCAAACTCTACATCGACCTCTGCGCCAAGTACATCGACCGACTGAGCCGTTACCAGACCTTGGTGAAGCGCAAAATCAAGGCCAACCAGGTGAACGAGCTGCTCAGCCAGATATCTTCGTCGCGCCTGTCGGAAGAAGATGCGGCCACGTTCCTCAACCGTTTCGACAAAGCTTTTCTCGATCTGTACCCTACCTTCATAACAGAATTCAACCAACTGCTGCGCCCCGAGGCCCGTATTGACGTGGGAAACCACCACGCCATGACAACAGAACTGCGCATCTTCGCCCTCATCCGCCTCGGCGTCAGGGAGAGTTCGGAGATTGCGGGGCTGCTTTTCTACTCGCCGCAGACCATCTACAACTACCGTTCGGCCATGAAGAACAAGGCCATTAACCGCGACTCATTCGAGCGCGACGTGCTCAAGCTCTGCACCGTCATCAGGAGTTGAGGGGCCTGCAACTCGCGTCCGGAGCCCTTCCTGCATGCCGCGGGCGGGGGCTAACCTGCCCACCGCAATTGCAACATGCCCTCTTCAAGGCGCCTGAAGCTATCCTTTAAGGAGCTTGAATGGGGCATTTAAGCGCCTTGAAGGGCACCTCTTGCAGCGCTGCCCGTAAGTTGTTGCAGTGCAAGCAGTTACAAGCACCGCCGCCGGAAGCATTGTTCCTCATGCGCGGAAACCGGCAGCAAGGGGGCTCCCCCGCTCCCGCCGGCGCTCAATTTATGAGCGGAAGAAGCCTTGTTGTTAAATAAAATATGTATATTTGCACCGGCTTTACATGGCCGCACATATTCTACCAACTTGAATTCAACACGCTACGACATGAAAAAACTGCAGATTCTGCTTTCCGCATTGCTGCTCTCGGCCCCGGTGCAGGCCCAGCAGTACCCGTTCCAGAACCCCAACCTGCCGGCCCGAGAGCGGGCAGAAGACCTGTGCAAACGGCTTACTTTGGAAGAGAAAGCAAGCCTCATGCAGAACAACTCGCCCGCCATCGGGCGCCTGGGCATACCCCGCTTCGAGTGGTGGAACGAGGCCCTGCACGGCGTGGGGCGCAATGGCACGGCCACGGTGTTCCCCATCACCATGGGCATGGCTGCCTCTTGGGACGACGACTTGCTGCTGCGCGTCTTCACGGCCGTAAGCAACGAGGCCCGTGCCAAGAACACCTTGGCCCGCCGCAACGGCCAACTGGAGCAGTACCGCGGCCTCTCCTTCTGGACGCCTAACATCAACATCTTCCGCGATCCGCGCTGGGGGCGCGGGCAGGAAACCTACGGCGAGGACCCTTATCTTACCGCCGTAATGGGCCGGGCCGTAGTTAACGGGCTGCAGGGGCAGGACTCCCGCGGCCGTGCCCTGCCCGGTTCGCGCTACCGCAAGCTGCTGGCATGCGCCAAACACTTTGCCGTACACAGCGGTCCTGAATGGAGTCGGCACCAGATGAACATAGAGTCACTCTCGTCGCGCGACCTTTACGAGACCTATCTGCCGGCCTTCAAGTCGCTTGTTCAGGACGCCCACGTGGCCGAGGTGATGTGTGCATACCAGCGTTTCGAGGGCCAACCCTGCTGCGGAAGCAACAAGTTGCTGCAGCAGATACTGCGAGAAGAGTGGCATTTCGGCGGACTCGTGACGAGCGACTGTGGCGCCATAAGCGACTTCTGGGAACCGGGACGCCACGAATACGTAAAGACCGCCCGGGAAGCATCGGCCAAGGCAGTGGCCGTGGGCACCGATGTAGAGTGCGGAAACGTATATGCCAGCCTGCCGCAAGCCGTAAGAGACGGGCTTGTAAGCGAGAAGCAGATAGACAAGAGCTTAAAACGACTGCTCCAGGCACGCATCGAACTGGGCGATTTCGACCCCGACTCGCTCGTCTCCTGGACGCGCATTCCCGCCAGCTGCATAGCCTGCAACGAGCACCGCGAGCTGGCCCTGCAGATGGCAAGGGAGTCTATAACGCTGCTGCAGAACCGTGGCGGCATCCTTCCCCTGCCCAAGAATGCCGGCCTGCGCATAGCCGTGGTGGGCAATAATGCCGTAGACTCCACCATGCAGTGGGGCAACTACAACGGCTTCCCGCGGCATACGGTAACCATACTCGATGCCATCCGGCGCCAGGGTAACTACGTCAACTTTGTTGCCTGCCCGCTTACGGAGCCGCAGGAGCCAGCAGCCATCACGGCACAGGTGCAGGATGCCGACGTGGTTATCTTCGTTGGCGGCATCTCTCCGCGGCTGGAAGGCGAGGAGATGCCCGTAAACGTGGACGGTTTCCGTGGCGGCGACCGCACCGACATCGAGCTTCCGGCCACCCAGCGGGCCGTTATCAAGGCCCTGCACGAGGCAGGCAAGAAGGTTGTTTACGTAAACTGCTCGGGCTCGGCCATAGGTCTGGTGCCCGAGAGCGAGCATGCAGACGCCATTCTGCAGGCCTGGTACCCGGGCGAAAAGGGCGGGCAGGCCGTGGCCGAGGTGCTCTTTGGCGACTGTAACCCCAGCGGCAAGCTGCCTGTTACGTTCTACCGCGACGCCAGCCAGCTGCCTGATTTCAGCGATTACAGCATGCGCGGGCGCACTTATCGTTACTTCACGGGGCAGCCCTTGTATCCTTTCGGCTTCGGACTCAGCTACACCACCTTCGCCTACGGCAAGCCCCGGTACGCCCAAGGCACCGTAACGGTGGCCGTAACCAATACCGGACAGCGCGCAGGCGACGAGATTGTGCAGGTTTACATCCGCCGGCCGGCCGACCGACAGGGCCCCATCAAGAGCCTGCGCGGCTTCACCCGCGTGAGCCTCAAGGCCGGAGAAACCAAGACGGTAACCATCGCCATGCCGCGTGAACGCTTCGAGAACTGGGACGAAACGACCAACACCATGCGCGTGGTGAGCGGCAAATACACCGTCATGGTGGGCTCCTCGAGCGCCGAGAGCGACCTGCAAAGCATCAACGTAACTATCAAATAAAACCTCATGAACCAAAATCAAACGGGTAGCAGAGCCTACCTTTTCTCTATTGTGCTGGTCGCCGTGCTCGGTGGACTGCTCTTCGGCTACGACACGGCCGTAATTTCAGGAGCCGAAAAGGGCCTACAGGCGTTCTTCATGGGCGCCAAGGACTTTACCTACACCAATGGTTGGCACGGCTTTACCTGCGCCTCCGCCCTGGTTGGATGCGTCATCGGCTCGGCCGTCTCGGGCTTTCTGGCCACCAACATGGGGCGCAAGCGGTCGCTTATCCTGGCCGGATTGCTCTTCTTCATCTCCGCCTGGGGCTCCATGATGCCCGAGAGTTTCGGCCTCTTTCCCAAGGGTCAGCCCA
>LAHS01003038.1_pt1 | contig 37902 bp, 29 predicted proteins | sample 329651 | NCBI WGS metagenome assembly LAHS01 (sample SAMN03275699, study PRJNA271635) | activated sludge metagenome | isolation source: sample C-1 Sludge from hydrolytic chamber (first chamber) of Anaerobic...
CTGTCTTAACATTTTCTTTTTTATCTGATGAAGACTGATTCGAAGAAGAAGCGTGTGAAACTTGCTGCGGTGCGGAAACTGATTTTGCCGCGGCATTGTTTTTTTCTGCGGGTGCCGGAGAAGAAGCTGCAGTCTGTGCCATGCTGCTTTCTGATTGTCCTTCGCCGGAAATTTCTGTTACTCCGCGGCGGGATGGCTTAGGCGGAACAACTTCTGCGTATGCAGGAGCAGTTGTTCTCGTGCCTGCTGGCGCAACTTCATCAGTTACTGTTGCATCGAGATAGTCGTCGATGTACTGGCCGGTAAGCGCATCATTTTTATAGAAATGCAGAACCGTTTTTCCGCTTGTGCGTGACCTGAGCGCGAACGTCGTATTCGTTGTATCGAGCTTCCGTCCAAAATATCCGAAGAGCGGTGTTTTTTCTGTTTCGCCAAGATAGACCCAGCCGGTGCCGGGATACACAACATCGAGGTACTGATTTTTCTTCACGGTGACAGATCTCGACGGTTTGATAACGACAGGAGCTGCAGAAATCGGCTCTGCTGTAGAAGGTGCCTGTTCTGTTTCTGTCTGTTTTGTTTTTGCAGTCTGTGACGATGATGATTTATTCTGCAGTGCTGATTGTTGTGCAGCCGCTGTGGTTTTTGATTGTAATGCTGTCGCCGTTTTAGCCGGTGATTTTGCGGCTGCAGTTTGTGCCGGCGACGCTGGTGCTGTCTGAGCAGACTGTGCCGGCGTTTGTGCAGAAGACGGTTGTGCCGCGGATGACGCTTGTTCTGCTGGCGTCTGTTGAGCTGAAGCTTGTGCCGGCGCATTTTGTGTTTGTGCAGCAGCAGAAGTTTTTGTTTCTTCTGCAGGTGCGTCGCGGACAACAGGCTCTTCCGGTATGCTTTGTAAATTTGATGTGTCGATTACAGTGTCTTCTGATTCGGGAGTCTCATCAGATGATACGATGACAGCTTCGTCTGAGTCAATTTTTTCAAGAGCTGGTTCGGAAGCCTGTTCTGAAGAAGTGTCTGTCTGTGCCGGTGAAGGCTGTTCTGTTGTACTAGGTGTACTATTTAAAGCAGGCTGTTCGGAAGTCTGCTCTGATTGTGTATTATTGTCGTTCTGTCCGTTTACTGCGGACGGCTGAGACTGTTCTGCGGCTGTTTTATTGCTGCTGTCTCCTGAACTGTTTTCCTGTGCGGGCGCATTTGTGCTTTTGGGCAGCGATGCGCATGAAAAAAGGATGAGTGATAAAACTGCTAGTGCAGCGGTAAAACTTCTTTTCATAATTACGGCGCAGCTCCTGTTATATCTCCGGCGATTCCATCATTTGCATTTTTTAATTCTTCGAGTGAACGGCCGTCGGGAGTAGTAAACCATTTTTTTACTTCGTCATCTTTCCACGACGAACCTGTATCGCGCGACTGATAATATTCTTTTTCGAGCGCAGGTCCGTCGGGAATAATTAATTCCTGGTCAGCATTAAAATCTTCGAGTTTCGGCACTGCTGTTTTTGAAGGGCATGCCTGAATAAAAATGACGATGACTGCAGTGAAAAACAAAAAGATACCAATCGAGACAAGTATGGCGATGAGCCGTTTTTCCCGAAAGAAATCCTTAATGTTTTCCAGAAGCACATCGAACATTATTATTCTCCGTCAGTCTTTTTTTCGCTGCCGTCAGCAGACGGTGCTTTTTCTCCGCCGTCATTCTGTGCGCCAGCTTCAGCCTTTGCGTTTTCAGGCGCCTTACTGTCAGCAGAAACCGCAGCGGCTTTTTCTCCGCCGTCATTCTCTGTGCCAGCAGCGGCTTTTGCTGCTTCTGTAGCTTTTGCGTCAGCGGCTGCCTTTGCGGCTGCAGCTTCTTCTTTAGCTTTTTTGGCGGCTTCCTTTTCCTGCCGCTCGTGCTCTTCAATGACAGGGTCGGTGATTGTGCCGTCTGCATTGAATATGCGCTTGGGCGGGCGAGGCGGAACAACGATTCCTTCTTCCGGCTCAACGTCTTCTTCAACAAATGTATCAGGCGGCTGCAAGTCTTCGCCTGTCTTTATGTCCTTATCGAGACGCATTGTAATAATCTTACTGATTCCCGGTTCTTCCATCGTAACGCCGAGCATCGTTCTTGCGCCCATAACAGTCTTTTTGTTATGCGTAATTACGATGTACTGGCTGAGCCGTGCGAACGAGCGTAGCGCCTGAACAAAGTTCGTTACGTTTTTGTCGTCCAAAGCTGCATCGATTTCGTCGAGCAGACAGAACGGCGACGGGCGGACCTGGTATGTAGCAAACAGAAGTGCAACTGCGGTCATCGTTTTTTCACCGCCGGAGAGAAGGGCGATGTTCTCAAGTTTCTTTCCTGGCGGCTGCGCGAATATGTCGATACCTGTTGTAAGAACATTCTCCGGATCAACAAGCCTGAGTTCTCCGCGTCCGCCGTTGAACAGTCTGCGGAACATATTGTGGAAATTCTTTTTTATCTTGTTGTATGTGTCGAGGAAAAGCTCTGTTGACTTCGACTTGATTTCTTCCGAAACGCGTATCAGGTTTTCGAGTGACTTGTTCGTGTCGTCGTAGCTTGCCTGGAGTTTTTCGTAGCGCTCCTTCTGCTCGCCGAATTCTTCCGGCGCCATAAGGTTCACCTGTCCAAGATTCTTGAAGTCTTCCTTTGCCTGCGCAAGTTTTTCGCGCAGCACTGCGGAAGGCGTCGTAATTTTGTACATGCGCTCTTCGAATTCCATAAGGTCGCGCGAATGAGTGTCGATGAAGTTCTGCTTAATGTTGCGGATATCGTTGTCGCTTGTAACAAGGTCGAGCGTAAGTTTTTCATACTGCGACTGGAACTTCGACTGTTCTTCCTGCTTTTTGCGGAGCGCATTCTGTTTGCCGCTTACGCTTGTGTTGCATTTTTCGATCTCTTTGTTAAGGTCGTTCATCTTGTCAGCGCATTCACCGCCGCGCTGATCGATAGTTGCAAGCACGCTCTGAATTTCTTCAATCTGGCCTGCGAGGTCTTCCGAGCGTTTCTGCTCGTTGAACAGCTCCTCGTCATTTTCGCGCAGTGTGTTCTGTTCACCGGCAAGCGTGCGGCGGAGAATTTCTGTCTGCTGTTTTGACGCAGCAATCTGCGCATTCATTGCCGCTTCGTTTACGAGCAGCTTTGAAAGTGTTTCTTTGTATTCATTGATTTTTTTGACGAGTCCTGCATTTACAGACTGCAGTTCTTCAATATGTTTTTTGATTGTGTCGACGCGCTTTGCGTTATCGCTTATCTTGAGGTCGATTGCGCGTTTCTTTGTGATGATGCCTTCAGGAGAAAGGAATTCATCGATGAATGAAGGAACTGTTGCCGCATAATCAGCAATTGCTTTTTCAAGCGATTTGATGAGATTTGAAACTTCTGTAAAAGCCTGCACTGCGTCTGTCGCGAATTTTGCGCACTCGTCAGCGCTGTGTCCTTTGAGAGAAGCAAAGTCTCCGAAAATATTTTTACGGCCTTCTGCATAGACGCGAAGTTTTCCGAGCTGAGTGTCGATATCTTCCTTAGCTTTTTTGCTCGATGCGGAAGAGAAGCCTGTGTCTTTCAGTTTTTTATCAAGCTCTGTAACGATGTCTTCGGTAATCGCCTCAAGTTCTTTCTGGAATGATTCGCGCTCTTCGTCGAGCTTGTCGATTTCCTTTGAGTTGTCTGCGGCATGCTTGTCGTTCTCGTCAATCTGGCTTTCTGCGGACTGAATGTTGTTCTGGAATGACTCGATGTTTTTCTTAACATCCTCAAGCTGCTTTGCCTTTGCGTGAGTGTCAGCATCCTGCTCGTCGATTTCGTCGTTGAGACTGTCGATTCGTTCCTGAATCGCTTTCTTGTGAAGTTCAATCTGACCGATTTTTTCCTTAATCTCGCCGGCCTGCAGATTGAGCTGTTTCGCCATTTCTGCTTTGCCAGTTTTTTCGGTCTGAATCTTAACAAGTTCCTGCTGCAGTTCGCTCATCTGAGTCTGCAGTCCGCGGATTTTATCGTTGTTTTCTGTCAGTGTGTCGAGAATCTGTTTGATTTCAGCCTGAATTGCGTCTCGTTTTTCTGCCGCTTCTTTTAATGCTGCTTCGTGGCGCGCTTTGTCCTGCGTAAAATCTTTGAGACGGAGAAGCTGGATATCAAGCTCATAATTGAAAATCTCGTCCTTGTATTTGCGGTACTTGATTGTCTTTTCACTCTGGACTTTGAGTGTTTCGTAGCTTCTTTTGTTTTCTGCAAGCGCTACTTCAATCTGCGCGAGGTTCTGGCGTGTGCGCTCAAGCTCTCGTTCTGCTTCTGCGCATTCAGCTTTGCTGCGGCTGATTCCTGCTGCTTCCTCAAAAAGATAGCGGCGGTCTTCCGGCTTGCTTGAAAGAATCTGGTCGATTTTGCCCTGTTCCATGACAGAGTACGCGGCTTTGCCGACACCAGTGTCCATAAAAAGACGTCTGATTTCGCTCGGACCTACCTGACGGTTGTTGATAAAATATTCGCTTTCACCGGAACGGTAGAGGCGGCGTTTGAGTGCGATTTCAGTGTCTTCAAGGGGAAGAAGACCGTTTTCGTTCAGAATAGTAAGCGTGACTTCCGCAATGTTCAGCGGAGGGCGCGATTCTGTGCCGTTGAAAATAACGTCTTCCATCTTATCGGCGCGAAGGTTTTTCGATTTATTTTCAGCGAGTACCCATTTTACAGCATCAACGACGTTGCTCTTGCCGCATCCGTTAGGACCGAGCAGGGCAGTGATGCCGTCAGCAAATTCAACGTGGGTTTTATCGGCGAATGACTTGAAGCCGAACATGTCAAGACTTTTAAGAAACACGGAAAACCTCTTTTTATTCAATAGACAATATCACCCGATTATAGCAAAAATGAATGTCAGTTTCAACGGAATCTCTTGTATTCTTGCTTTCATGTAGTATACTCAGTCAATATGAAGAAAGTATGTTTTATGGCAGCCAGAAAAACTGTTTTGTGTCCTTTTGTTTCTTTTTTAGCCGGAATTTTCTTTCTTACGCCGATTTTTCTCTGCGTTTCCGGATGCTCATCATCAAAATCAAAATATCCGCATACTGAATCTCAAAAAGCGCTCTGCACGTCTGTAATTTCGTATGTGCAATCAAATGTATCCGCTTCAAACGAGCTTGTGCGCATCATGGAAAGCGTGTATGACTCGTGCGGAAGCGGGACGAGCGGCAATTCGTCTGACTCCGGTCGCGGAACTGCAGTGTCGCTTGCTGAATATCAGATTCCTATGCTCAAAATTCCGCAGCATGCGCTCGATGAAGAAACAAAAAGCGCGCTCAAAAACTCGCCGTTTAATGCTGAAGATGTTCAAGCCGTGAACGATATGCTGTTTGCCGAGATGAATGCGCAGTATCTTTCCCTCGCTGTTATCCGGACCGAGCCGAACCGTTCGTACGCAGATTTACAGAAAACACTTCGCCAGTTTGTTTCTGCATACAGACTTACTGTTGCAAAGGCGCTGGCTCCTATTCGCAATGACTTTGAGCCTTTAGCTTCGTTTGCCGCGAGTCAGCCAAAAACAGAAGTTGCAGCAGAAAAAGATGCAGCTGACTACGCGCTTGCCTCATCCGCGCGCATGGTCGAATTCAATCATATCCCGGAAGGCGAGGCGCTTGAAAAAGCACTGCAGAAAAGCGGCATGAGCGTTGTGGAATCAAAATCATACGAGCGGAGAATAGGTAAACTGCTTGCCGGAAAAACAAACGAATAGCAATCGGAGTGTAATCAGTTTTGTTCTTTAATGTAAACCTTTTAGTAATGCAAAAGTTTACAATTAGTCCTGACTGTCTGTTTTGTCTTCATCATCAGGTGTTTCACCAACATCTTCCGGTGCTGCGAGTTTTCCGTCGTAGAGCACTTTGGGATATACTTTAAGTCCGAGCTTTTTTTCAAGCGCGGCGTATTTCCTCATTTCCCATGCGTCTCCGATTACAATATTTGTTCCTGTCCTTCCGGCACGGGCTGTTCTGCCCGCTCTGTGGATAAAAAAGTCGTCGTCCGACGGAAGATCCATCTGAATGATATGGGTGATTCCCTGTATGTCGAGTCCGCGCGCTGTTAAGTCGCTTGTAACGAGGATAGGGCATTTGCCGCTTCTAAAACGGTCGATGTATGATTTGCGCTCGACTTTATCTGTTTTTGCATGAAGCCCTGCGCAGTTGATTTTATGGTAGGTGAGTTTGGAGACAATATTCTCGACCTGGTCCGCGCGGCTTGTAAATACGAGCGCTTTGGGCGGTTTGATTGCGGTAATCAGTTTTCTGAGCGTTTCGATTTTGTCTCGCTGTTCAGCATACAAAGCAAGGTGAGTGATTCTTTTGCGCAGCACGTCTTCCGGCGGAAGAAAAAGTGTTTTGAGCGTTCGCGATGTATCATCAGTATTCAAAGCAGACTCAAGAATCCGCTCTGTATTCTTTGTGACTGTAGCGCTGCATCCGACAAGCTGTGTGCCTTTTTTCATTGCGCGGACAAGGGCAACAGTGTCATCGCGAAGCTCCGGCGCGAGCAGACGGTCTGCTTCGTCGAGAACAAGTGTCTCAACGCCTTCGAGCTTGAGTTTTTTAAGGTGGAACAGTTCGAGAAGACGCGCCGGTCCTCCAATCACGACAGCAGGCTTTTCCTTAAGAAGCTCAACCTGACGTTTGAGAGGCGAGCCTCCAATCAGAAGCGCTGCGCCGAGTTTTGTTATAAGCTGGACTTGTACTTTTATTTGCGCTGCAAGCTCGTATGTTGGAGCTGCAATCACGAGAAGCACTTCGTGTTTCGGATTTTCCTGTGATTCAATTTTCTGAATAAGCGGCAGAAGGTAGGCGAGTGTTTTGCCCGTTCCTGTTTCGCTCTGAAAGATGACAGAGTCACCGGCGGCTACAATAGGAATTGCCTGTATTTGTACCGGTGTAGGAACAGTGATTTCGTTTGAAGCAAGTTTTTCAATCAGCTCAGCGCTGATTCCGAGTGCAGTAAATGCCGTAGTTTCGTTCATGCGCAAACTATAGCATAGAAAGGAATGAAATGCTATAATAGTTGAATAATGAAAGTAGGCATCGACACATTCGGATGCGACCACGGTCGTTCTGGACTAGGCTCATATCTTTGTTCTCTCGCCGCAAATCTAAAGAATGATGAAAAGACTGAATTCAGTCTTTTTGGCGCGGAACTCGACCGGTATACGTATACCGGCGACAATGGCCTGAATTATGACGGTGTCTCTTTGATTGATACAGTTACAGCTGAACGTTTATGGCATCTTTTGTTTGCCAACCGATTTGCTTCACAGAAAAAGTATGACGTTGTTCTGTATCCCGCCGCTGCGCATATGATGCCGCTCACATTTACAGTTCCCGGTGTAGCCGTTGTAAATGACATTGTATCGGACTTTCTGAGCGGCAAGCACGATGAATGGTCAGTTTTCCGCATCAAACACAGTTTAAAGAAAGCTGACCGGGTTATTGCCGCAAGCCAGTACATCAGAAAGGACCTTGAAAAACTCGGCATCGATTCAGACCGCATTGTCGTTATTCACAACGGCATCGATCACTCAAGTTTTTATCCGCGCGAACTTCTTTCTCCCAATCTTATCGACATAAAGCCGTTTGCAATCCAGCGGCCGTATTTTATTTACGCTTCGCGCATGTCTTCTCCTACAAAAAAACACGTTGAGCTCATAAAAGCGTTTACGCTGTTTAAGGAAAAAACGCATCTTCCTCACAGGCTTGTCCTTGCCGGAAGCGAAGGTCCATGCTCAAAGGCTGTGCACACAGAAGTGTTCAAGTCTCATGCCGCATCGGATATTTTCATCACAGGTTTTTTCCCGCACGAAAGTTTTCCTGAATTGTACTCAGGTTCCGAAGGATGCATTTTCCCGTCAGTGAGCGAAGGAGTGGGACTTCCTGTTCTTGAAGCAATGGCAACAGGTATTCCTGTAGCGTGCGCAAAAAGCGGTGCGCTCCCCGAAGTTGCTGGCGACAATGCGCTTTATTTTGACTCGGACAATATCGAAGAAATGGCAGCTGCGATGGAAACGCTTGCAACAGACAAAACAAAGTGCAAGCAGCTTATCAGCGGCGGCATAGAATGGACAAAGCGTTTCAGCTGGGAAAAGACAGCCCAGATGACGAAAGAAGTTTTAGAGCAGGTATCCCGCTAAAAGAGCGAAAATCACATAAAAAAAACAGAGGCCTAAGACCTCTGTTTTTTTTATACTCAGCGACAGAATTGCGCGTCACCAGATGCAAAATCCTAATTGCCAACACCCTTGTGTTTATAATGAACACAGCGCATGGATGCGCGTCATCGGATACAAAAATTAAATGCCGACAGAACTGCATGTACGCAGTTCTGTCCAAGTAAAACCGCCAGGGAGGGCGTTTTTACGACTACTCCCCGTCGACTGTAACGCCGTGATGTTTCTGCTGGAATTTTTTCAGCATAGCAACACCGTTGCGTTTTCCGTTGTAGACGAATCCGCCGTTCCAGTACTCAAGCGCTGCGAACAGTGCGTTTCCGCCGTCCTGATCATCGCTTTTCTTTGTGCGGAATGAAACGTAGTTTGCAAGTTCCTCAAAGTTCTGGTTGTGCAGGCATTCAAGACGCTTACGGTTGAATTCATTCCACTTTTCGAGGTCTTTGAATCCTTCGCCTTCATCTTTTACAATAAGATGTGCGTGTGTCGGGCTGAATGAATACCAGACCTGGACTTTCTTGTTGATGTCGCAGTGGTTTCCGTGTTTTACAGCATTTTTGATGACTTCGCTGATCTGCTGCTCAAGAAGGTTGATTTCCTTGATTTCAAGCGGCGCAGACTGGACAATCAGAAGGGTGAAATACCGGATCTGGCGGAAGTCAGACGGAAATTCCTTATAGAGCATATTTGTCGTATCAAACAGCGGATCATTATCATCCGAACGAAGTTCTTTAATCGGTTCCATAGTTACTCCTCTCGTCTCTCTCCGGTTTGCTTTTAGTCATTCACCATAAGCAGTGCTTCTTCGACACTGTTTGCAATCGGGAAATATCCCATCAGCTTTGTCAGTTCAATGACCTTTTTTACCGAGCCGTGAATATTAGAGATCGCGAGCTTCAGGTTCATTTTCTTGATCGTAGAGCAGATGTAAATAAGCGCACCAATTCCCGAAGAATCGATGTAGTCGACCTGTTCAAGATTGATAATGAAGTTCTTGACGTTCTTTTCAAGCATCTTCATCACCAGCTCCTTGAGCTTATAGGAGTTGTACAGGTCCATCTCTCCGTTTACGTCGATGATATACACGTCACCATTTTTACGTATTTTCAGTTCCATAAAAAACTCCTTTTAGTTACTGAATTTTTACAACAAGAAGCGTCTGGTCATCGTGCAGCTTTTCGGTGCCGACAAACTTCTTTATATCTGTTTTTACCTGGTTTGCAATATCTTTACCAGGTAATTTTGTATTTGCTTTTATAACAGCAGTCAGTTTTTCGAGGGAATACTGCTGGCCGGCTTCATTGAGAGCTTCAATGAGCCCATCACTAAAGGTAATCACAATATCGCCCGTTTGTACAGTAAAATCGATGTCTTTGTAGACTGTAGACTTTTCGACGCCGACCGGTTCATATGATTCCGACACCTTGCTCAAGGTTCCTTTTGCGGCAGAGTAGTAGTAAACCGGAGTTGTACCGCCTGTTGCAATCTGGAAGCGGCGTTTTGTCGGGTCATAGTTGATAAGCGCAACTGATGCAAAATGGTCAATATTTGTTTCCGAGCAGATGCCGCGGTTTGTCCAGCCGAGGATTGTGCCTGCGGACTGTGTCGTGTTCACAATGAGGCGGAGCATAGCGCGGATCATAACCATGATGACGAGCGAGTTCATGCCTTTGCCGGCGACATCAGCCATGATAAATGAAACACGGTCGCGGCGGGAGGGCAGAATATCGAAGAAATCGCCGCAGACACTTGATGACTGGTCTGTGAAGCTGCCGATCGAAAGTCCTGGAACAACAGGAAGCTTTTTGGGGATAAGAAGACCCTGCATGTTGCTTGCAATAGATGCTTCCTTTGTCATTTCTGTGTGCTCGACGAATTCCTGGAAACTGAACATGCTCTTGATTGCTGTTGAAGCGAATTCAGAAAGTGTCTGTGCCTGGCTGAACTGGTCTTCTGTGAACGGCTCTGTTCCGGATTTGCGTGCAAGTGCGACAAGTCCAATCACAGTATCGCGCAGCTTCATCGGAATGATGATGTAGCTGCCTGTCTTGAGGAATTCTTCAGGACTGTTCTGGAAAATGCGGTCGTCTGTAATAGAATTTTTAATAAGCTCGGCTTTTCCTGATTTTACGATATCGCCGAAAATGTTGTCGTGGAACGGAAACTGCGAGAATTTAAAATTCGTCGAGACGCGTATCGGTTTGTGCGGCAAATCCGACGGAAGTTTGTACGGGGGAGGAAAATCTCCGGCGAATGACTTGACGGAAACAATATCGTCAAAATCGTCGACAAGAAGAATTGCGCCGCCGTCGGCATGTGTCAGGTCGATGACCGACTTGTTGATTGTGTCGAGCAGGTTCTGGAATCCTTCTTTCTGCGAGAAACCGTCTGCTGCAGTGATGAGGAATCCGCGTCCTATATCAAGAAGGTTGATTTCTTCCTGAGTGACTTTCTTTACAACTGCGGCCGGTTCTGCTGACTCACTCGTTTTTTCTTTGCCGTTCTTTGATTCCTTCGCCTTTGATTTTCCGAAGGCGAGGAGAATTGTATACGGAACAAAAAGAACTGCTGCGGCAAGAAGATAAATGGCAAAAATTGTCATGCCGGGATCGAATACTGTATGAACGCACCCGGCTATTACTACCGCAAGCGACAGAAAGGAGATGAAACTGACTTTTGCCGTGTTGCGCAGTTTAACGATGAGAAGAAAAATACAGAGGATCAACGCAACGAAAGCTGTACAGATAAGAGGAATGTATGCGATTGCGTCTAATTCGGACAAATTTTTACTCCTGAAAATTATACAATGGTTTATATTACCATTGAACTATTCTGCCGTCAAGTTTTGAGCGCCGACTTTTGCCGCCGGCTTTTTTCCTTTTTTCTGGAGACGGAAATGCTCGAACTTGTTCAGCAGAGAGCGCAAAAACGTCATTCCGAACCGCTGCGAGAACGAACTTGCCACGTCGTCAAGCGGATAGTCTGAGCCGAACTTGTGCTTGAGCTCATCCCAGTATTTAATCAGCCATACGTACATGTCGCTTTTTGTGCGGTGCGGGAAGCCCCGCATCATGTGCTGCTTGTCGATTACATTGATTACAGGCATATAGACTGTATTGAACCACGACGTAATAGCGTCTTCCATGCTGATTTCAGTCGGTATGTTCATGTTTATATAGTATTTGTGGGTCAGAATATGGTTGTAAATCACGTCGTACTGGCCGGGTACGGAAAAGTCGAGGCACCAGTAGTCTGTGATGTCGCCGAACGCCGTTTCCGAGTAGAACGTACGTTTTTCGTAGTTGATGACCTGCTTTGTCATCTTTTCGAGGGAGTCGCCGGGCTTGAGCCGTATCTCGCTCTGGAGGCTGACGACTTCCGCATCGATGAACTCGACGCCGCGCGCCTTTGCCACTGAAACGCGGTGGTTTCCGTCGCGCACAAAGTAGACGCCGCCGAGCTCGTACAGCGATATGGGCGGGAGGTTGATGTCGTTTATGTGCGCCATGTCGATGTGTTCCCATCTTGTTTTGAGATGGATGCTTTTCGGGAAGAAACGGTTGTCGAAGTCTCGGTATCTGCCTTCGCTTCCGACAATCAGCTTTACAGGGACAACCTGCATTCCTTTGTAGATCTCGTCTTTCGGGCGGAGAAGCTTCTTTATGTCTGAGAAGGAAATAAGGGTTGCTTCGTCCGGATTAAGAAAATGCTGTACTTCGTTGAACAGCGCGCTGTTGTTGCGTGCCTTTGAAAAATCGTCTTCTGTCTGGGTCGACAGCAGTTTGTCGCTCATTTTGTATTTTGTACTCCGTTTATTTCTATTATATAATGGCTGTATGCGTTGACGACCGTCGTTGCTCCGCTCACAGTGACGCGGGGCGTCGAAAGATCGTAAAGGTGTATATGTCCGTGCACAAGAAACTGCGGCTTGAATTTTCTGATGAACCAGTTGAAGCAGGTGAATCCTTTATGGCACGGATCCTCAAGGTCATGGATATGGCGGGGGCTTGCGTGCGTGAGAAAAATGTCGAGATAGCGGCCGTATTTGAGCTTGTTGTATATAAGCGACGGTGCCATTTCGAGCAGATGGAAAAGCATCTGTCTGTCTGTGTACTGGTCGAGTCCCTTGTTGTATCTGATTGAGCCTGAGACGCCGGCGATGAGAAGAGGCGTGTCTTTTCCTGTCTTTGTGTTTTTAATTGTAAATGACTTGTCGGCGATTACTTTGAATCCGGCGTAGACGGCGCCGTGGCTGTGGCTCATGTCGAATGACTGTGTTGCAACTTCATTCGTCGGGTGCGCGCCGCCTGTCTGAAGTGTGCTGCTCTTGTGGTAAAAGGCAAAGTCGTTGAGGTTGTGGTTGCCGAAAATAAAGTATGTCGGCTTGTTCAGTGTTGAGACAATGAAATCGATGTAGTCGGCGCTGAGGTCGCCAGCGCAGAGAACAGCGTCAATGTCTGCGAACCGTTCTTTTGCGGCGGCACTGTAGACGAGCGGGTCGATCTGGTCGGAAACACAAAGAATTTTCATGCGGCTCAGACACCCGCTTTTGCAAGAATCTTTTCTAGTTTTTCTTTGCCGACGAGTTCAATCGGTCTGTTTTCGGCAAATCCTGACGCTGAGCTTGTAAAACCGGAACTTGTGCAGATAATCGCCTTTGTGCAGTTCTCTGTTTTTATCGTATCGAGAATTTTTCTGATTTCAGCGTCTTCTATAGGCTCGCTGTCGCGGTAGAAGCAGACAAGAAAAAGCTGCTTGCGCATGTTCATCCAGTCATCGGACTTCGATTCTGTTGTAATCATCTGTACTCCCCATTTCTGAGAGTCAATTTTCTGTGAGGACATGCCGAATCCTGTCGCGGCTGCCTTTTTGCATATTTCGATGAATTCGTCCTGCGAGCACGTAAGGTATTCCTTCATGCTGTCGTTTGACTGGAGATCTCTGTATTCGGTGAGCTTTGCGGCAACGTCGCGGAACGAGTGGTTGTGCTGGTAAATGATGTTCCACTGTTCGATTGCCTTGTCTATCGAGCGGTTCTTTTCGTAGCAGGCAGCAAGAAAATACCGCGCATACAGTGTTTCCTGGCTGTTTTCGTCCTTGGAAGCCTTTACCGCGCGGTCAAATTCGGCAAGCGCATTGTCTACAGAGTTCGCCATCATGTAGCATGAGCCGCGCTCAATCAGCGAGCGCTGGCGGAATTCGGGGTCGCGGAGCGCCTTTTCAAATGCGTTGACTGCTCCGGGGTAGTCTTTTCCTTCCTTGAGAATTTTTCCGAGATAGTAGTAGCTGGAGAATGTTTCCGGGCTGAGCGATATTGCAAGGTCTATCTCTTTCTTGGCGTCGCTGTACTGCTTTGCGCGGAAAAGAAGAAGTCCGAGCGATGCATGGGCTTTTACATGGCGCCTGTTGAGCTGTATTGCTTTCTGATAGTAGCCGATTGCAAGATCAGCCCTGTTTTTCTGTTCATAAATTTTGCCGGAGTAGAAGTAATTTTCTGCATTTTTGGGATCGAGCTTTGTGAGAAGGAGAAATTCCTTGAGCGCATCGTCAGCCTGGTTGAATTTAAGATAAAGCTGTGAAATTTGTCTGCGGAATTCAACTTCTGGAATTGAGCCGTCGAAAATTGCGTTTTCATTTACAAGCTTGAATTCCATGAGCGCAAGCTCTGATTTATTGTCAGAAAGATATGCTTTGCCGAGGTAATAATGGGCGATATAGTCACGCTGGTCTTTTGCGATTATTGTTTTTGCAAGCCGTTCTGCGGCGCCGTATTTCTGCTGCTTGATGAGTTTGACAATGCCATCGATTTTTTTTGGCTGAAGAACTGATTTGATTACAAAGAAAGCCAATACTCCAACACCGACGGTGAGGGCAGCAATGATAATTATCTGAACCGTGGCCATGAGTCCTCCGATTATTTAAAAGAAAATAAATCGATTGTATTTATTGTAAGAGTAGTCTTTTTATGTCAATATGTCAAATATGAAGGAAATGGGAGCGGATGTAATGAATTTGAAAAAATATGCCTTTATTGCCGCACTTGCCGTTGTTTTCGCTTCTGCCGTTTTTTGTCAGAATCTTTCTTCGGACTTTTCGAGCGGCGAATCGCTTTTCCGGCAGAATAAGCCGCAGGAGGCGATTCCCGTGCTTGAAGCGGCTCTGAAAGATCCCGCTGTTGATCCTGCTGCATACATATATTTAGGGATCGCTTATTATCAGACTGGTAACTTTAAGAAATCGCTTGATGTTTGTATAGACGGAATGGAAAAAGCCGGTACAAACAAGCGGGTGCTTGCATTTAATGCAGGAAACTCTGCGTTTGCGCTCGGCGACTATGCTAAGGCCGAGGAATGCTATTCACTTGCTTCTGCTGCTGACGCTGCTGATCCGGCGCCTGTGCTGAACAGGTCGAATGCGATTTTAAAACAGGGACGGCTTCAGGATGCGATTTCGTCGTACGAGCAGTTTCTGGCTATGGCACCGGCTGATGAGCAGTCATCCAAAGTGACCGAGCTTGTGTCAGCTCTCAAGGATGAGCTTGCCCGCCGTGAGCAGGAGCAGGTCCGCCAGGCTGAGGAAGCCGCGCGCATAAAAGCTGAGCAGGAGCGCATCGCTGCCGAAAAGGCGGAAGCTGAGCGCGTGGCAGCTGAGAAGGCTGCGGCGGAAAAAGCAGAGCAGGAGCGCGTTGCTGCGGAAAAGAAAGCTGAGGCAGACAGAATTGCAGCCGCGCAAAAGGCTGAGGCAGACCGGAAAGCTGCCGAAGAAGCTGCAGCTGCCGCAGAGCGCAGAAAGAAACTGCTTGAGGATGTCGCTGCATCCCTGCAGAATACAGATACCGAAAATATGTCCGCAGGTGCGGAAGATGTAATGGAGTACCAGAATGAATCTGAACTGGAATAGCAAAAAGAATAAAAAGAAAAACGTGATTGCAGCGGTTGCCGCCGCAGTTTGTCTTGTGCTCGTATGCGGGTTTGGCGCCGTTTCATGCCGCGGGTGCAAAAGTGATGACGGAGAGCGCCGCAATACGCTTGAGCTTGCCCGGAAATACATCGACCGCGGAGACTATGAGCATGCGCTCAGTCTTCTTGACGGTCTTCTCATAAAGAACGCTGACGACCAGGAAGCGAACGCCTTGATGGATGAAACAATGGCGCGCAAAAACGGTACGTGGACCGGCGCTGATGCACAGAAAAACAAGACCGGATCTGCGGGGCTGGCGCCGGAACCGGCTGCACCTGCGTCTTCTGTGAATGCGGCGGCGGAAGCTGAAAAAGCAAAGAAAGCACAGGCGGCGGAAGCTGAGGCCGAGCGTAAGGCGGAAGCGGCTGCTGCAGCTGCGCAAAAAGCTGCTGAAGAGGCAAAAAGAAAGGCTGAGGAGGAAGCGCTTGCAAAGAAAAATGCGGCGCTTCAGAATCAGATAGCGAAAGTCAATAACGAGATTGCCCTGGGAAAGACGGCGCTTTCGGCTGGAAAGATAAACGATGCTGTGTCACACTTTGACGCAGCAAAAAAGTCCCTCCCGGAAAGCGAATCAAAGTTCTCTGCAGGCAAACTGTCTGAAATAGCAGAGATTCTGTATGATGCCGGACAGACGGCTTCTGACGGAAACAGCCGTTCGAAGCTTGACAGCAGTGCGTCAGACTATGCGGACAGCTCACTCAAACTCGATTCGTCAGATGCAAGAGCGCATTATGTTTTGGGTATGGAAGCGTTCGGCAGCCGCGATTACAGCACAGCTGTCTCTGAGCTTACAAAAGCTGTTCAGAGCGACAGCACGAACTATGTCTATTTCTACAATCTCGGAAAGGCTCAGTTCTCGACAAAGGCGTATGCGGAGGCTGCAGAGTCATTCCGCTCGTCATCAAAAATAAACAAGTCTTTTGTTCAGTCTCAGTACAATCTTGGCCTTACACTCAACAAGCTTACGAGAACGAATGAAGCGCTCGCTGCTTTTCAGACAGTAACGTCGATTAATCCTCAGTTTGACAAAGCGTATGTTGAGACAGCGCGCATTCTTGCAAGAAAAAATGATACGGCAGGCGCGCTGGCAGCTTATAAAAAAGCGCTTGCCGTGAATCCGTCGAACAGCGCCGCGCTTCAGGAAGCAGGTTCAGTCTGCTTTACGGCAGGAAAATATCAGGACGCAGAGACATACTTCACAAAGTCACTCTCGCTCTTAAAGCCGGGCGAAAATGATCCGCAGACATGCTACAATCTTTCGACAGTCCTTTTTGCGGAAAACAAAGTGAATGACGCTTTCTCGTACGCGCAGAAGGCATACAGCACAAAAAATTCAATCAGCTCGAATGCTGCAAAAGCGAATGTTGTTTACAACTACGCGCTCATGTGCGAAAAAACAGGGAAGACAGACGAGGCGATTACAAAATACCAGGAAGTGCTTGCGCTTGACCCGAAACACGTAAAGACAAAGATAAACCTCGGCGTTATGTTCCTGAACATGAATCCGCCTGATCCTGATACAGCACTTAGATTTTTGAATCAGGCGTATGCGCAGGAAAAGAACAACTTTGAGGTGAACAATAACCTCGGAAGCGCGTACCTTGAAAAGAAAGACTATGCGAATGCGGTGACCTATTTCCAGAATGCGCTCAAAATCCAGCCGAAGAACAACGTAGTGCGCGCAAATCTTGCGCAGGCGTATGCAAGCTCCGAGCAGTACGATTTTGCAAAGACAACGTATCTTGATGTAATAAAAGCAGATAAGGAAAACTGGAACGCGTACGTCGAGCTTGGAAAAGTATATCTTTCACTCAAGGATAACGAGAACGCAAAGAAGTGGCTCACGTATGTCCAGCAGCTTAAGCCTGATTACCGCGCCGAAGAAGTGAAGGCGCTGCTTTCACAGCTGTAAGGAATCGTTCGGCCTCGGGCGCACATCCGTGTGCGCCTTTTTTATGTCCGCCTGACCCGTGCAAATAGTTCTTCTCTGGTGATTGTCGTCCAAATAGGGCGGCCGTGCGGGCAGTGCGGGTCAGACAAGGAGAGCGCTTCTTTGGCGAGGCGTGCGGCGGTGTCGCGGTCAAGCACGTAGCCGTCTTTTACGGCGGCTTTGCAGGCGTTTGTGGCGGCCATGTGGTAGCCGATTTCCTCCGGCTTTACGCGCTCGTCGAGAATGTCGCGCGATAAATCTGCTTCAGTTCCTTTCCATTTAATCGGTACAGCGGTGAATTCCCAGTTTCCGTTTCCGCAGTCCTTGCACGTGAATCCGGCGGCGCGGAGCGGCTCCTGTATGCTTTTTAAATAGGCGTCGTCAGACGCTGAGCTTGTCGTAACAGTGTACGGCACGAGCAGTTCCTGCTGCTGTCCGCCGGAAGCTAAAATCTTATTAAACAGAATGCGCTCGTGCGCCGCGTGCTGGTCAATCAGATACAGTGTTTCGCGAAGCTCCGCTATCAGAAATACGCCGAGCGCGGTGCCGATGTAGCGGAATCCGTCTGAATCGGCGGAAATGTCCGGCGCGTTGTTATCGTCAAGCGCATCGTCAGCAAGAGATGATGCGAGCGGAGAATTGTGGTGTATTGCAAACGAATCGGCAGTGTGCGCAGATGCTGCGCCGGCTGTGCGGGATTCGGCGCCAAAAAAGCGCGAGCGGGAATCTGCGTGCGGGGCTGATGACGAACTTGCCGTGCGGAATGCGCTGGTGCTGTCTAACGATGCTTGTGATGTACTGAACTTGCCTGTACTGTCTGCAACACGCGCTCCTGACGATGATGAGTCTGTTTCATCAAGCGTGAACTCGTTCTGAACAGGGGCGGTGTATTCTTCTGCTGTGCTCTTGATTCCGTACGAGCGGAAAAAAGCGCGTATCGTCGAGCTTACGGCGTGGTGAAGCGGCGCGCTGTCTTTAAATCGCGCTTCCTTTTTTGCAGGATGAATGTTGAAGTCAACAAGGCTCGGATTCATGTCGACAAAAAGCGCCGCAACCGGATGAACGCCGTTCGGAAAATAGCCCTGAGCACCGTATTCGATTGCCTGCATGAGCGAGTATTCGGTAATGCGCCGTCCGTTCACATAAATATATATGTTTTTGCGGTCGTTTCTGTAGACAGAAGGTTCTCCGATAATCACGCGGAAACTCCAGTCTGCATCGCTTCCTTTTAATTCCGGGAAAAGTGATGATTCTTCCTTTAATTCGAGCGCCTGAACGAATCGCTCTGAAAGAGTAACGTCTTTTGGCAAATCGTATCTGAGCTGTCCGTCGATTGTAAGGCGGAATGATATGTCTGTGCGCGGAAGCGCCTTTTCAACGAATGTTTCGCGGCAGAGCATTGTTTCGCTTGCGGGCCGCTTTAAAAAGAGTCTGCGCGCGGGAAAGTTTTCAAACAGACCTTCGCTTGTAACGATTGTGCCGTGACCGTCCTGAACAGGCGGAATTGATTCGATGATGTGGTCTTCTGTAATCGACGCGCGCATTTTGTTTGTGCCGCTTGCAATGGAAAGACGCGCGACTGCTGCGATTGAAGAAAGCGCTTCGCCGCGGAAACCGAGCGTCGTTAAATTGAGCAGATCTTTTTCATCGCTTATTTTGCTTGTCGCGTGAGGACGCGCGCATGAGGCAAGGTCGTCGCGTGTCATGCCGGTGCCGTTGTCTGCAATGCGCACTTTATCGATGCCGCCGCCGTCTATTTCCACGCTGATTGTATCGGCGCCAGAGTCGACTGCGTTGTCCATAAGCTCGCGGACTATTGCGCACGGTCTGTCGATTACTTCTCCTGCCGCGATTTTGCGCGCAACGTCGACGCTGAGCTGGCGGACAGGGCGGTGCATCATGCTTTTGTTTTCATGTGCTGAATGCGGAAGTTCCTTGTTGTCAGACACAGCAGCTTTTGCGGGCATTACTGTCTCAGTCCTTCTGCCGGCGCGCCTGCGCTTCCAGTTGCACCGTCAGCGCCTGCAAATAAGTCAAGTTCCGGCGTTTCGTCGGTGTCGGGGGCGGGCTGGTTCATCAGAATCTGAATTTTGCCTTCGATTTTATCGATGTCTTTTTCCATGCCGCGCGCGAGTTTTATTCCTTCCTCAAAATATTTGAGCGCGTCTTCGAGCGATATGTCTGTCTGCTTGATTGATGAAGTGAGTTCTTCAAGACGAGCGAGATTTTCTTCAAAATTTTTCATAGTGCGTGCTCCTTATGTATTCAAATTCGTGAGTATCATTTATTGAGATTCTGCTTTTGCATCATCAAGAACAGATCCGTTTTTTTCTGCCGCAGTTACATTCGCAGTGATTTTTCCGCGCGCAGGAATTATTTCAATCGTTGCGCCCGCTGACGTGTCGCTGCCGCTGCGGATTATTTTTCCTGTCTGCGCATCGCGCACCATCGAGTATCCGCGCGCCAGAATTGTCTGCGGGCTTGCGCTTTCGAGTATCTGTACGCACTGTTCAATGTGCTGCTTTGTGTCCTTTGTTTTCTGCTGCATGTTTTCGAGCAGTGCGACTTTTGCGTTGTCAAAGCGCGAAAGAAGAGGCTGTTCGATTGTGCGGAACTGCACTTCCATGTGTTCGGGATCGAATGCCTTTACCATGAGCTTGAGTTTTTCTACGCGCGACTCGATTGTATCGTATAAGTCTGACGCGCACTGTTCGATTTCCTGCCGCACGTCTGCCTGAATAGGCACAACAAGCTCCGCAGCTGCAGACGGCGTTGGCGCGCGCACATCAGCCGCATAGTCGCTTAATGCCCAGTCAATTTCGTGGCCGACTGCTGAAACAACGGGAATCTGCGAGTCTGCAATTGCGCGAACAACGTTTTCTTCGCTGAACGGGAGAAGGTCTTCAAGAGAGCCGCCGCCGCGTCCCACGATGAGCACGTCGCACATATTGAATTCATTTGCAACCTGAATCTGTCTGACGATTGAGTCTGAAGCGCCTTCGCCCTGAACGAGCGCGGGGAATATAATCACAGAAACACCCGGATTTCTCCGCCGCGTAATCTGGAGAATGTCGCGGAGAGCGGCGCCCGTCGAGCTTGTTACGACGCCGATTGTTTTTGGAAAGCGGGGAAGCTGCCTTTTGCGCGATGAGTCAAAAAGTCCTTCCGCAGCGAGCTTCTGCTTTCGTTCTTCAAGCATCTGCAGAATGTTGCCTGCTCCGGCGATTTCCATGCTTGTAATGATTATCTGGTAGTTCCCGCGCGGCGCGTAAAGCGAAATAGAGCCGTGGCAGCGCACTTTCATGCCGTCTTTTGGCACAAACTGGAGCGTAGAAGCCCGGCCGCGGAACATAACGGCGCTAATCTGCGCGCCTTCGTCTTTTAATGTAAAATAGAGGTGGCCGGATGCGTTCGGACGGTAGTTTGAAATTTCGCCTTCGAGCACGATTGACGGAAACGTCGCTTCAAGAATATCCTTGATGAGAGACGTGAGCTGTGATACGGAAAAAATGGTGTCGGGCGGAAAAAGCTGCGGTGTCATATAGAATGATTTTACCCGTTCAGCCCGTCTTGTGCAATTGCGGAAAAGTACTGCTTAAAAAGAAAAAATAGGATTTATAAGAAAGATTTATCTTGCTTTCCTGAAGGACCGATATTAGAAGTGATGAAAACTCTTGTCATTTTATTCGCCGGTGCGGCTAATACCCGTGCCTTTGAAAAACTGTTTGCCGGAAAATCGGCTTTTGAACGCACTCTTGAGTGGGCTTCTCATGTTGAGAACAACTCAGGCGTTTACGTTTTTACAACGCCCGAAAATAAAAAAAATGCCGGAAATCAACTGCCTGCGCATATTGTCCGAAGCTCAGAGTGCGGTGCAGACGGCAAGACAATTTCTGTCACCGTTGTTGAAAAAGACACTTGGACAAATGCTTCCGTTATTTCAGAGATTTCTGCTTTGTGCGGAAAAGAAAAAGCAGACAACGCTCTTTTTTCATGGGGCGACTGTCCGTTCATCAATAAAAAACTGACTCAAGACATAGTTGCAGCTCACACACAGTACGCTGCCGAATATACATTTGCTGACGGCTATCCGTACGGTCTTGCGCCGGAAATGGTTGATACCGGCGCTGCAGCAATTCTTGCATCTCTGGCAACAGGCACGCAAAAAGCAGCAGGTGATATTCCTGCTTCACGCGATGTTCTGTTTTCTATCATGAAGGGTGACATCAATTCGTTTGAAATAGAAACAGTGATTGCGCCCAAAGATTACCGTATGCTCCGTCTTACTCTTGCATGCGGCGCAAAGGCAGACACAATTGCGTGCGAGCATCTTTTTGCGGCTGCAGTTTCTTTCGCAGAGAAAAAAGGATGTTCGCCGGACGAAGTTATTTCCGATGCATGCGCGCTTTCTGATATTGCGGAAAAACGCGCCGATGTTATTTCTACTGTTCCTGCTTTCTACAATGTGCAGATTGCAGGGAAGTGCTGCGGTCATTGTTCGTTCTGTCCGTATCCGGCGCTCGAAGAAAAAACTCGCTTTGAAAATATGAGCCTTTCATCGTTCAAAAAAGTAGTTTCGCAGATAGCGGAATTTTCTGACGAAGCAGTTGTTGCGCTTTCTGCATGGGGCGAGCCGCTTCTTCATCCTGATTTTGTTTTGTTCGTAAAAGAAGTTCTTTTGCATAAAGGACTTTCTGTTTTTATTGAAACGGACGGCACTCTCGTTACACAGGAACTTTCATCAGCCGTTTCATCTCTTGATGGCGCTGACAGAATTACGTGGGTTGTGTCGCTCGATGCAGTTGATGCGAAAAAATATGCGGAGCTTCACGGAACAAGCGAGGCTGCTTTTGAAAAGGCAATTGCCTCTGTCACTATTCTCGAAAAAGATTTCCCGCACAGAGTCTATCCGCAGTTTGTGCGCACAAAGCAGAATGAGAATTCACTTGAACAGTTCTACCGGTTCTGGAAAGAAAAAACAAATCCGTCTGCCGGTGAATTAATAATTCAGAAATACGACAGATTCTGCGGGCTGCTGCCCGATGCAAAGAGTGCGGATCTTTCTCCGCTTGTACGAAATCCGTGCTGGCATATACGGCGCGATATGACAATTCTTGCCGACGGTTCTGTTCCGCTCTGCAGGGACTGTATAAGCAGCTCAGGGATTGACGACATAAAGGGAAATGTATTTAATGAAACGTTGGAAGCAGTGTGGGACCGCTTCCGTTCCTCTGTCGAAGATCATATAAACAGCAAGTATTCCAAAAAATGTCAGGATTGTGATGAATACTATACCTTTAATTTTTAATCAGCGCCAAATTAACAGAACGGTGCTCGGCGGTACAGAGCCGATGCCATCTGTTCAGATGCGTGTATCCGCAATCCTTCTCAACTCAAGCGGCAGTCATTACCGCATACAGATGATTGAGAATCTTTTAAAGTGCGGTTTTGAGTCAATCGTGTCGATTGAGCATGATCCCGAAAATTATAACATTGAGGATTTTGCGCGCCGTTTTCCTGCAGTAAAATTTATTGTTCCGCTTGAATCTGTTACCGACGGCGATTTAATCAATGTCGGCATGAGCGAAGTGAAATCAGATTATGTGCTTGTGCTTAGAGATTCGCTTGTTATTAATGCTGACATTCTTACAAAGCGTCTTTCTGAAACACTTACGTCTGCAAATCAATACTGTGTTGTTCCCCGTCTAACTGCATCTGATGCTCCGTCTTTCCCGGTGCTGTTCGCTCCGTCCGTAAAAAAATCGAAGCTCGATGTCATCTCTTCTTCTGCAGTTTCAGATGGTGTTCCAACGTTATATCCGCTTGATTTTATCGCATTGTACAACAGACAGAAATTTATCCAGCTCGGCGGCTTTGACTACACAATTACTGCTCCTTACTGGCAGAATCTCGACCTTGCATTCCGTTCATGGCTTTGGGGTGAAAAGACAACGCTTTCAACAGTGTTTTCTCTTTCATACAGCTCGCTTCCGCCTGCTGCTGACATAACTCCTAATCAAGGATCATCCCGCTTTTATTTGAAGAATCTTGTTCCGCATTTTGAGAATGACCACGGCGTAATTGCGCGGTCTTCTTTTTTAGTATACCTTCCGCGTTCGTCGTGCGGATTTTTTGAGGCAGTGAGCCAGTTTGCCGATGCCCGTTCATGGGTCAGCAAAAATAAATACCGGTTCCGCTGCGACGCTCCGTATCTTGTAGAAAACTGGGGGAAACTCTCATGACAATTTTAATCGTACAATGCCGTCTCTCATCGACGCGTCTTCCCCGGAAAGGACTTCTTCCGCTCGGTGGAAAACCGGTGCTCGCATGGGTTCTTGCTTCCATGAAGCAAGTGAAGGCCGATGCGTATTATGTTGCAACTGATTATGACTCAGAGGCAGATCTTGCGCCTGTCGTAAAAGAATGCGGCTGGGAACTTTTTGCTGGTCCCAAGGATGATGTGCTCGAACGGTTCTGCATGCTGATTGAAAAGACAAATGCAGACACCGTTATCCGCGCGACAGCAGACAATCCGTTCCTTTTTTACGAAGCTGCACAGTCTCTTGCGGAGCAGTATGAGCGCCGCTCGCAGACAAGCAAGTGTGACTACATCACGTATCAGAATCTTCCGCACGGAAGCGGCATTGAGATGTTTGATGCGCATTCGCTTCTAAAAGCAAAAACGCTGACTGATTCGCCGTATGACCACGAGCATGTCGGACCCGCGCTCTACAATCATCCCGAAAAATTTGTGAGCGTCATGATGCAGCCGCCTGCACAGTGGAATCATCCTGACTTTAGAACGACGATTGACACACCTTCTGATTACCGCCGTGCGCTTGCTGTCGTTCGCATTTTGTCAAATGGCAAAGCGCACGATGCTCCGTATACATCGGAGCAGATTCTTTCTGCATTTTCTGATGATTCTGTTACGCGCCCGGTGCTTTGTGTGCCTTGTGTTAAGAAGGGACGGGGAACAGGACATCTGCGCCGCTGTCTTTCCGTTGCGCTTGAAATTGGAGCAGACGTATATATTCCCGAAAGCGCAGACCTCGAAGAAGTTCCGGAACTTTTGTCGCAGGCAAAAATAAACGGACTTGCTGACTGGCAGATTATTAAGAAACTTCCGCAGAAAGATGACTATGCGCTTATTGTCACCGATTCATTTGTGATTGACCGCGACACTGCGATTAAACTTGCAGCTGCGGCGCCTCTTGCTGCAATTGACGAAGGCTCCCTTAATACCGGACTCTGTGATTTCCTGCTCGATATTATTCCTTCATACGGACTCACTCGTCCTGCAAACAATGCAGAGCCTGCGTTCGTCACGCTTCCTCAGAACCGCCGCATTGCACCTCCGTGCAAAACAGCTGATGACATTCATTCAATCCTTGTCACTGTAGGCGGCGAGGATCCGGCTGACCTTGTCGTTCCCGCTGCAATAGCATTTGCAGCAAGCGGCAAAACGGTGACAGCAATTGTGCAGAATCCGGGAGAGTCTGTTGAGCGTGTTCCCGAAGAACTTCAGCAGTTCATTACATTTATTCCGCCGGTACACAATCTGCGCGAACAGCTTGCAGCATACGACCTCGTCGTTACGCACTACGGCTTTACTGCGTTTGAGGCTGTCGCCGCCGGATGCGGAGTCGTTCTTTTAGGAACAACGTCGCTTCATGTCCAGCTTGCGGAAAAATACGGATTTGCGTGCATTGCGGCTGACGCAGTGAGCGCGAAACGTACATTCTCCGTTATGGAACAGACTTCTTGTTTGTATCCGAAATCTCCGTTCAATGCACCGAATGCTGTTCATAAAGACCTCGGCGAATACGTGCGTATGCTTGCGAACGGCAGACGCTTTTCATGCCCTGTCTGCGGCGTTTCTCATTCATCGGTAAATGACCAGATTATTGCGCGCACGCCGCGCCACACATTCCGCCGATGCTCAAACTGCGGCATTCAGTATATGGCGTGGACTGCTGATTCTGAAAATACGTCGTACAACAATTCATACTTCTTTGACTCATACAAGAAACAGTACGGCAAAACATATCTCGACGATTTTACGACAATCAAAGCGCAGTGCATCCGCCGCACATCAGTAATCGATTTCATTTACCGCGGTTCACACAAAGCGATTACTCCGACAGTCCTCGACATCGGATGCGCATTCGGCCCGTTCCTCGACGCTGCGAACGATGCAGGATGGCAGGTGTTCGGTACAGATGTCTCGCCCGATGCGATTCAGTATGTACAGAACACGCTTCATTATCCTGCTTCATGCGCTGCGTTCCCTGCTTTTGACGCAGCCGCAGAATTTGGAATCAAACAGTTTGATGCGGTAACAATGTGGTTCGTTATAGAGCATTTCCAGAATCTTGATGCTGTGCTCCGCGCTGTTTCAAAAATGCTGAAGATGGGCGGCGTGTTTGCTTTCTCAACACCGTCTGCATCGGGAGTCTCCGCGCGGTTTAATACACAGAAATTTTATGAGCAGAGTCCTGCTGACCACTACACGCTGTGGGAACCTGCGCATGCGTCGTCAATTCTGCGCCGTTACGGACTCAAAGTTGTTAAGATTATATCGACAGGACATCATCCTGAGCGTTTCCCGAATAATGCTGAAAAAAAAGCGGGCAGTTTAAAGTCAATTCTTTATAACGGCGCAAGCCACATGATGAATCTTGGCGATACGTTCGAACTGTACTGCAAAAAAGAAAAGGATATTTTCAATGAGTAAAAAAATACTGATACTCGGTGCAGGCCTCATGCAGAAGCCCGCTATAATGGCTGCAAAAAAACTTGGTTATGAAGCAGTCGTCGTTGATGCTAATCCGAACGCGGTTGCTGTTCCTCTTGCTGACCGGTTCGAGCCTGTCGATCTCAAGGATAAAGATGCGCTTGTGCGTCTCGCAGACGAAATTAACAAGAATGGTCCCGGCGAAGGTCTCGCCGCTGTTTTTACAGCGGGCACTGATTTTTCTGCATCGGTTGCCTATGTTGCTGAGCACTGTCATCTGCCGAGCCATGCGTATGAATCATGCCTCAATGCAAGCGATAAAATCCGCATGCGCAGCTGTTTCAAGGCGGCTCATGTTCCGAGTCCTGCATTTATCGAAATAAACGGCGCGCAGATAGCGTCTCTTTCAAGCCTTGCAGACCGCAATCTGCTTGAGTTCCCTAAAGTCGTAAAGCCTGTCGACAACATGGGCGCGCGCGGCTGCCGTCTTGTCCGCGACCGCACTGAATTTTTAGGAGCAGTGCAGGACGCTGTCCGCTATTCACGGAGCGGAAGAGCAATTTTTGAAGACTATATGGACGGTCCTGAATTTTCAATTGACTCAATTGTCTGGAACGGCACGCTTACTATAACAGGTTTCGCTGACCGTCACATTTATTATCCGCCGTACTTCATCGAAATCGGACACACGATGCCGACAAATGCCGATGAAAAAATGAAGCAGGAGCTCATCGCCTGTTTCGCGCTCGGAATCAAATCGCTCGGACTTACATGCGGAGTAGCAAAGGCAGACATCAAGTATACAAAGAACGGACCGATGATAGGCGAAATAGCTGCGCGTCTTTCCGGCGGCTATATGAGCGGCTGGACATATCCCTATGCGTCTGACTGCAATCTTACCGAGCAGGCGCTTCTTATCGCGCTTGGAGAAAAACCTGAGTATCTTATTAAGAACAGAGTTCCTGTTGCGTGGAATCCTCATGCGTCATGCGCAAACATGGAGCAGCCGTTCGAGCTGTTTGACCTTCCGTGCCGCCGTGTGAGCGCAGAGCGCGCATGGATGTCGATTCCGGGAAAAGCAGTGAAAATTACCGGACTTGATAAAGCAAAAGATGTTGCAGACGTGCGCGATGTTCTTCCGAGAACAAAAGAAGGAGACACCGTAACATTCCCGCGCAACAATGTGGAAAAATGCGGCAATATCATCGCTGTTGCATCTGACCGCGCTGCCGCCGAAAAAGCTGCCTACGAAGCAATCAGAAATATTGTTGTAAGACTTGAGCCGAATAACAAATCAACAGACGATTTTCTCGCGGGAAAATGCACAAAAGGCGAGCGCGGATTCCCTGTGCCTGCATTCACGCTTGCGCCGTCAGACGCTTCACCTGCAAATGCCGGCGCATCTGCTGCAACAGAATCTGGCACTGTTATTCCAGCAGGAAAAGCTGTGCTGCCGCTTATGCCCGAAACACTTCATCCGTTCGCAGACAGCATCCGCGACTGGAACCATAAGACACTCAGGGAAACTGTTGCTCAGTTCGATGAGCTTTGTCCTGATCACGGAGAACTCGACGGCGGAAAATTCTGGTCTGCTGTTCTTCGCGGCGGTATCCAGGGCGCATTGTACGTTGCGGACAGTTTTTCAAAAAAATGAAAACAAAAATTTTCTTCAGCTCATTGCTGTTTTTCGCTTTTTCACTTTTTTCATTATCCGCCGAAGACAGCGGTCTTGTTAATCTCGTCGATGCCGCTGCAAAGACAGGCGCATCTGTTTTCTGGGATCCGCTTTCCGGCACCGGTCTGCTCGATAAAAACGGACATCAGATTTCATTCCGCGCGGGCGATGATTTTGTGCTGCAGGACTATGGAAAAATTGTGATGACTGATTCACCCGTGCTCAAGAACGGCGCCGTTTTTGTCTCTCAGAAATTTCTCTCAACAGCTGATTCAATTTTCAAGCAGGAAGTTTCCGAGAGCGGATACAGAATCGGCGCAATAATTGTAGATCCGGGACACGGCGGAAAAGATCCCGGCGCGATGGACACGCACGTAATCAACGGCAAAAAAGTGACGGTGCAGGAAAAGGATGTCACTCTTGCTGTCGGCCAGATGCTCTATGCACGTCTTAAGGCAGCATACCCCGACAAAAAAATTCTTATGACGCGCAGCACTGATGTATTTCTGACTCTTTCCCAGCGTACTGACATCGCCAATTCCGTGAAGCTTAAGGATCACGAGGCTGTTCTGTACATTTCTGTTCACGTCAATGCGTCTCTCGATAAAAAGGCGTCAGGCTATGAAGTATGGTATTTGACACCCGATTACCGCCGCACTGTTCTGGACAAGAACGCTTCTGACGATAAGAGCTTGTTCCCGATTCTCAACTCGATGATGGAAGAGGAATACACAACAGAAAGCATTCTGATTGCAAAATTCATCATGGACGGTATGCAGGCTCAGGTCGGCAAATTCACATCACCCCGCGGAATAAAGGCCGAAGAGTGGTTTGTCGTCCGCAATGCGAATATGCCGAGCGTGCTTGTTGAACTGGGATTTCTTACAAATGAAAAGGAAGCTGCTCTTTTGTCTGATAATGCCTACTTGCAAAAGGCTGCGCTCGGAATATATAATGGAATGTCTGCGTTCGTAACGCATTTCGAGCGCTCTCGGGGATTTACCGGAACAAAATGATTCGTTTTTTCAATGAAATGACAAAAAGGCGTGCTCTTGTCTGCGCTGTGTCTGCAGTTTTTCTTTTATCAGCAGTCATCTATCTCTGTTCCGGATGCGGCAGACGCCGGGTTTTTTATTTTCCTAGACTTTCCGGCAACAGAGTTGCAGTGGAAGCGAGGATGTTAAGCAGTCATCCGGTGCAGGGTAAATATGCGCTTTTTGTTGATGAACTTCTTTTAGGTCCTGAAACAGAGCGGTGCAGACCGCTTTTTTCGCCGGGAACCAAGCGTGTGTTCTGTTTTGTCCGCGGCAGAACGCTGTATGTAGGTCTTTCCGCTGATGTTATTTATCAGACTGCGCCTGCAGCGGAAATAAAGAGAGGAGTGAAGCTTTTCAAGAAAAATATCAAGAAAAACTTTATTCGCATCAGTTCTGTTGAACTGTTTGTGGACGGTAAACCTGTATATGAGAACAGCAAAAAGTCATAGAAAGTCGTTGACAAAAATGCTGTCTTATTAGATACTTGTAGCTATATACAAGGCTACATCTATTGAGTAATTTAAAGGAGCTTCGAATGAAGAAAACTTTGTTTTTAACTGCTGCGGTTATGATGCTTGCAGGAGCATGCATCTTCGCAAAAGAATCTACACTCATCGATTTTACCACGCTTGATTCAGATATGACGATCAAGTCAAAAGATGGTAAAACGGAGTTCCCGCAGAACAAACGCACCATTATGGATTACGGTGTTGCTGCAGGAGCAACATTTGATCAGGATCAGAAAGACCTGATGAAAACTTCCCTTTACCTTGGTGAGTGGGAAGTTGTTCTCAACAACTCTGCACGCAACGTGGCAAGTCTCGCTCAGTCAACAGTAGTTGCTGCACCGGTACGCGACAGCGCAAAAGTACCGTTCGCCGGCAAGAAAGTTATGGGCGTTCATGTCATATTCCCGACAATCGCCGCAAATGCTAATGCTAAAATTGTTCCGCCGTTTGATATTCCGGCCTATGAACCGCTCTCAACAGCAGATGACAATGGAAACCGCCAGCCGCAGACTGATGAACAGAAAGCATCTGGCCGCACACTTTTCGAAGCTGATGATGATAACTCAGCTGCATACGGTGTTGTAAAAAATGTTGGAACACTCAAATCAATCGCTGTTACAACGATGGGTATGAACTTCCCGCACGGACTGTATGTCATGCTTGAAGATACAGACAATGTTACCCGCCGCTATTTCATGGGTTACCTCGGATTCGACGGCTGGAAAACTCTTACATGGAACAACCCGGACTACATTTCTGAAGTCCGCACTCGTGAAATCCGTGTTTATCCGATTTATCCGCGTGGACTTCCTTGCGTAAAGTTTGCTGGTTTCCAGATTACTCGCGACGCAGCTCATGTTGGTGCTGACTTCGTCGGATACTTCAAAGATGTAAAGATCATCTACGACAAAGCAGAGCTCACAACAGAGCGCGACATTGCTGATGAAGATCTGTGGGGAATCGTTACAAAGAGAGAAAATGCTCGCCAGAATGCTGAAATGAGCCGCTTTGGTAACAAACAGGTCAACCGCTATATGGAGAAAGAGAAGATGGCTACAGAAGAGCAGTTTACTTCTAGCCTCAACTCAGATTCTACTTCAAACGCTCAGCAGACTAGTGGCCAGGCAGCTACTACAACTTCTGAAGCAAAATAAGTAGAAGCTAAACAATAAACTTCAGGAAAAGCCGTCTGGAAACAGACGGCTTTTTTTATGTAAAAATATATTTCGGATTTCGAACTTGTTTTTGTTGCCCGCAAGTATTTTTGATGGTACCATATGCTGATATGGAAAATACAAGTACAGCTCTGCCGCAGAAAAATAAATTAAAAGAAATGTATGATTCTTACGGCCCGATTCTTTCGCAAATAATGATGAACATAGAGGCCCGTTTAAAAACAACTATAAAACTTGCTTCTATGCCTACATATAAATCACGGGTAAAATCATTTAATAGTTATTACCGCAAAGTTCTTCGTGTAAAGCCTGATGAAGCAGTGCAGGGTGACCATCTTGTGACTCTTACAGACATGATGGGAATCCGCATTATATGCGCATTTTTGGAAGATTTGAGTGAAGTTGAAAAACAGGTGTGCGCGAATTTCGATGTAAAGGAAGTTGAGCACAAAGGTGCTGCCCAGAACTTCCGTGAATTCGGTTATGAATCAGTTCATATACTTATAGCGATTCCTGATAATTGCATAGAAGCGTCGCAACTGCGGATTCCTCCTGATACTGTTTGTGAAATTCAGATACGAACTATTTTGCAGGATGCATGGGCAGAAGTTGAGCACGAGCTTGTATATAAATCAGAATTCACTCCGTTTGATATGCCGCTCAGACGCAAACTTGCTTCCATGAATGCAAGCCTGAGCCTTGCAGACATCATATTTCAGGAAATCAGGGATTACCAGAAAAAGCTTCAGGGCGAAATGGAAGCGCGTCGCGAATCATTCTATGAACAGGCAGATGAATTAACAACAACGGGTGTGAAGCCTGATGAAGATGAGACGAAAAATATCAGCCGCGTGTCGCCGTATGTTCACGGAACGATAGATGATCTTTTGCTGGAAGCAATTCATGCGCACAATACAGGAGATCTCGACAAAGCTGTCCATATTTACACGCAGATTTTGAATGCGGATCCGCTTCCTCCTGATGCTGTTCTCGCAGTTATTCACAAGCACCGCGGCATGGCATATTTTGCGCAGAATAAGTATAAGGAATCTCTCTGCGATTTTGATGAGAGCGTAAAGTATGATCCGAAGGGATTCCGCGCATTGTATTACAAAGGAATTGTATACAGCGTGATGGAAGAGCATGAGAAAGCTGTTGAAGCGTTTACACAGTCAATTAATCTGAATGAGTTTCAGTCGCATGCTCATTACCGCCGTGCTCTTTCTTATTACAAACTTGGCGATGACACAAAAGCGATTGCTGATTTGTCTGCGGCAGAGCAGCTTGGTCTTAACGATGCAGATTGCAGGGCGCTTCACGCAAAGCTTGTAGAAAAACTCGATATGAAAATGTAATATCAAACCTCTTGACAGGGATATCTGTTTTTGGTACATTATGCAAGTCACTGCGAAAGCATTGGCAGATGTCTCCCTCGTCTAGTGGTTAGGACATCGGGTTTTCATCCCGACAACATAGGTTCAATTCCTATGGGAGATGCATACTACGCCTTGTAAGAATGTTCTTACAAGGCTTTTTTTTTGAGCAGAAAATTGTGCTGATAAAAGACAGGGGTGGCTTTGTCAGCATGAATTGATTCGCGCAGGGGAGCGTATTCATGGATGTTCACACTCGATTTACAATGCCTGTTATCATCGAAATGCGCCGCCAGATTGAGCAGGCTGGCGGCAATGAAGTCTTTTTTACGGGCATCATAAATGAGTGCGGCATTGTTACGTCTGTTACTGCAGCTGCGCGCGGAAATGAGAGCGAAGTTCCTGTTAATTTTGAGGAACAGCGCAAAGCATCTGTTCTGATTCATAATCATCCTTCCGGAATTCTTTTACCGTCTGACGCTGATCTTAACGTTGCATCGAACGCTTCTGAAAATGCACAGGGATTTTATATTATTAATAATGATGTGACGAATGTGTATGTCGTCATGGAACCGATTAAGCCTGTTGCAATTGAAAAACTTGTTCCTGAAGAAACAGCATCATATCTTTCGAAAGATGGGCCTCTTGCGCGCACTTCACCGATGTACGAAGAGCGTCCGAGCCAGCTCAAGCTCGTCGAGAGCATCAGCGAATCATTCAATAAAAATGCTGTCGGTGTGTTTGAAGCAGGCACCGGTGTCGGAAAATCTTTTGCCTATCTTATTCCTGCAATGCTGTGGGCACTCAAGAATAAAGAGCGCGTTGTGATTTCTACCGGTACAATCAATCTGCAGCAGCAGCTTATGGAAAAGGATATTCCTGCAGCGGAAAAAATTATCGGTAAAAATGTTAAGGCAGTTCTTCTTAAAGGAAGACAGAATTACGTGTGTCTGCGCCGTCTCGATGATGCAGGACATGAGCGTGATCTTTTTAACGACGATACAGAGATGTTTGATAAAATCGCTTCTTGGGCGAAAGAAACAAGTTCTGGAAGCAGAAGCGACCTTTCGTTTCAGCCGAAGGAAAATGTCTGGTCGCGCATAAATTCTGAGTCTGACGCATGCATGGGAATGCGCTGTCAGTTCCGCGAACAGTGTTTTGTTATGCGCGCACGAAAAGAAGCAAGCGATGCGAACATTATTGTTGTAAATCATCACTTATTGTTTGCAGATATTGAGTCGCGCATGAATGGTGTGGGGTATGAAGACGCTGCAGTCCTTCCGCCGTACAAGAGAATTGTTTTTGATGAGGCGCATGGAATTGAAAATGCAGCGACAAGTTTTTTCAGCGAAAGCATTACTCGTTTTAAATTAATAAAGCAGCTCAACCTTTTGTACCGCCAGCGGCGCAACGCATCGGCCGGGTATTTGTATACACTTGCTGCTCTTTCTTCTACAGAAGACAATACTGCAGTAATTGAAGAGGAAGTAAGCCAGACAAAACTTGCGCTGCAGAATCTTGAGATTGCTGCATTCGATGTTATCGGAAACGATTGGACGCTCAGACTTTTTGACGGTTCTGCTGCGCGTTTCCGCGATGTGCTTCCTGCATTCGGCGCACTTCAAACTCATACAGCAAAACTTGCAGGTCTTGTGCGTGATTTGATTGAAACGATTCCCGAGGATGATAAAGACAATCCGATAATTTATGAAACGCGTTCTGTGCTTCGGCGGCTTGATGATGTTTGTGTGCTCTGTAAAAATTTTGCCGAGTGGGACGAGCACAAGGATTCTGTGTTCTGGATGCAGAAGCTGCGGCTCAGCCCCGAAGCAGCAAAAGGTCAGGAAAATCCGATGTACCTGCAGTTCGTGCAGACCCCGCTTGATATTGCGCCTCTCATGAACACTGGCGTTTTTGAGGCGATGGAAACTGTTGTATGCACATCGGCAACGCTCAGCATCGGTAAGAATTTTGACTTTTGGAAACGGCGCACGGGCGTCAGTTTTATTGAGAAGGAGCGTGTATTGAGCGGCGATTTTCCGTCTCCGTTCCCCTATAAGACAAATCTTTTGTTTGCGGTTCCGAGCGATGCTCCGTCTCCGTCAAGTCCTGATTTTCAGTCATACGTTGAAGACACAATTGTCCGTCTTATCGAAGCTGCGGGCGGAAGAACGCTTGTGCTTTTCACTTCATACGATTCTTTGCGAAGCGCCTGCGATACAGCCCGCACACGCCTCCGCTCAAGCGGCATAACAGTTCTCAAGCAGGGTGATGACGACAGATTCCGTCTTCTTGCATCTTTCAAGGAAGATACGACAAGCGTTCTTTTTGCGACAGATTCTTTCTGGGAAGGCGTTGATGTTCCAGGCTCTTCTCTTTCGCAAGTGATTATCGTAAAGCTCCCGTTCAGTGTACCGAATGACCCCGTTTTTGCTGCCCGCGCCGAAGCTGTTGAAAAGCGCGGCGGAAGTTCTTTTATGGAACTGAGTGTGCCGGAAGCTGTCATAAAATTCCGCCAGGGATTCGGACGCCTTATCCGCAGAAATGACGACAGGGGAGATGTTGTTGTGCTGGACCGCCGGCTGATCGACAAACAGTACGGCCGTCTTTTTTTGAACAGCATACCTGATACAATGCGTCTGTTTGAACCGCTCGCTGAAGAAATAAAAAAAATCGGGTCATTTTTGAACGAAAATAATTCATAAATTTATTAATAGAAGCTGTTTTCTTATCGTTGACTTCAAAACTGTTTACCAATACAATACGGGTATGATCAACTTTTTTACTAATGTACTTTGCTGGTCCTGCCTCATGGTTTCGCTCATGTGGCCTGCGATTATAAATATTTTTATTTATCCTGTTTCCAAAAAGTGGAGCGCTGCATTTTCTGAATACATCGTTCGTATATGTGCTCCGAGAGTATTTGCTCTTTTTAACGTCTACAAAAATTTTAAATTCATCGGTTACCGCGACAAGAAAGACTTGCTCCCTGACCAGTTCATGATTATTTCGAATCACCAGAGTCTCGTCGATATTCCGCTCTATATGAATTTTCTGCGTGATAAAGACCTTCGCTTTGTTGCAAAGGATGAGCTTGCTCGTCACATACCTCTTGTTTCTGAAATGCTTCGGTCACAGGAGCATTGCATGATTCCCCGCCACGGAAGTCCGTCTGTTGCAATGAAGACAATAAGCGACTTTGGAAAACGCGTTATACAGCGCAATCAGATACCGGTCATATTCCCTGAGGGAACAAGAAGCCGCGACGGAAACGTCGGAAAGTTTTATTCCGCAGGATTCCGTATGCTTTTGGAAAGCACGCATCTTCCTGTTGTTGTCTGCGCGCTCGACGGCGGATATCAGATTGGCAACCTGAAAAAAATAGCAAAAAACCTTTCTAACGGAAGCTACCGCGTAAAAATTCTCGGTATTTTCCCTCCGCCGAATGACAAAGTAGAGCAGGCTGAGCTTCTTGATAAAGCAAGAGAGATGATTCAGGCACAGCTTGTTGAATGGCGTGCAGAAAAATAGCTGTAAAATCAAAACGATAGTTTGTTTAAAATAAAAAGGCCTGTTTACATCCCGAGTGCACTTGGGTTGTAAACAGGCTTTTTAGTATCGTACTAAAAAATCATTTGAAATCTTTCGGGCGACGCTCGGTGCGTTTGCACTTTGAGCATTCTGCAAAGTTTCTGAGTCTTCCGTTTTCAAACATGGTCTTCATAATAATTTCGCCGCCGCAGTCGGGGCAAATGAATTTCTGTGTAGCAACGGTAGTACGAGAGTTTTTACTGGCTCCTGCCATGACTAGCCTCCATAATCGATTATCATATCATAATACTGAAACGGGTTATTACTGTCAATAATCGAAGGGCGTAAAAGACTGAATATGTGCTAAAATGGTATAGAAAAAACAATTAGGCGACTTTTCAGGTCTTGACTATTGGTGAGCGCTTTGGTAGTATAACAACAGTTTTTGTTTGGGGGTGTCTCCTTTGGCAGTAAAAAAATCATCTGCAGAAAAAGCATTTGCTCAGAGCGAAGTTCGCAGATTGCACAATAAAGCAATCAAAAGCGAAGTTCATACTTGTGCTAGACAGTTTGTAGAAGCTGTTCAGAAAAAAGATTCAAAACTTGCTCAGGATAAGCTTACACTGCTTGTCTCCAAGCTTGATTCTGCACGCAGCAAGGGTGTTATGACCCGCAATGCTGTATCCCGCAAGAAGTCACGCATGATGAAACTTTTCAACGTTTCATTCAGCGAAAAGACTGCGGCTGCAAAATAACATCAGACAAAGTTTGATGTAACCGTATAACTGAACGTCAGATCAAAGTCTGACGTTCAGTTATGTTTTTTTCCTGTGCTGTACACGAATTCGTGCAGCTTTTTTTTTCAAATTTTGTGAGGTAAAATCATGTCCACTAAAAAAGTTACGAAATATGATTTAGTAGAATCAGTCTACCAGAACACAAAATGTGAAAAACGTGTCGTGCAGGATGTCATTGAAAATCTTCTTGAACAGCTCAAACTGTCATTAAAGGACGGTTCAACTATTGAACTCCGCGGATTCGGCACATTTGAGCCTCGTCTCCGCAAAGGCCGTTCAAAAGCCCGGAATCCAAAAACCGGCGAGCAGCTTTCTGTGGCACCGCATTATGTTGCGGCATTCCGTTCCGGTCAGGAACTTAAAAAGGCGCTTTGGGAACTTCCTGTTAATCAGGATAAATAACCTGGCATAATCATGACGGAATCGGATGCGAAAAATCATACCGCACGTCATATTATCGCTTCACTTTCCTTATTATTTTTATCAGTCTGTTTCTTTTTCCTTTCTCATCCTAACTTTCTTTTTACAAACGGTCTTCCTTTTTTTGCATGGGTTGCATATATTCCTCTGTTCATTCTTGCTGATACGTTGTCATTAAAAGAAAGTATTCTGTGCGGATTCATATACGGAATATCATGCTACTCGTTGTATTGCTCATGGCTTGCTGCATTTAGTCCTGTTGGCATGGTTGCCGCGTGCTTGCTTTACGGTCCGCTTCTTGCGATTGTGTGCGCTCTGTTATGGATCGCAAATAATTTTTTAAAAAAAATTGGCTGGGCTGTGCAGTGGATTATTTTTTGTTTGTATGAATATGTAAAGACACTTGGCTTCCTTGGATTCAGTTACGGTGTTACCGGTTACACGCAATGGCGTATTGAGCCGCTCGTGTCGTGCGCGTCTATTGCAGGTGTGTATGGAATAAGCGCGCTTGTTGTGTTTTGTTCTGCGTGGATGAGTCATTTTGTTCTTCTTTTACGCAGTATGATTGCGAAGAATAATGTGACGATGACAGAAGTTGTAAAGCAAAACAAAAAGTTTTTTGCAAGCGGAATTGTCTGGCTGATTATTGTTGCATTTGCTTTTATGTACGGATCATTTTCTGCTGCAAGCGATGAGGGAAAAATAAAAGAAAACGGAATGACTGTTCATGTGGCTCTGATTCAGAACAACAGCGATCCTTGGAAAAGCGGTGTAGAGTCATACAGGAAAGATATAGCTTCTCTTGAAAAACTGACTGACGATGCGCTCGAGAAAAATCCTGACACAGAAATAGTTGTATGGCCGGAGACTGCTGTTGTGCCGCCTGTTATGATGTACTACGAAAATACAAGTGACAAGGCTCGCCATGAATTAATAATGCAATTGCTTTCGTATATGCAGAGCAGGAAATGTGTGTTCGTGATTGGCAACGACAATGCTGTCGATGATGCACAGATTGATGTGCTGCCAAAACATGATGATTCCCGGCAGGACTTTAACAGCGCTCTCGTTTTTGGCGGAACGGATGATGAGACATTTATTCCGCCGAATCCGCGTGTGTACAGCAAAATGCACCTTGTTCCTTTTACCGAATACTTTCCGTGGCCAGAACAGTTTCCGCATATCTACAAACTGCTTCTCGACGGTGACACACATTTGTGGTCGCCGGGAAAAGATGCTGTTGTGTTTGATGCAGTAAAAAATGGTGAGTCAGATACAACAGAACGAAAGAAGAATGTGATAAAATTTTCTACGCCTGTCTGTTTTGAAGATACATTTCCGTCTGTTGCGAGGCTCATGAACAAAAGAGGCGCGCGTCTTTTTATTAATATTTCAAATGATGCATGGTCTCACAGTACTGCGTGCCAGAACCAGCATTTGTCGATGGCTGTGTTCCGGGCGGCAGAGAATAGAATCCCTGAAGTAAGAAGCACATCAAGCGGAGTGACTTGCATAATTGACCGCAACGGAAAAATAGTGAGTCAGATACCG
>LAHS01001916.1_pt1 | contig 37826 bp, 24 predicted proteins | sample 329651 | NCBI WGS metagenome assembly LAHS01 (sample SAMN03275699, study PRJNA271635) | activated sludge metagenome | isolation source: sample C-1 Sludge from hydrolytic chamber (first chamber) of Anaerobic...
ATGGACGAGCACAACGGCATGTATCTGCTCCCTTCTTACGTGCCCTTCATCTTCACTCCGGAGGCAGGTGATACGCCGCTATGCCAGATTATCGTCGATGACAGCCTGCCCGTACTGCCCAAGTCGAGACGTAAGAATATCAGGACTTTCGACTCTGGCAATGGAGACATCGTGTGCGACCAGACCGATGACGGAGGATATCAGTACATCATGCGCGACCTAAACCATCGCGACTGCTGCCTGCTCATCACCAACAAAACGTTCACACAGTGCCAGTGCGCCCTCAACGGATCGCATACCATGCGTACCTTCGGGCTCAACAATGCCCTGATGATCACTTACGCGTTTGCCACGAGTCACCATCAGACGCTCCTGATCCATGCCTCGCTGGTACGGCAAAACGGTTACGGATATGCCTTCATCGCCAAGAGCGGCACAGGGAAATCTACTCAGGCAAGCCTTTGGCTGCGTCATATCCCCGGCTGCGACCTGATGAACGACGACAACCCCGTGGTGCGCATCATCGACGGCGAAGCCTGGATCTACGGATCGCCATGGAGCGGCAAGACCCCCTGCTATCGTAACGTGAAGGCCCGGCTGGGAGCCATCACACGTATAGACCGCCAGCCTTACAACCAATGCGAGCAGGAGATGCCCGTACTGGCTTTCGCTTCGCTCCTTCCGGCCTGTTCTTCCATGAAATGGGACGTAGATCTCTACCGCACGCTCTGCGACACGGTGACCCGGCTGGTAGAGGTCACACCGGTCTATACGCTCCACTGTCTGCCCGACCGCGAGGCAGCCATAGTGTGCCACGAGGCAATTGCCAAGGCCTGAAGGCTGTCAAGGCCATGACGTTTGCCTATAACTTTATTTCTCAAGATGCTTGAAACACAAAACATAGCATTGCCTAACGCTGAATTTATACCCCAGATCATACAACTGTTACAAGAAGGACACAGCGTGACCCTCTCGCTCCGGGGGTTCTCCATGCGCCCTTTCCTGGAGGACAGACGCGACAGCGCACTGCTCCGCAAGGCCGACAGTCCCAAGGTCGGTGAGCCGGTACTGGCCGAAGTGGCTCCGGCCACATTCGTGCTACACCGCATCGTTGGCATCAAGGGGCAGCAGGTCACCCTGCTGGGCGATGGCAACCTCTCGCCGGAACACTGCCGGCTGGAGGATATCCACGCGCAGGTAACCGGCTTTTACCGTAAGGGGCGGACGACACTCGACCCCATTGAGGGCTGGAAATGGCGCACTTACTCATGGGTATGGATGCATCTGTACCCCGTCAGGCGCTATCTTCTTGCAGCCTACCGCCGCATCTGGATACCCCTGTTCGGTGCCCTGTGATCCGGCCTAATCGGCGCCAGGCATGCCCTCCCACCAGAAATCAACGGAAAAAACAAAAAACATCATAGACATGAAAGCAAAAGAAGGATTCAATCTTCGCGACGTATGCGGACATCATATCATCGTTGCCGAAGGCGTGGAAAACATCGATTTCAATAATATCATCAAAATGAACGACAGCAGCAGTCTGCTCTGGGAGCGTGCCCAGCAGGGCGATTTCACCCTGGAGGACCTCGCCCAGCTGCTGATGGACAATTATGAGATCGACGACGACACCCCCCCTGCCCCGCGATCGGGCTCTGCAGGATGCCGCCGCCGTCGTACAGCAATGGCGCGAGGCCGGTATCCTCGACGAATAGAAAAAGAATAGCGAAACCATACTCAGCTAACCCTTGGTTAGTGCTTTACATTGATTGGTGATACGATTAATGCTTATTTGCTGTTGCGATTAATATTTAATCGCAATGCCAATAAGCATTAATCGCAATGCCATTAGATAGTAATCGCGATGCCAATAGATATTAATCGCGTCACCTATCATACATCATCACAAACTCCTATTTTGTTATTCAAAAAAACTTTGAATAACCCACAACTCCTATTATCAATGCCTTACAAAAAGAAATGATGAACTATAAGGCTTTGACACCCTCCCTAAAAAGAAAGAAGTAATAGGGCAGGGCAAGAAAAACTCTCCCTATCCGCCACTGTCATTCCAGGCAATACTCTCGATATTCTGCCAACCTTTTCCCTGCATTTTCCTTTACATCCTCTCATGTCCTTATCTAAATCTACAGAGGAAAACTTGCATATCTCGAAAAATTTTACGAATATTGCATAGAAATTTGGCATACATGATTTTCTGCATCAGTAAAAAATCACTGTTAATTTGCCGAAGATCAATAAGATATGTAGATTTCAAATTCATAATTCCATAAGTTTATACTTCTACAGATGGACAGAGAAACCAGGAGAACTATAGTTCGTGGTTTTCCTGACGCTGGATAAAACAGTATATGAAATATAGCAACAAATACATGAGGAAAGAGACCTATTCACTGCTTTTTTGGGCATTAGGGGCAGTCGCGCCATACCATGCCAACGCATCAACGATCATGCAGCAGAATGTGAAACAGAGCGACGACCTGCAAGTAACCGGCCAGGTACTCGACGAGGGCGGACAACCGCTTCCAGGCGTTACCATCCGCATTGAAGGCACTAAAGGCGGTGGAGTAGCAAGCGACTATAACGGCCGATTCACGCTTCCCGTAGCCAAGGGACAGAGCCTCACGCTCTCGTTCTCGTATATTGGCTGTAAAACGCAGACCATGACGCTGACAGCCGGACAGAATGATGTGGTCGTGATCATGGAAGACGACAAGGCAACGCTGCAGGAAATCGTGGTGACCGGTTATCAGCAGATAGACCGCCGCAACCTCACCAGCTCGGTGACCAGCAGGAAGATGGAGGACATCGCACGTGCGGGAATGTCGTCGGTCGATAAGATGCTGCAAGGCCGTGTGCCCGACCTGGTAATCTCCAATGTGAGCGGCGAGGTGAATGCCACGCCCAAGATTCGCATTCGTGGCGTCAGCACGCTCATCGGAAACCGTGAACCTCTGTGGGTCGTAGATGGCATCATCGTCAACGACCCTGTGAACCTCACCTCCGATGTCATCAATGATCCCGACTATGTGAACCGTATCGGTAATGCCATCTCGGGAATCAACCCGCAGGACATCGACCGTATCGACGTGCTGAAAGACGCTGCGGCAACGGCACTCTACGGAACACGGGCCGCAAACGGCGTGATTGTCGTGACAACCAAGAAAGGACGTGCCGGAAAGCCCATCATCTCGTATAACTTTACAGGAACACTGCGCCGCCGACCACGCTACAGTGACCGCAAGATCGACCTGATGAACTCGAAGGAGCGCACGCAGGTGTCGCGCGAATTGGCCGCCATGCACTATACCTATCCTTCGAACATGTCGTATGTGGGTTACGAAGATGCCCTTCAAAAATATTACAGTGGTGTGTACAGCCGCAGTGAATTTGAGGCTGCCGTATCAGAAGCAGAGACACGCAACACCGACTGGTTCAAACTCCTCTCACACGACTCATTCTCTCAAGACCATTCTGTCAACATCTCCGGAGGAGCCGACAAGTTCCGCTACTACGCCTCTCTGGGCTACACAGACGACAGCGACGTCATCAGGAACAACGGCAACAACCGCTACACGGCAGCAGCCAACCTCGACTTCACGCTGAGCAGCAAGTTCCAGCTGAGCCTCAACCTGGGTATGAACACCGACAAGCGGCGTTATGATCAGAGCGAGCTTTCGCCCATCAACTATGCTTATAATGCCAGCAGGGTGATTCCGGCTTACAACAGTGATGGTACCTACTATTATTATAAGAAACTGGCAACGGGATCAGGATCGTATGACTATAATATTCTAAGCGAACTCGAGAACAGCTACATGCGCCAGAAGACCAACGGATTCAAAGCCACGGCCAACCTGCGCTACGAGCCATTGGAATGGCTGAACGTCAATGCCATCCTGTCGTATAACACCTCGAACACCAATATCGAGGGTTGGTATGGCGAGAAGAGCTGGTATGCTGCATCGCTCCGCCAGAGTCCTTATGGCACAGAAGCCCTCTCCACCAGTGAGATGCCCTTCGGCGGAGAGCTCTCTGAAAACAATGTCAGCCAGCGCGACTGGACAGCCCGCCTGCAGGGGAACCTCAACAAGAGCTTCGGTTCGGAGGGTCAGCACAATCTCAATATCGCCGTAGGCATGGAGGCCAGCTCGACCCACTACACGGGCAACATGTTCACACAGCGTGGATATTATGCCGACCGTGGCAAAAAATTCACAACCGAAATACCCGACAAATACGAGGCTTACCTGAAATGGCTGGGGCGTAATGTGCCTGTCATCACCGACAATCTTACCAACCTCGTGTCGGCCTACGGTACTGCCTCGTACAGCTATAAGGAGCTGTTCACGCTGAATGCCAACACGCGCTACGACGGTTCCAACCGTTTCGGCGACCGAAGCAACGAGAAGATACTGCCCGTATGGTCGGTATCGGCACTGGCCAACGTGAAGCGCATTGCCGACATCAAGGCTTCGTGGCTCGACGCCCTGACCTGGAAAATATCTTATGGCGGACAGGGTAACATGCTCGAGGGACAGACACCGAAGCTCACCGTCAGCAAGGGGGCTTACGATACGCACTATGGAGAAATGGTCTCTACGGTCGATAAGTTTGCCAATCCCGATCTGAAATGGGAGAAAACGAAATCGTTCAACACGGGTGTAGAGGCGGCCTTCTTCAACAGCCGTCTCATGCTCTCACTGGAATACTATTACAAGAAGACCAATGATGCCTTCATGAACAAGACCATCTCTGACGTTAACGGCTACTCCTCATACGTTGTCAACTCCGGACAGATCATCAACAAGGGTTACAACCTGGCCATCACGGCTACTCCTATTCAGACAAACGACTGGAACTGGCTGATCTCGGCCTCGCTCTCGAAGGTGATCAACAAGATGAACACGCTCCCGGGCGAAGATGCCTACGACATCGACGACTACCTCACGGGTACGGCCATCGTCAACGGACAGGCCATCGGCTCTTTCTATTCTTATCGATTCATCGGACTGAACCCACAGGACGGCGGCCCGATGTTTGACGACTGGCAGGACCGTGCCGACGAGCTCGTGGGCCTCAACAAATATGATACGGCTATGAAGGTGCTGTCGCTAAGCGGCAAACGCGACCCCGACGTGACGGGAAGCTTCAGCTCTACGCTCACCTATAAGAACTGGCGCTTCGGTGTATTTATGGACTACTCTCTGGGCAACAAGGTAAGGCTGTTCAAAGTGTTCAATCAGGGCAGCAGCACCAACGTAGGCCCAGGTTACATCTATCCCGAATATAACCTCAGCCGCACACTGCTTGACCGATGGAAGCAGCCAGGCGACGAGATGATAACCGACATTCCCTCCATCATGAGCACCAACTCGCCCAACTTCTCGCAATATGCCCAGCCCTGGTTCATGGGCAGCAGCTACAAGGGAGTGCCATTTGGCAACGACCTCTGGACCATGTACGATTACAGCGATGTGCGTGTTGTCAGTGCCGACTATATGCGCCTGGCCAGCCTCAGCCTTACCTACGAGGTGCCACTCAGCACCATCACGAAGTGGGGACTGCAGCGCATTGCCATCACCCTGACGGGCAACAACCTTTATACGCTCTGCAACAGTAAGCTCAAAGGACAGACGCCCATGCAGAGCGGCTTTGCCGAAGTGCAGCTCTCTGACACACCTTACTATACCATCGGCGTGAACATTCAGTTTTAATTGAAAGAAAAAATGAAGAAACGACTCACATATATCCTCGCAGGCCTCGCACTGCTGACATTGGGAAGCTGCGGAGACTTCCTGAAAGAATACTCGCAGGACACCGACTATGTGCGCTCCTGGCGCGACCTCGACGAACTCCTTATCGGATCGGCCTATCAGCCTATCTTCTCCGCCGCTACCCTTTCTAACGTAGCCGACAACCAATATTTTGTACACTTCCTTGCCGACGAACTCGACGAGACGACTGTGGCCGGCGATGACAACCACATGTCGTACGACGGGAAGGAGCGCGTCTTCGGCTACTACACATGGCAGGCCCGCAGCGGGCAGAACGACACCTACACGGGATATAACAAGGAAAACCAGAGCTGGGAGGAATACTATAAACTGATCAACGTGGCCAACAACGTTATTGCCAGTGCTGCCGACATGAACGAAAGCAACGAAGAAGACCGTAAGGGCAAGCTGAAAGTCGATGGCGAGGCCCATTTCCTACGTGCTTATTACTACTTCATGCTCACCAACATGTATGCCCGAGCCTACACGCCGGAAACTGCAGCGACCGACCTGGCCGTGCCGCTAAAGACAAGCGAAGTGGTGGAAGACCGCAAGTTTCAACGCAACACCGTGGAGGAATGTTACGACCTGATACTGAGTGACCTGATGACGGCTGAGAAGGAACTGGACGAATATGGCCCTCAGAAGTCGAAGTTCCGTGCCGATGCCACGGCCGTGAGACTGCTCCTGAGCCGTGTATATCTCTACATGCAGAACTGGAAGATGGCTGCCGAGTACGCACAGAAAGTGATAGATGCTCACCCCGGCCTGGCCAATCTCAATAAATTCAAGACCACCGACGGCATCATCTCTACCACGTCGCCCGAGCTCATCTTCTCTATGGGCAGCAATGCCGTGATGGAATACACCATCAACTACAGCAAGTCGTTCCAGATCTCTGATACCATATATCAGCTCTATGCCGATAATGACCTCAGAAAGACGATGTATATATGGACTAACGGCGACTTCCACGGCTATAAGAAAGTTCCTGCCAACGAGGCAAGCATCGCTACGTCGGGGCACACCGAAGACGATCCCGACTACTATTTCGATGCCTATTACTATGGTTATCAGAACCAGACCAATGAGGTTTCGGACAAGAACTATTTCCGAAGTGCCGAGGCTTACCTCAACCTTGCCGAAGCCGAAGCCTGTCAGGGACACGATGCCGCCGCACAGAAGGCCGTGAACCACCTGCGGCAATATCGCTATGCTGACGGCGCCAACTTCGAGATCACCTCCACAGGGGAACAGCTCATTCGCGATATTCGCGACGAACGTGCCCGCGAACTGCTGCTCGAAGGGCATCGGTGGTTTGACCTTCGCCGCTATGCGGTGAGCCAGATAGCTCCGCAAGCCTCCACCATCACCCATCGCTACTATTATTATCAGGGGCGCGACTCCAGCGTAAAGACCGCATTGCACATCTTTAAGCTGACGCCGGACGACTGGGGCTGGACGCTGCCTATACCGCAGACGGTCATAGAATATAACCAGATGCAGCAGAATGAGCGTGGCACCCGTACACACACCTCACAGAATTTATAACATTTCAAAAGATGCAACGATATGAATAGACATATTATCACCGCCATGCTCTTGGCCACTGCCCTGCTCCTCGCAGCCTGTGGCAGTGAAGATGACTTGACACCGGGTCATGCCGACACCGATCCTTTCGCGGTGAGCGATGCCGACCCAAGCGCAGACGCTCAGCTAAGACGCGACTTCTTTGCCAGGAACGGCAGCTATCTGCTATTCAACGACACACTCAGCAACGGCGAACTGCTCGACCTGGGCTATGTCATGACGGCAGCCGAAAACAGCACTCTCTATACCTACGACTATCTTCCGACGACCGAGGAGAAGCAACAGGCCACACGGTTTGTGGAGCATACACTGCTTCCACATCTGGGAAAGAAACTGCGTCCCTTCTCATTTCTGCTCGTAAACGGCATTCATAAGTGGACAAAACAGGGTACGACCTTCTATCAGGCGTATGACGACAGCGACAATCCCACATCGGTAACGGGAGTGAGAAGCACTGCCATCGCCATGGCAGACGTGCTCCCCATGACTGCCGACGAGCGACAAGCCCATGCGCAGACACTGCTGAAAGACATTCTCGCGAATGCCATCTCGCAGCAGAGCGGAGGCTCTATAGATGCCTTCAAAGCCTATGGCAAGCTCTATTATGGCGGCGTTTATGACGGAGAATGTCCCCAAGACGAGGCGGAGAACCTGGCACTCATGAACCGCTACGGATTCATTAGCCATCACTTAAGCTATGGATTCACGTTCTTCGGCATGTTTCCCACAGTGGCCGAGGACGTGACCGCCTACGTGACACTGGCACTCGAGGCTACACCCGAGGAGGTGGAAAACACCTATGCGAGCTATCCCGACATCATCGAAAAATACCGACTGATGGTGAATATTATCAACGAACTTGGTTACATCAAATAACAGAACCCCAACATGAAGAAGACGATTCTTTATCTCTTTTTATCACTCATGCCTCTCCTTGCCGCATGCAGCAGCGACGACGAGCCCGAAAAGGTGGATATGCAGGCCAACCCACGCGGATCTTTTATGGACGAACGCGACGGCAACGAATATCATTTCGTGACCATTGCCGGACTCGACTGGACGACCGAAAACAGCCGCTATGATACAGGCGACGACAACACGCGCAGCATCTATGCCACACAGGAGATTCCGGGTGACTACGGAACGACCACCAATGCCGCCACGGTGGCACACTACGGCTACCTATACACCTACGAAGGAGCCATGGCCGCTGCCCCCGAAGGCTGGCGACTGCCCACCGACGACGACTGGAAAAAACTGGAGACAGCTCTCGGAATGGCGGAACAGCAAGCCGATGGCGACGAATGGCGGGGCAGCAATCAGGCCGAAGTGCTACATGCTGAGACTGGTCTGAACCTGCTGTATGCCGGATTCAACGACCAGAATTCCACTTCCTATGCCTCTCATTTCTATTTTATGGGAGCCACGGGGTATTATTGGACAGCCACATCACCGAGCGAAGGACTGGCTTATTTCCGTAAAATACGCTATAACAGCGGGCAGGTGTACCGCCACACCATAAAAACCAACAACATGCTGAGCGTACGCTTTGTGCGCGATGCGAAATAATTCTTTCGTTATGAGAAAAAAAATCACCATTCTTCTTCTGCTCTGCGCCATGCTGTCGCATGCCCAGCAACGCGGATTTGTTATTAAGGGATATGTCCCGTCACTGCCCGACGGAACAGAAGTGGGCATCGGCACTGCCGAAGACTCTATCGTAGAACTGGCTACGGCCGTTGTGAAAAATGGGCACTTCGAGCTACGCGGACAGGTGGAACATGCCGTCTTTGCCACGTTCACGACCAACAACCTTCGTCTTGTTGAGCAAAACCACTGGCCCGACGACTCCATTCGCTGGCACTATGGCGATGCTTTCATCAGCAATGACAACTTCACCGTGAGCGAAGACCTCACCCTACATGGTACACAGACGCAAGAAGACTGCAACACACTCACAGCCATGGGCAACTGGCGCGACACTACGGTGGCATGGCGGTTTATCGAGGCTCACCCACAGTCGGCTGTCTCGGCCTTTCTGGTCAACGGCATGCTGAAAGATGGTTATGGGCTCACCGACACCGAGGTTGACCGTCTGGCGCATGCCCTCACGGGGGTTCCCGCCGACACCCTGCGATGGCAGGAATACCAATGGCGCGTGGCGATGGCCCGTCAAGCCACTGTAGGATCGCCGCTTATCGACCTCGAAATTAAAGATACCAGCAGCAAGGTGTCACATCTCACCGACCATATCCCAGCCGACCAGGGACTCATTCTGATTGATTTCTGGGCCAGCTGGTGCGGACAGTGCCTGGCTGCTTTCCCAGAACTGGAACAACTGACACGAACCTATAAGGGCCGCATCACCATGATCGGACTTTCCATTGACACCAATGACGCTGCATGGCACAGGGCTATGGCAAAACACCCGCACGCCTGGCCCCAATATTGCACAACAGCCAATGGCTATCAGGACCTGTTCAAGAAATATCAGATCGGAAACGGTGTTCCTTATTTCCTGCTCGTTACACCAACAAAGAAAGTGCTGAAAGCTCTTCACAACGTTGACGAAATAAAGGCTTTCTTACAGAGCAACACTACCAAATGAAGAAGATTATCTTAGCTCTTATAGGGCTCGTCCCCATGGTGAGCCACGCACAGCAAGTTATTATAGAATGTGCCGATACCACATTGCTGAGCGGCAGCATGCTGATAAGCGAGACTCACCCTTTTGAAGAGCTCTCGTTCGACCGCAAGGGAACTGCCATCTTCAACGACCCTACGGCAAAAGAGAAAACACAGCTACAGCTGCTGCTCGGCGATGGGACGGGCTATTCTCTGATTATCGAACCGGGTAAGACGCAACGGGTGAGATTCAGCCGTGGCAAAGATGGCAGGCTGCAGGCTCAATACAAAGGAGCCAACACTGCACTGGCCGAATTTTTCAATGAATATGCCAAGTTTATTCCCGAGAAGAATTCTGGCTACGAGATGGCAAATCCTTCGGCCGACACCATCACCTACGCCGAGGCTCACCGCCGACTCGACGAACGCTATCAGCGACTCACGAAAATGGTCGGGAACCTTGACTCTCATAAGGAGCAACAGGATAAGCTGCGCGATGTCAAACTGGCTTATCTCGCCAACCGACTTGAACTTCTGGCCGACGAAGACTACAAGTTCAAACGCGATCCTAATAAGGACACGCTCTATATGGCTCTCGTGGCAAAAATCAATCCCAATGATACGCTCTATCTGCAACGCGGACTGGCCGACACTTACGTCAGAAGCAGGATTCCATTCATGGTCACCCAGCAGACTCCTGTAGGGGTATATGGCGCCGCTTATGTGACGGCCGTAGATGAGAATATCAGCAACCCGCAAGTGAGAAACATTCTCATGGAGAACGTAGTCAACACCGTACTGGGACAAATACCTGCCGACCAGACCGAAGCTTTCTGGAAGGTGGTAACGGCAAAAGCCGACAGCAGTATCGTCAGCCAATACCAGTATATCGTCGATGCACAGAAAAGCACCAAACGGGGTATGAAATGTCCTGATGTCACTTTCTCTGATCCCAACGGAAAACAGCATCGGCTCAGTGACTATTTCGGGCGTGTACTCTATATTGACCTTTGGGCCACATGGTGTGTTCCCTGCATGATGGAAATTCCCGCCCTGGCCCGTCACGTTGAACAATATAAAAACGATCCCCGAGTGCAGTTTATCAGCATCAGCATGGACAGAGACCAAAAGGCATGGCACGCCAAGCTCGATAAAGACCGGCCGCAGTGGCCCCAGTTCATCGTCAACAGCACCGAAGATGCCATTATCTCCAAAGAGTGGGGCGTGATGTCTATTCCCCGTTTTTTGCTCATCAGTGCCGATGGCACCATTCTTGATGCCGATGCTTTCAGACCTACTGATACAGAATTCGCTATAAAGCTTAACGCCGTTCTCCCTCCGCTTTGAAACCAGAGAAAAACGGTATACGAAGGTTGTGTTCTTCTATGCCCAGCCTTCTACTCTACGTAGCCTTATCCTACCAGATAACATAAATCGCATGAAAAAGAAGGGGTGCACCCTATGTTTCTATACAACCGAAACATAGGGTGCACCCCTTCTTTTATTATGATGCTTGGATAAGGACAGAGCGACTATAGCCCTCTGCCATGACAATTCTTAAACTTCTTACCGCTGCCGCAGGGACACGGATCATTGGGACGAGGCATCTTCTCGTTGACGATAGGCATGCGTCGCTGCTCGGGATCACGGGTATCCTGACGTGCTGCTGCACGCTGGGCAGCCTCGCGCTCCATCTCCTCAAAGTTGGCCTTCTGCTCCCTGTACTGCTGTGCACGCTCTTCCATCTCCTCAGCTTCGCGCACGGGCTGCTCCTGCTGTGCCTGAACAGGAATCTGTCCACGCATAAGGAAGCTGGCGCTGCGGTCGTTCATCTCGTCGATCATGTTGTCCCAGAGCTTCGCACTCTCCAGCTTGAAGATCAGCAACGGATCCTTCTGCTCGTAAGAGGCATTCTGGACACTGTGGCGCAGTTCGTCGAGCTGACGCAGGTTCTCCTTCCAGCAGTCATCGATGATATGGAGCATGACAAACTTCTCAAACTCCTTGACAATGTTCTTTGCCTGTGTTTCATACGCTTCCTTGAGGTTAACACGGAGATTCACCACGTGGCGGCCATCAGTGATAGGAACGAGAATGAACTGGAACCGCTCGCCCTGAGTCTCGTAAACCTGCTGGATTACGGGGGTGGCATCGCTCTGAATACGCTCAGTCTTACGCTTGAAGGCAGCCATAGCCTCCTGGAAGGCACGCTCCTCAAGATTCTGACGGTTGTCGGCCTCAAATTCTTCCTCGGTAAACGGCACCTCCATGGAGAGCACTTCGAGGAACCGCTCCTTGATATCCTGATAACCTCCTGTCCCGATGATGTTCACCACGCGATCCCAGATCACATTCGTGATATCCATACCGATACGCTCACCCATAAGGGCGTGGCGACGCTTCTCATAGATCACCGTACGCTGCTTGTTCATTACGTCATCGTACTCGAGCAGGTGTTTACGAATACCGAAGTTGTTCTCCTCTACCTTCTTCTGCGCACGCTCGATGCTCTTGGAGATCATTGAACTCTCGATACGCTCACCGTCCTCAAATCCCAAACGGTCCATAACCTTAGCGATACGCTCGCTACCGAACTTGCGCATCAGGTCGTCCTCGAGTGATACGTAGAACACCGATGATCCGGGGTCACCCTGACGACCGGCACGTCCACGCAGCTGACGATCTACACGGCGGCTCTCATGACGCGTTGTACCGATGATGGCCAGACCACCGGCAGCCTTCACCTCCGGCGTCAGCTTGATGTCGGTACCACGACCGGCCATGTTGGTGGCGATGGTCACGGCACCCAGCATGCGCTCCTCGCTCTTGACGAGGGTCATGGCATCCTTACCGGCAAGGCTGAGGTCAGCCCCCTTGTCGCCATTGTTGGCAGCTACGATGAGATCGGACTGACGGCGCACGGCGTTGGCTTTATCAGTATAGACACTGCCATCGGTGGCTACATATACCGTTCCCAAAATGCTCTTGCCGGCCTCTGCCACGATCTGAGCTTCCTTCTGGTGCAGCTTGGCATTGAGCACCTGATGAGGAATCTTGCGCATGGTGAGCATCTTGGAGAGCAGCTCCGAGATTTCTACCGAGGTCGTACCTACCAAGCAGGGGCGACCCGTATTGCGCATAGCCTCTACCTCCTCGATAACGGCACGATACTTCTCACGGTTGGTCTTATACACGCGATCTTCAAGATCATGGCGTGCGATGGGACGGTTGGTGGGGATCTCCACCACATCAAGCTTATAGATATCCCAGAACTCGCCTGCCTCGGTGCTGGCAGTACCTGTCATACCAGCCAACTTGTGGTACATGCGGAAATAGTTCTGCAGGGTGATGGTGGCAAAGGTCTGCGTGGCAGCTTCTACCTTCACATGCTCTTTAGCCTCTATGGCCTGATGCAAGCCATCGCTCCAGCGACGGCCTTCCATGATACGGCCCGTCTGCTCATCGACAATCTTCACCTCACCGTTCATCACCACATACTCATCATCCTTATTGAACATGGTATAGGCCTTGAGCAGCTGCTGCAACGTATGCACGCGCTCGCTCTGAACGCCATAGTGGTTGAGCAGATCGTCCTTACGATCCAGACGTTCCTGATCAGTCAGTCCTGTCTGAGACTCCAGCTCCGAGAGCTGCGAAGTGATGTCGGGCAGCACGAACAGATCCTTATCGTTCACCTGCTTGGCTAGCCAGTCGGTACCCTTGTCGGTGAGATCTGCGCTGTTGAGCTTCTCATCTACCACAAAATAGAGGGGCTCTACGGCCTCGGGCATACGGCGGTTATTGTTCTCCATGTAGATCTCCTCGGTCTTCTGCATGCCCGACTTGATGCCCTCCTCAGAGAGATACTTGATGAGGGCCTTGTTCTTGGGCAGTGCCTTGAACGAACGATAGAGGCTCAGGAAACCCTCATCGGTCATCTGCTGATTCTTCGTCTCACGACCTTCGCTGATCTTCTGACGGGCATCAGCGAGGAGTTCGGTAGCCTGCTTACGCTGAACCTCATAGAGACGCTCCACCAGAGGCTGGTACTCTTCGTACATCTGGTCGTCGCCCTTGGGCGTAGGACCGGAAATGATCAGCGGGGTTCGGGCATCATCGATCAGCACGGAATCGACCTCATCGACGATGGCAAAGTTATGACGGCGCTGCACGAGATCTTTGGGCGAGAGAGCCATATTATCACGCAGATAGTCGAAGCCGAACTCGTTGTTGGTACCGAAGGTGATATCGGCCTGATAAGCCTTGCGACGCTCCTCCGAGTTGGGCTGGTGTTTGTCGATACAGTCAACCGACAGTCCGTGGAACTCATAGAGCGGCCCCATCCATTCGGAGTCACGCTTGGCCAGATAGTCGTTGACGGTCACCATGTGAACACCGTTTCCGGTCAGGGCGTTGAGGAATACTGGGAGCGTAGCTACGAGGGTCTTACCCTCACCCGTAGCCATCTCGGCGATCTTACCCTGATGAAGGGCGATACCTCCGAAGATCTGCACATCATAGTGGACCATGTCCCACTTGATCTTATTGCCTCCTGCAGTCCACTCATTGTGATATAGGGCCTTATCGCCTTCGATGGTAACAAAGTCGTTGGACGGATTGGCAGCCAGTTCACGGTCGAAATCGGTAGCAGTAACCTCCACCGTCTCGTTCTCGGCGAAGCGGCGGGCGGTATCCTTCACAATAGCATAAGCCGTGGGCATCACCTCGTTGAGGGCTACCTCCAGGGCATCGAGCATTTCCTTGTCCTGCTTGTCGATCTCCTCGAAGATCGGTTCGCGCTCGTCGATAGGAGTATCTTCGATCTTCGCCTTCAGCTCGTCGATCTTCTGCTGGAAAGGCTTTGCCGTGTTCTGAACATAATCACGTATCTCCCCACTCTTGGCGCGCAGCTCGTCATGACTCAGTTTTTCAATGTCGGGATAAACCTCCTTCACCTTCTCGACAAGGGGCTGGATAAGCTTCATATCTCTGCTCGACTTATCGCCAAACAATGAAGTAAGAAATTTGTTGAAATTCATATTTTAATTTATTATTTTATTTCTGGTGAACTATTATGATCTCTTGACGCAATGTCTTATATGACACCATATTAAGGATCATTTGCAAAATTACGAAAAAGATTCCGCAAAATTATCTTAAAATAGATTTAATTGGTTCGTTTGCCACGAGTTACTCTGATAAATGGCAAAAAGCGAAGCCCTGTGGGTAATGCATGCCGTCTGCACTGACACGCAGGGGGCATGAGTGCACTGACGTGTCAGAACAAAGGGCTGGCACTGCAGGCATTGGGTGCCCTGATACGAATAGCCTTGGCTATCGTCGGTGCAATATAGTCGACGGTAACAGGCGTAGAGACATGCTGGGGCTTGATGCTCGTTCCCATAAAGATGATAGGGAACGGCATCACGCCGGCACGGCTGGTATAAGATGTGTGTGTGGTTTCGTTGACAAGTTTCCACCCAGGAGCGACCTCCACGATAATATCTCCGCTCAACACCGCATTAAAACCGTTACGCAGGGTAAGAATGTCGGAATTTCCGGTGAGGAGGCGACTGCTGGTATATACGTCGGCAACGCCGGCATTCTGCATCAGAAACTCCTGGCAGCGGCTTAGTATCTCCGACATGGCCAGGCGTTTCTGCTCTACCAGCTTATGGTTGATGTAAATCTGGTTGCCAAAGGTCTGCTCCACATAGCGTCCCTGCCCATAAATGGCGCCAAGATACATGTTCAGCAGGTTGGCCGTGCGGTCTATATAGAAGTTTCCGGTGGGAATACGGTATTTCTCAAAGTCATCGGGCACCGCTTCCACATATCCCGTAGAAGTCACCACGAACAGGATACGACTGTGGTCCACCTGTCGCTCAATGCCACTGATGAGACGTTCCAGACTGTGATCCAGTCGCCGATAGATGCCTTCCATCTGCGAATGGTCTATGGCAGCTCGTTTGAGATCTTCAGATGCGGCCGAGAGCGTGACATAAAGCATATCGGAAACATCATCGCGGCCCATTGCTGCAGACGAAATGGCCTGCAAAGAGATATCTACGACATTATCGTTGATATCTGGAATCTGATCTTTGGCACTGGAATGTAAGCGGTTGTAAGATTTCACCCATTCCGGTGCAGCCGTATAGTAAGGTGTACCCTGCCAATGTCCCTGCTGATACCAGAAAGCACCATCGGCAGCATGCCCTGCACTAAGGATGGCACTCTCGCGGTCAGGGGCGAAAGCATAGACCACAGCACTGCCATTGCTACTGACCTTCAGCTCATCGCCCAGGGTAGAGGTCTTCAGCCGTACAGGCGAGGCAGTCCCGCCGCCCCGTTCCGGATCCACACAGGATACAGGCTGCAGGCTGACGCGGTCGAGCCACTGACGGGCAATGATGCCATGATAATAGGGTGTGGTACCCGTAGACAGCGTGGCAGAAGCCGAGGCACGGTCGACGGGAGAGAAGGGATAGGCTGCTCCATCATAGATCATGCCATCACGCATGAGGCGGCGGAAACCACCCTGGGCATAAAACGGAGCGAAAGCCTCGATATAATCGGTACGTAACTGGTCGATCGTAATATTGACGACAAGCCTCGGTGCAAGCCCGAAAGCCTGCATCTCTGCCGATGTGAGTGCCGCCAAAATGAAAGCCAGATATCTCATGCCGATATGGTTTACCTATATTATATATTGACTATTGTTTTTCTACCAGCTTGTTGCTCTTACGATAAAGCAGCCGATTGATCACGACACGAAGGAGCAAACACAGTGCCAAAGCCCACATTCCCTCAGCATATTTTTGGAAGAAACCCAGGAAGAAGAATAAAACGATGCATACGGCGAGTACATTCCAATAGAAATGACTGCGTCCGAGAAGGGCACTCTTTCCCACCGAGTAGACGAAGACCAGCGACAACGGATTGAAGACGAGGATCTGGAAATTGAGGCTCACCGTGGGATGCTGCGAGAACACCATGGCCAGCAGCACGAGCCCTGCCAGTCCGTCAAGCGTCAGTAAGGTCACATCAACCAGCCAGAAAGTCTTGCGACGTCTGTACTCAAGGAAGGTAACGACGGCCACGATGAAAAGAAGGAGGCAGCAGACCATGCGGGGCGTAAGGGTATCCCACACATCATGCGTTGTCTTCTGATTGGCAGCATTGGGCTCAAGCAGCTGGTGGGTAGAACCCACGAGAGGTCTCCTGTGGCCCGCTGCATCGACAACAGCAGCCCTGGCAAAATCGTCCATCAGCGTAGCGGGAAGAAACTGCTGAGCAGCGGCATCAATATATGCATCGGACTTCACTCCCAGCAACAGGTCGTTGCCAAACCGCGCCCAGCGATGAGCTTCGTTGAACTGGTGGATCATAGACCGGTAAGACACGTCACCGCGGTGAGCATCGGCATACTCCACCTGCCCCACAAGATGTGTCGTAATCATGTCGCGGGCACGTGTGGTGCAGTTGTCGTAGAAGTAGTTGTAGCGATAAGTCCGGTTGGACGGCATATAGTTTTCGGCAATGGCACTCAAGATGGCCGACTTATCCTCAGCAGAGAGGTTAAGCCGCTGTTCGGTCACCCCACGTCCCTCACTGGCATATTCCATCATAAACATCTGGAAAGGAGCGATTCCCATTTCATAATCGGTCAGTCCGAAGACAAAACGAAGAATAAAATTAGGACGCCTGAAATTGAACATGCCATAGTTCACGGCGATGTCGTCGCCATTTCGCAGATCGTGCACGCGCAGGGCGGTGTGCCCGTAGAGGCTCCATACCTCCGATCCGCCAGAACAGGTAAGCAGACTGATCTCTACACTGTCAGCCCGCTGTTGCACCGCCGTATCGGCAGCTGCAACGTCATGGGCTGCATGGAGAGTCGTTGTTAACATAACGGAAACCGCCAGCCAAACCGTTCTAATAATTATGAAATGATAATCGAAACGTTTCACGATGCAAAAATAACTTATTATTTTGAGTATCGTGCCATAGTTTCGCATTTTTTCAATACTTTTGCAGTTGACTTTCGCGTAATCCGGGAGTCTGATGCGAAATTAAATTGTAACATTCATCGTCATGAATAAATATTTATCGGCCGCCCTTCTGCTCACAGTGTTTGCCCAGAACGCCGCTGCCCAGAGCGGAACTAACAGTCCTTACAGCCAGTTTGGCTTAGGGCTCCTGTCTGACCAGAGCACCGGTTTTAACAGGGGTATGAACGGAGTGGGACTGGGATTCCACGATGGGAATCAGGTCAACTCGCTCAACCCGGCTTCTTACGCTTATACCGACAGCCTGTCATTTATTTTTGATGCCGGAGTAGCCGGCCAGCTGACACACTTCAAAGAGGGCAATACCACCCGAAACATCGGCAATGCCAACTTTGAATATGTGACGGCAGCATTCCGTGCCTTCAAACATCTGGGTATGAGTTTCGGCATACTGCCCTACACCAACGTAGGTTATTCATACTCCATCAGCCAGAATGTCAACGATGCCGATCAGACTATAGCCACCAGCTCCTACTCCGGATCGGGCGGACTACATCAGGTTTATGTCGGTCTAGGCTGGGAGCCTCTGCGCGGTTTGGCCGTCGGTGTCAACGGCAGCTACCTGTTCGGCGGTTACACCCGCACACTTAGCACAAGCTACAGCAATGTTTATGCGAACACGCTGACCAGGACCTACAGCTCGGACGTACGCAACTATAAACTGGATTTCGGAGCACAATATACGGCACGACTCTCTAAGAAAGATGCACTCACCATCGGCGTTACCTATGGCATGGGGCACAAGATCGGAGGTGATCCCAAGCTGGACCTCATATCCCTCAATCCACAGACTTCTGTATCCGACACCACCACTTTCTCCGGTTCGGACGGAAACAAGCTCGAGCTGGAGATTCCTACGACGATCGCCGCAGGTCTGATGTATCAGCATGGCAACAGCTTCAAACTGGGTGTAGACTACAGCCTGCAGAAATGGGGCAGTACAGAGAGTCCGGTTTACGGCAGCAACAACAATGGGGCCGCGACCTACACCATGCAGGGAGGCACTTATAAGGATCGCCACAAAGTGGCACTGGGTGTAGAATGGTGCCCACGTGGTGCCAGCCATAACCTCGCCAAACGCATACATTATCGCGCCGGCGTGGGATATGCCACACCTTATTATTATATCAACGGGCAGGACGGGCCCAAGGAGATGAGCGCCAGCATAGGATTCGGCATACCTATCATGAACAATTATAACAACCGCTCGATCCTCAACATCAGTGCACAGTGGGTGAATCAGTCGGTGAAGAACATGATTACCGACAACTCTTTCCGCCTCACCATCGGCTTAACCTTCAACGAGCGCTGGTTTGCCAAGTGGAAAGTAGATTGATAGGAAAGTGGAAAGAGAGTCATGGAGTATTAGAGACTGGGAGTGAAAGGTTAAGGGTAAAGAGTTTTTAAGTTGGGAATGAAAAGTTATTCTGCGAAGTGCTGATGCGACACCTACATTATTATATCATGATGATGGTGTGCTGCATGTTCTTTGCCATGAGCTGCGAAGAGCCTGTGGAGCATACTGCCCATGCCATATACGACCGCGACTCTGCCGCCGTGATGACAAGCTTGGGCGTGAATACGCTGATCTCCGACTCCGGTGTTATCAAATACCGCATCGTAGCCGAACGCTGGGAGGTGAACCAGGTGAAGCACCCCTCACGATGGACTTTCGACAAAGGGCTCTTCCTCACACAGTTTGACGAGAAATTTCACGTTCACGCTTATATCCAGTGTGACACCGCATTCTATTACGACCAGCTTCGCCTCTGGGAGCTGCGTTCACGCGTACGTATCCTGACCAAAGACGGCCTACGCTTCAGCAGCGAACGCCTGTTCTGGGACGAGACGAAGCACGAGCTTTACTCCAACGTCTTCTCACGTCTCATCACTCCCGAGCGCACCCTACAGGGAGCTTACTTCCGCTCTGACGAGAAGATGACACGTTACTTCGTGTCCAACTCTAAGGGATCCTTCGAGCGCAGTGACCTCGACGGTTCGGAGAACGCCACCGATTCTGCACGTGCCGCACAGGACAGTATGCAGCGCAGCCAGCGCCAGCCGGCAACGCCGATACGCATCGCAACGCCTTAAACTATAAACACTTCACTTTTGGAACAGCATTATATACCACTCATCATAGGAATACTCATCTCCATGGTCTTCAGTGCTTTCTTCTCTGGAATGGAGATCGCTTTCGTCTCAAGCAACCGTATGCGGGCAGAGATGGATAAGGAGAAGAACGGCATATCACAACGGCTTATCAGCTATTTCTACAAGCATGCCAATGCCTTCGTATCGACCATGCTGGTAGGCAACAACATAGTCCTCGTGGTCTATGGCATTCTCTTTGCCAGGCTCTTCAATGCTACCCTCTTTGCCAATCTCGACCCAGGGCTGCAGGTAACGCTCAACACCATCGTTTCCACACTCATCGTGCTCTTTACCGGTGAGTTTCTCCCCAAGAGTTTTTTTAAGAGCAGTCCCAACACCCTGCTCACGTTTTTTGCCCCGTTAGCCTACGTGTTCTACGTGGTGCTCTGGCCCATCAGCAAGCTGGCCACCTTCCTCTCCAAGATCATACTACGCATCTTCGGCATCGAGCTTTCCAAGGGTGCTGACGAAGAGGGATTCACCAAGGTCGATCTCGACTATCTGGTACAGTCGTCCATCGACAAGGCAGAACACGAAGACAAGGAGATAGAGAACGAGGTGAAGATATTTCAGAATGCCCTCGAATTTCCTGACACCCGCGTCCGCGACTGCATGATTCCCCGCACGGAAATACAGGCTGTGGATACCGAAAACTGTTCGGTCGATGAACTGAGGCAGATATTTGTAGAAAGTGGCAAATCTAAGGTCATCGTCTATAAGAGTGACATCGATCATGTGGTGGGCTATATCCATACCCAGGAGCTATTCCACAATCCCGAGAAATGGCGTGATGCCGTGCGCACCCTTCCCTTCGTTCCCGAGACCATGGCGGCTCAGAAGCTCATGCGCATCTTCCTGCAACAGAAAAAGAGCCTCGCCATTGTAGTAGATGAGTTCGGTGGTACCAGCGGGCTGGTATCGCTGGAGGACATCGTGGAAGAGATCTTCGGCGACATTCAGGACGAGCATGACATCGACAACTATGTGGCCAAGCAGACCGAAGATGGCGATTACCTGCTGTCGGCACGTCTGGAGATTGACAAAGTCAATGAGATGTTCGGCCTCGACCTGCCCGAGAGTGACGATTACATGACTCTCGGCGGGCTCATTCTGAACCAATACCAGAGTTTTCCCAAGCTCAACGAGGTAGTCAAGGTAGGTAACTTCGAATTTAAGATCATCAAGAAAACAATGACAAAGATCGAACTCGTCAAACTACACCTACAGCCTTGACCTTTTCATAACCATCGATGATATTGAGCCGTTAACTCACTTTTCTCAATCAAAAGTTCCCTTGTTTGCTAATAATTTAGTAAATTTGTGCGATTTTTGTACGTCAGTCGTATCTCAAACCCTAAAGAAGAATAAAAACAATAAAATAAAAACATTTAAACAAAATGGCAGCATTAGGAAAAATCAGAAGCAGAGGCATCACGCTGATCATCATCATCGGCTTTGGCCTTTTTGCTTTTATCGCTGAAGAGGCCTTTCGTTCTTGCGAGTCAACTCGCAACAACCAACGCCAGCAGGTCGGCGAAGTATTAGGAGAAAAGATCAACTACGAGGAGTTTGCCAAGCTGGTAGAGGAAGCTCAGGACGCTATGAAGCTCATGGGGCAGGAGAACCTCAACGACGACCAGCTTAACCAGCTCCGCGATCAGGTATGGCAGAGCTTCGTTCAGTATCAGATCATCAAGAAGGAATGCGACAAGCTTGGACTTACCGTGACCGACCAGGAGATGCAGAACGTGCTCAACGAGGGTACCAACCAGATGCTTCTCTCCACTCCCTTCGTTAATCGGCAGACAGGCCGTTTCGACGCCAATCAGCTCAAGCAGTTCCTGGCTCAGTACAAGACTCAGCAGGCTGGTGCCAACCCACAGGCTGCCGAACAGATGCAGACCATTTACCGTTACTGGTCATACGTGGAGAAATCTCTGCGCCAGCAGCTCCTGATCCAGAAATACAACGGGCTGCTGTCTCACTGCTTCCTCTCTAATCCCGTTGAGGCTAAGATGGCCTTCAACGAGGAGAGCCAGGAAAGCCAGATCCAGCTTGCTGCCTATCCCTACTCAAGCATTCAGGATGCCAATGTAAAGATCACCGACAGCGACCTGAAAGCCAAGTACGACCAGGTGAAGGCTCGCTTCCAGCAGTATGTGGAGAGCCGCGACATCAAGTATGTTGACGTGCCCATCACAGCTTCGGCTGCCGACCGTACCGCTCTTCTCAAGCTGTTCAATGGCTACGCCAAAGATCTCGCCGCTGCCGCAGATCCTTCCGAAATAGTACGTAAGAGCACATCGGCTGTGCCTTATCTTGGGATCCCCGTGGGCAAAGAGGCTTTCCCGACCGACATTGCACAGCGACTCGACTCGATGGGCGTGGGCCAGACGCTCGGCCCGGTGGAGAACACACAGGACAATACCCTCAACATCGTGAAGCTGGTGGCTAAGCAGCAACTCCCCGATTCTGTCAAGTTCCGTGCCATTCAGGTGGCAGGTACCACACCCGACGAGGCTCACAACCGTGCCGACTCTATCTACAATGCACTCAACAGCGGTGCCGACTTTGCAGCCATCGCCAAGAAATACGGACAGGACGGACAGGAGCAGTGGCTCACCACACGCCAGTATGAATACTCTCCCTCTATAGACAAGGAGACTGTGGGGTATCTCAACAGCCTGCTGACCATGAATGTCAACGAGACCAGAAACGTCACGCTCTCACAGGGTAGCCTCATCGTTCAGGTGCTCGACCGTAAGAACATGATCGACAAATATACCGCAGCCGTAGTGAAGAAGCCCATCGACTATTCGCGCGAGACTCGTGGAAACGTATTCAATAAGTTCAGCTCATTTGTCAGTGCCAACCTGACAGCCGATGCCATTGCAAAGAATGCTGCCAAGAGCGGTTACAAACTGCAGGAAGCTAAAGACATTACCACCACACAGCATAATCTGGCAGGTATCCATTCCACCCGCGATGCCATGAAATGGCTGTTCGAGGCAGACGAGAACGAGGTATCCAAGATGTATGAGTGCGGCAACAATGGCGATCATTTGCTGCTCGTCATCTGTGACAAGATTCACCCCATCGGCTACCGTGACCTGAGCGATCCACAGGTAAAAGAGATGGTGAAGCAGGAAGTGATGCGCGATAAGAAGGCCGAGCAGCTCATAGCCAAGGCTAAGGGCGCCACCAGCATTGCCGCAGCCAAGGGCAAGGGAGCCCAGGTTACTACTGTAAATCAGGTGACCTTCGCTGCTCCTGTATTCGTGCAGGCTACCGGTGCCAGCGAGCCCGCCCTGAGCGGAGCCGTATATGCAGCCAAACCGGGCAGTTTCAGCGCCCACCCCGTGAAGGGACAGGCTGGTGTTTACCAGTTCCAGGTGATGAAGCGCAGCAAAAACGCATCCCAGTTTAATGAAGCACAGCAGGAGGCTAAGCTCCGCCAGAGAGCCATGCAATATGCCGGCAACTTCATGAACGAGCTCTATATCAAGGCAGGTGTGGTGGATAACCGTTACCTGTTCTTCTAAAGAACAAAAAAACAAATTAAGACTTTGAGATCCTGTCGGGTCTTTTATAACTACAAGGAGGAAATGACGCTGTCGTTTCCTCCATTTTTATTCGATTTGCTTTGGAGGCTCGGATATTATTATATAACTTTGCAAGTCAACATTTAGAACCAATCACACAGAGATGAAAAATATCATAGCGCGTCTCGCCCTTCCACTTGCCCTTACTCTCATGCTTTCCGTTGCTCAGGCTGCGCCGAAGTCTGCTGGCTCCTCTCCAGCTGCGCCATCAGCTCAGTTGGCACCGAAGGCAGCATCACAGACCCAGCCTCAGGCAGCCGTTCAGACCACACCCGACTCCACAGCCCGTACGGGGGAGCTTGACAGTGCAGATGCCGAGCAGATGCTGGCCGATAACCTCGCAGAGAGCGATACCGCAGCAGTACAGACTGAGAATGTAGGTTTCTATAAATCGCTGAAAACCAAGTTCATCGAGGGTAACGCCGGCTTCATGTCGCTGGTAGCCCTCGCACTGGTGCTGGGACTGGCATTCTGCATCGAACGTATGATCTACCTTAGCCTCTCGGAGATCAATGCCAAGAAATTCATGCGTGACCTTGATGCGAGGATTGCCGCCGGCAACATCGAAGAGGCTAAAACGCAATGTCGGGAGACACGAGGCCCAATAGCCTCCATCTGCTACCAGGGGCTGGTACGTATCGAGGAGTCGATCGACAACATCGAGCGTTCGGTCACGAGCTATGGCATGGTGCAGAGTGCCAACCTCGAAAAGGGCTGTTCCTGGATCACACTCTTCATCGCCATGGCACCGTCATTGGGATTCCTCGGCACGGTCATCGGTATGGTGATGGCCTTCGACCAGATCCAGATGGCCGGTGATATCAGCCCCACCATCGTGGCATCGGGTATGAAGGTGGCCCTGATCACCACGATCTTTGGTATCATCGTAGCCCTCATCCTGCAGATCTTCTACAATTATATTCTCTCCAAGATAGATCACCTCACGGCACAGATGGAGGAGTCGGCCATCACTCTGCTCGACTCCATCATGAAATATAAACTCCGTCAATCATGAAATCCATGTCCCAACCACAGAAACATCACGCCATAGAACGGCTGTCGTCCCGTATTCTTTACGTGCTCGTTGGGCTCGTGGCCGTGGTTTTCGTGCTATTCTGGCTCATAGGCTACGACCAGCCCTTCGACGAGAATCCCAATTTCGATGCACCCCTCTTCACCGACGCCGTGCTCCTACTGGGCTATCTGCTCATTCTGGGCACCATCGGCTGTGCCATATGGTCCACTGCCCGCACCCTCCGCATCAGAGGAAAGGCTGAGAGCTACGACAACAATATACCCATCAAACGGATAGGCTACATCATCGTGGCAGGAGTATCCGTACTCATGCTGCTCACGCTGCTCTTCGGCTCCGATGCCGCCATGAACATCAACGGTGCCACCTTCAGCGACCGCTTCTGGCTGAAGGCGGCCGACATGTTCATCTGCACATCACTCATCCTGCTCGTTGCAGCCATCGGCACCGCCATCTTCGGTGCCACACGTTACAATCGTAGATCATGAAATGCTACCCTCGTAAATCATGAATTTTCATCGACGCAGACATACCATACCCGAGCTTAACACAACATCAACGGCCGATATCTCGTTTATGTTGCTCATCTTCTTCCTTGTCACGACCAACATGGACACAGACAAGGGACTGCAGCGTCAGCTCCCTCCATTTCAGAAGCAGATGCAGGAGGAGTCGTTTGTAGCCAAAGGGACAATGATGGATCTGCGTATCACCGCCAGCAACCAACTGCTTGCCGACGGCAAGCCGATGCCTATCCAGTCACTGCGCCATGCCACGGCAACTTTCATACGTCAGCTGGGCAAACGCCATCTCATCAAGATAGACGTTGACCCGCAGTCCAGCTACGACACCTACTTTCAGGTTCAAAACGAGCTGGCAGCCGCCTACAACCAGCTGCGCAATGAGACGGCACACCGCCTCTACGCCAAAGATTACGGCAAGCTCAGCGCAGCGCAGCGCGACCACGTGAAGGACGAGTGCCCACAGCGCATCGCCGAACAATATAACGGCACTATGGCACAGCCGGCTGGCACAGCAGAGGAAGGAGGTCAGCCATGACCATGTATCGCCGTCGCAGTCATCAGGTACCCGGACTCAACACCGCTTCCCTACCCGACCTGATCTTCTCGGTGCTCTTCTTCTTCATGATCGTCACCCACATGCAGAAGGTCGCCGTCAAGGTGAAGTATCGTGTGCCGCAGGGTACCGAACTGACACGACTCACGAAGAAGAGTGCCGTAACCTATATCTACATCGGTCAGCCCTCCAACGCACGGCACACGGCACCCGGCACACGCGTGCAGGTGAACGATAAGTTCGCCTCTCCCGCCGAAGTAGCCGACTATGTGGCAGTCGAGCGGCAGCGCATGTCGCCCGAGGACCTTGACCAGATGACCGTATCGATCAAGGCCGACCGCAACACGCCTATGAGTATCATCGCCGATGTCAAGATGGCTCTGCGTCAGGCCAAAGCCTACCGTATCACCTATTCGGCTACGGAAGCCAAACATAAGAAATAAAGGTTCCGCCAACGAGTACAAAAGACTCGCTGGCGGAATCATTTTTTTTACCGAGCAATAAGACTGATGCTGGATCTGTTCACAACCACGAATAAACACGAATGAACACGGTTGGCTGGCGCAAAGATCTCTAACCACAGATTTCACTCTACAGATTACGCGGATTTCACAGATTGGCTGACGCGTTGTTTCTCCTCCCCCTGACCGGGAGGGGTCAAATCTGTGGTTAAAGATATACAGCTGTATAGTTACATAATCTCATGAATATCAGAGTTCGGTTCGCCTCGCTCACATTCCAAAATGTTAGAGCTAACTTAATTCCACCAACAAGTTTAATCCCCCTGCATCAACAAAAATCTGATCAATCTACTTCATCTGTAGAGAGATTAATTCGTGCCTATTCGTGTCCATTCGTGGTTGAGATCAGGCATCTCCAGCATCTATTCCGAAATGACACTTTGCTTCATAAATTCCTATTTTGCTTACACTTTGAAAACCCAGAGTATCAGAGAAATCGTGAAATCTGAGCCATGAAGGGTAATAGGCGGATCGGAGGGCATAAAAAACGGAGAAAAAACCGCGATAAAAGCCCACGAATGGGTAAAATGCACCTGTCGGGTCTGCGAATAATACTGAATGGCAGCGTTGTGCGCGGCCACGGCGCGGCGTTTGATATGCATTGACGGTGCGATTAATACCTATTCGCAATGCGATTAAGCATTAATCGCAATGCGTGTAAGCATTAGTCGCAGTGTCAAGGCTTATTAACCGCAACGTCATTCAGCATAGAATATGAGGTGCGGGCTGCGTGGGAGGAGCAGGTTTAGGGTATGACAGATCCACAGGTAATCGGAATTGAGCTGCGAAGAAGCATGAATGGCGAAATGTTGACAGAACGTGGAGGGAAAAATGGTGTGCAATGGGCGACGGAAGTAGAAAATTTAGAGCTGAAGACGATGATTTTCTTCTGGAGCGATAGAAGATGAAGACAGATTCGAAAAATCAGAATGTCATAAAAACGGAGGATTTTGTGACATTTTGACAAACACTAAAGGAGGCACAGGGTAAAATTGCCCACTCCCCTCCCTCCCCTGGGAGGGACGAGCCGATACAGAGGCAAGGCATGAAGTCTGCTCTATCTCCCCTCCCCTGAGAGGGGGCGGGGGTGGGCTTTTAGAGGTGCCTTTTCCACTTTGTATGAAACAGAAGTGGCTGTGCCATCAACGAAGATGACACAGCCACTCAATAAGATGCAGCGAAGGGGAAACTATTCGTTGTAATACAACTTCAGCGGAGTGAATCCGCCACCGGTGATGAGCAGATGCTGCTCATCGAGCAAATCCTTGACGGGATCGCCATCAAAGTTGACCTCAAGCGTCCAGGTGCCGTCACCGTTGTCAGTAAGACGTTCATTGCCTGGCTGAATGTCGGCTCCAGTCCATGTGGCACTCCACCAGCCGGTGGTGATGCGGATCTGCGGAGTTTCACCGCTCAGCACGAGATAGAAGGTGCCGCCCTTCAGCTTGTCCCACACATCCTGCGGGAAGGTGGCGATACACTCGTTGTTGCCGTCGTGGCCATCCAGGGCAAAGCGATAGTCTCCGCCCCAGCTGATGGCACCATGAGAACCATCGTTCTCCCAGATGGTTACCTGCTTGGGTCCTGAGCCATTCTCCACCCACACCTGATCGGCGAAGTAGATTTCTTCTACGGTATATCTGTCACCTGTGAAGAGCATGTGCTGCTGATCTACCATATCGACGATGGGATCTCCGGTAAGTTTCACGGCCAAGGTGTAGGTTCCGTCACCATTGTCGGTGAGGAGCTCGTTGCCTGGCTGAATGTCGGCACCCGTCCATGTGGCACTCCACCAGCCGGTGGTGAGGCGTATCTGAGGATCAGTACTACGTACGGTAACATAGAAGGTAGATTCCTTCATCTTGCTCCATACATCGGGCGAGAAGGTAGCAAGGCATTCGTTGTTGCCATCGTTGCCCTCCATACCAAAGCGGTACTCTCCGCCCCAGCTGATGGCACCATGTGTACCGTCATTCTTCCATATCGATGTCTTTACGGTCTCCCAATGGCCTGTAGGAGCTGGCTCATAGGCAAACTCAGGCATATCAATGTGCTGGCCGTCGTAGGTGAGCAGCTTGCCGGAAAAGGTACCCGTGAAAATATCCTGGGGAACATAGAATACAAGGTTGCTCGTACCCTTGCGGACGAAATCTTCATCAGCTACAACAGTCGGGTTGCCGTCCTCGTCCAAGAGCTCCACACCATTGATAAACTCCATATCGGTGCCATATACGGTGAGCTGGTTACCACCTTGCAACTTCTCGCCCGGCTGCTTGTCGTAACCGCTCACCTTGGTGTGGCCAAGAGTAAGCGGCAAGCGAGAGGTGGCCTCTGCATTCTCGGTGCGAACCGTGATGGTTCCACCCTCCGGGGCGATGCCCGCAGGAGCAGTAAGCCGAAGCATATCATTACCTACTTTTTCGAATTCTGTCACCTTCACGCCACCAGGGAACTCAACTTCTGTTACGTTGTTGAGGTCTGACCCATTGATGGTCATGGGCTGTCCGGTAACTACCTTCGTCGGAAAGAACACCTTGATGCCCAGCCCGACATCGGCTGAGCCATTGTCATCGTTGTCGGAACATGCCGTGAGGGAGACAGCAACCATGACGATGCCAAGGATCAGTCCTAAATAATTAATTATCTTCTTCATGAGTTCAAGTCTTTATTTAATTATGTTTCCGTTTAAGTACCGGCTTCCACGAAAGAAGCCCCTGACTTTATTCTTGGACTGACCAACCCGGATTTTGAGTGAGATTAGGATTCTTCTTGATCTCCGACTGTGGAATGGGATAGAAATAATATTTGTCGTCCCATTGGCGAGTCTTGGGTGTGCGTGTAAGCACCTGGTCGCTGCTGATTGTGGCATCTTGAATGGTCTTGAAGAACTCCGAGCCTTTCTTCCAGCGACGCACGTCCCAGAAGCGATGGTTCTCGAAGGCAAGCTCCACCAGGCGTTCCCGCTCATAGCGAGCCAGCCATTGTGCTCCATCTTCGGTAAACTCCGGCATCTTGATATCGGGACGGTTGCGCAGCACGTTGACAGCCTCGTTGGCCGTCATGCCATAGGTAGCATCGTTGGCACTTCCCGTGGCATTGAATACAGCTTCTGCATAGTCGAGATAGAATTCGGACAGGCGGAAGATGATCCATGTGTGGCGGCGGCGCGTCTGATTGTCGGCCGTGGTGACACACGAGCCATCTACATATTTACGGAGATAATAGCCCGTGGGTGTGGCACCGTACTTAGGCAGAGCATTGAAGCCGCCGGTGAACGTCTCGATGGCTTTCTTCTGGGCACCATTGGAAGGCCATTCGTCGCCATTCTTCACCACGGTGAGAGCGAAGCGCGGATCCAGTCCGGCATAAGGATCCTCGGTCTTGAGGTCTATGCTGCCGGGATGACGCTGGGCGAAAGTCTCCCCATTGTCCTGATATTCGTACTGGTCAACGAGACTTTGCGTGGGGCAGTTGCCCGAAGAACCGTTCTCCACTCCGATGGGATAGTTGGCCATCTCAAAACTGTTCGACTCGCCCCGGCCGAGACCGAAGATGAGCTCGGTGTTGTTCAAGAAGGCGTCATGACCCCAGAGGCTGGCATAGGGACACAGCTTCAGACCCCAACCGGCGGCATGGTCAAGAATGTACTTGCTGGCCTCAACCGCCTTCTCCCATTTAGCCTTGTCGTTGCCGGGGTTGTGAAGGGGAGAGGCTGCATAGAGCAGCGTGCGTGCCTTGAGGGCAAAGGCGGCGATGCGTGTGGCACGGCCAATCTCGGTGCCCACCTCTGTGGCATAGGAGACAGGCAGATGGGGAGCCACGGCATCACATTCATCGACGATGAACTTCACGATCTCGTCCTCGGGCGTGCGCTTGATGTTGTTGGCCTGAGCATTGGTGAGCGTGGTGGTCACCAATGGCACATCGCCGTACGCCTTGTAGAGCTCAAAATAGAAGTAGGCTCTCAGGAAGCGAAGCTCGTAGGGGAACTTCTCCTTCTGATCCATCCAGTTCTGATAGTCGCTGTTATACTTCCAGTCGGAGATATCGGTCTGGTCGATCTTCTCCAGATACGTGTTGATATCAGCAATGGCTGTATACGACTTGGTCCATGTGTTGGAGAGGGGTGCCGCTGGGCTCCAGCCACCATTGACATAGTTGTTTACGGCACCCGTCTCAAGGGCATATTGAGCTTCGTCGGTGGCACCGGCCAAGAAGTAGGCACTGTTCGACTCCAGCTCGTTGTTGTACAGCTGCGCATAGACATCCCAGACCATGCTCTTTATTCCCTCGTTGAAATATTCGAATGTCCACTTCTCGTCACGTGAGTTCTCCTCAGTATAACTAAGATCGACACACGAGGTGAGAGGAACCAATCCCAAGGTGAATATTAATATTTTGCTAAGTTTCATATCTCAAGAAATTATTAGAAAGCTACAGATAAACCAACATTAACACTCTTCATCACAGGATAGCCTGTGTTGAGATTCTCAGCATCCATTGCATCGATATTGTCGAAGGAAAGGAGATTTTCTCCCTGAACGAACAACTTGACACTGGAAACCTTTATCGGGCGAATGACCGAAGCAGGAAGCTTGTAGTAGAGTTCGCAGTCGCGCATCTTGAACCAGCGCACATTGCGGTACCAGATGGTGGAGTTCTGGGTGTTGTTAGCCACCTTCTCGGTAGAGAGGCGCGGATAGAGCGCCTGTGCACCTACGTTGTCGAAGCAGTGGTTGTAGTATTCCTGCGAGAGGTTTCTGTTGTCAGACAGGGCACCCCATACGCCATCTACATACATCAGGTTCTTGATCTGGCTGCCTGCACCCTGGAAGGTGGCATTGACACCAAATCCCTTATACTCCGCACCGACGTTGAAAGCGTAGTTTACAGACGGGAAGCTCGTGCCATGATCCATGGTAACATAGTCGTTCTGATTGATCACGTTATCACCATTGACATCTCTGTACTTGATGTCACCCACCTTGACTTGGCCGAATTCCTGAAGAGGACTGTTCTTAATGTCGTCTTCAGTCTCGAAGAAGCCTTCGGCAATGAGGCCACGCTCGGCATCGGCAGGACCATTGATGGCCGAGAGGTTGGGATAGGCAGGAGTCTCGATCCAGTCTTTGATCTTGCTCTTTGATGCCGTGAAAGAGGCACCGGCATTGATATTGAGACCGTTGGCGAAGGTCTTGACATAGCGCAGGCCGACTTCCATGCCGTAGCTATCTACACGGCCCTTGTCATCGTAAGCTGACTGGATACCGACAACATCGGAGTTGAGCGAACTGGCACTCACCAGGATGTTGCGCCGCTGCTCATAGAAGAGGTCAAACGTCATGTCAAGCGCATTGACAATTCTCAGATCAGTACCGATATTGGCCTTATAGGCAGCCTCCTGAGAAAAATCGCTGGTGGGGAACTGCGTGAGGAAGGCTCCGGAAGCACTGGCGAAGTTGGTGCCATACCAGAACTGCCCGTGAGAAGCATTCCATGTGGCGAGCCAAAGTCCAGCCTGAGGCACATAATCGGTGTGCTGAATGCCGGCCGACATGCGGAGCTTGCCATAGTTGAGCAGCCCTTCAGTTTGATTGGCATAGATCCAGCCGAGACCCAGCGATGGAGAGAAAGCCCATCTGGCAGGATAACTGCGGTTAGATCCGTTGGCAGCCAGCACCAGGTCGGCCATATACTTGTTGGCATGGTCGTAGTGCAGGTTCAGATTCCAGTTGGTGCGATACCAGGTACTGCTGCGGTTGTCACGTATCTCGCCCTTGATGTTGTAGTTGGCGTTGGCGGCCAGATTGTCGCCATTGGCTAACTGGGTAGCATACTTGAGTCCGGCTTCGAAGGTGGCAATGCGCCATTGGGTATCTACCCAGTGGTTGAACACCAGCTTGTCCTCAATGGTACCGTTCACCACCTCTTGCATAGCTCCCTGGGCATCATAGTAGTTCCAGCCATACTGATAGTTCTTGGTGCGGGTCTCGATGGTGTTGGACGAGTTGTCGTATGAGGCACCCACATAGAACTTCAGCCCTTTGGTGATGATGTCCAGATCCTGCTCAAGCGTCATGTTGGCCCAGATCTGACGCTGATGCGTCTTCTGGAATCCAGTACCCTCCGCCTTGGCCAGGAGGTTGAAGTTGCCAAATGTCTGGCTACCACCCCAAATGCCGTTCTGCGTACGGATAGGGAAAGCCAGGGCAGGTGCCTTGTACAGATGCCACCAGGCATCACTCGAACTGACATTAGGCACGCCGTTGGTCTCCATGAGTATGGCCAGGACACCCACGTTGACCCGCGTGGTGTTTGACACCTCAAAATCTACGTTGGCACGGATATTGGCCTTGGAGTATTTCAACTGCGAGTTCCAGTCGCCCTGATCGGGATGCTTATAGAGTCCGCGTGCATCGGTGTAGTTGAGCAGGGTGTAATACTGTACCTTTTCGGAGCCACCATACATCGAAACAAACGCATTGGTCTCATGAGCCGTATTCTTGAACACTTCTTTCTTCCAATCTACATTGGGATAGACAAACGGATCGCTGCCATCAAGAAACTTCTGTAGCTCGGCATCGGTGTAGGCCGGAGACAGTTCATCATTGAGGTGCGCCCTGTTCAGTGCGTTGGCATAGTCGTAAGCGCTGACCATGTCGGCCGACTGTGGATCGAACTGAAACTTATGCGAGAATCCCATCTTGAAATGGTTTCCACTGTTGGCTTGCCCATGCTTGGTCTTCACCAGCAGCACACCGTTGATGCCCTCATGGCCATAGAGTGCCACGGCGGCAGCGTCCTTGAGCACGGTGACGCTCTCCACCTCTTCGACAGGCAGGCGGTCGATGGGCCGCTCATAGCCGTCCACAAGGATAAGAATGTCTTTCTCTCCGGTGGTGTGCACGCCGCGAATGTTGAACGAGGCTCCCCGGCCTTCCTCACCCTTGAAGCCGGTGTTCTGGATAGCCGTCAGGCCCAGCAACTTGCCATAGAGGGCATCGGCCAGACTGATGGCTGACGTGTGGCTGAGCTCTTCGGCGGTGATGGTCGTCGTGGCTGCCGTGGTGAGGAAATCTGAGCTGTTAACGCCATGACCTAATTCCACCTTCTGCTGCTTGTTGCCCAGCGTGGCCTGAGCATGCGCAGTAACAGCTGGAGAGCAAAGGCCTATCAAGCTATATATCAATATATTACTTACTTTCATATTTTTCAATTTTTACGAATTACTGATAATTGAAAATCCTACCATCCGGGGTTTTGAGTAAGACCATAGCCCTTCTGCACTTCTTTGCGCGAAACCGGGTCGAGATACCATTTGTTGGTCCAGTAGCCGGCATCCCACCAGCGACGGTGGCCGACGACGATCTCGGGGGTTTCATATTCGAACTTAGGCCATGCTTCACCCTCGCTGGGCTTCCATTCAGTTTTCTCACCCATCATACGCTGGCCATTGGCATCCAGACGATAGACTACCATCTCGTGGAGCGGCTTGGTGAAGAGATCCTGACGCTTGCGGCGAATCATGTCATAAACTCGGTCACCGCACTCGGCACCGATCTCGCAGTTGCGCTCGCGAAGGATCTCGTTGATGAGGTTCTCCTTGTTAGATGTCAGGTGCAGTTCTGGATTCATCTTCTCCAGACGGCCCAGACCCACACGATCACGAACAACGGCTATATCGTCGAGGGCCCCCTTGAGGTCTCCGGTCTCTGCCTTGGCCTCGGCACGAATGAGATACATCTCTGCCAGTCGAATATAGGCAACACCGATGTACTCGTCGTCCATCTTCGCAGCATCGTAGTCGAGCATCCACTTGAATTTACGGTATCCTGACCTTACGTCATCGCTGCCCTCCACGCCAAACTGGTCGGGAGCAGCGGTTCGTGCACCATGATACCAGGTGTCTATATATTTGAAGCCATTGTAGTCGCTGCACCCAACGGTACTGGGGAGTGACTGGCGCGGAACCACCATCGTCTCGTACAGGCGTGGGTCACGATCCTTAAAGATGTCGATGCCTTCGGGGTTCTTTTTGGCACCGTAGAGTTTGGCATAAGGATAGTCACGGCCGTCCTGCATGCCGAAGCACTCCATGAGCTCATTAGTTGGCACTGCGCCTCCCTGGCGGTAACAGTCGAGAGCAAAGCCACTCCAGCCCCAGCCCCAGCCATTGGTAACGGTACCGTCCTGAACAGAGCTGGACATGAGCTGCGTGGGGTGGGCATCAAAGAGCTTCTCATGATGGGTTGCATCATTGCGGTAACGGTAGGCACGGCGGAAGGCCATGCGATAGCCGCCCTCGTCCTGGGTGGCAGGCTGTATCAGCTGATAGTAGTTGCCATTGGACTCGTTGTCCTGGAAGAACTCGTTACAGTATTTCAGGCAGCGGTTCCAGAGCGATGGATCTTCCTTACCGAACCATACGTTCAGGACATTGGTGCCCTCAGCCTTGTCAGGGCTGTAGTCCATGTAAGGCTTGTCGCTGTTGAACAGCGGAGAGGCAGCAAACATCCACACCTTGGCGCGCAAGGCACGTGCAGAGGCCCGCGTAAGACGGCCAGACCACTGGTTGATGTCTGCATCAGGAATGTTCCATATATAGCCTGGCTCATCAATGGCGCACTGGCACAGGGAGTCGATAAACTCCACGGTCTCCAAGGCGGTAGCGCGGGGCTGCTGGTACTCTTCGCCCACGGCATAGGCCTTCTTCACGAGGCAAAGGCCGCCGAAATTGCGGAAAGCATCGAAGTAGCGGCTGGCCATGATGGTGTAGGCCTCACCTTTCAGGCGGCTTTTCTCCTTGTCGTCCATATCAGGCACCCTGTCGATGTTCTCTATGATCTGCCAGCACTTGCGCACGGTCTCATAGATAGACACGCGGCCGCCGGAATCGCCGCTCAGACCACCGGTTATCGTGGAATAGGAGAATTTGCCCTGATAGTTGCCGTTCTCCGTGTCCTGAGCATCTTCGGTCAGCGAGCCGGGATAGTAGCTCTGAATAGGACCTCCCCAGCCCACGTAGCACTGATAGGAATCGGAGAGCACGTCGATGGGTGCTCCGTTCATCATGTTGCCTGAGGTATAAGTGCAGTAGATTTGGCCGTAGGCACTCCAGAGAAAGTTTCGGGTATATTCTGCCTTAGTAAAGACGGTGTCAATGTTCACATCGACACCCGGAGCTTTCTCCAGGAAGCCATTGCCGACTTTCAGCTCGTCCACACAGCCTGTGAACATCGTGGTGCCCAAAGCTATGGCCAGAATATGATGATAGAATATCTTTTTCATTCTCAATTGACATTTAGAAGTTTACTTGTACACCGAAGTTATATACACGGGTCATAGGATAACGCACACCGTAATCGAGGCCTGAACCTGGTGCTTCGGGGTCATTGCCCTTGAAGTTGGCAAATGTCAGCAGGTTCTGTCCTGTGGCATAGATGCGGATATAGTTGAACAGCGGCAGCCACTTGGGGTTGTTGATGGTATAGCCAAGCTCGACGTTTTTCAGACGGACATATCTGGCGTTGATAAGCCAGGGCTGAGAGTCGCGATTGTTATGCACACGGTTGGTGAAGGAGATACGTGGAAGGATGGCATTGGGATTGTCCTCCGTCCAAGAGTTGTCTGCCACCCACTGAGCCAAGGCCGACGTATTGGTGGAACCAAACTGGTCGCGGAAGTATCCGTTCAGCAGTCGGCTCACATGGCTGGCACCTGTCCACAGCATAGAGAAGTCGAAGCCTTTCCACTGGAGGCTGGCATTCACCGAGTAGTTGATCTCAGGATTGTCGGTGTAGCCCAGCGGCTTCTGGTCGTTTTGGTCAATGATGCCATCGTCGTTAAGATCAACATATACAGCATCGCCATACTTCAGTTCGATGTTCTGGTTAGGCATGTCCACACCATATTTCTCCTTGTAGCGTTCCTCGGTACCTTCCTGATAGAACTCGAAGAGGTCGTAGCCGAAGCGCTGTCCTACAGGCAGACCGGTACGCCGCAGGTAATCGTACATGGGCGGTACCTCCAGCATCTCAATAACCTTGTTCTTGGCATAAGCAATGCTTGGCGAGATGGTATAGCGTATATCGTGCCCGATGTTGTCAGTCCAGTTCAAGGTGACCTCATAGCCATGGTTCTTTACACGGCCCTCATTGACGTAGCTTGATGGCAGGCTGGTCACGGCTGGGAGCAGCGAAGCGTTTGACACAAGAATGTTCTTGCGGTTCTCCCAGAAGAAGTCCACGTTGACCGTAAGCTTGTCCTTAATGAAGGCGGCATCGAAGCCCAAGTCGGTCTTTGTGGCCGTCTCCCAGGTCACGTTGGGGTTACCGGCGGTGAGCTCGCGCACAGCCTGCAGCCAGTTGCCGCTGGTACCGAAGTTGGCACCGCGTATCTGCGGATTTCCCGTCATAGAACCCTGATAGAACTGCCATGCGCCGGGCAGATAGAGGAATCGGGCACCGTTGGTGTTGTCGTTACCCACCTTACCCCATGAGCCGCGGATCTTCAGGTAGCCGATGTAGTCTTTCACGGGTGCCCACCACTTCTCGCTCGAGGGGATCCAGCCTACAGAGAATGAGGGGAAGGTGCCATAGCGCTTGCCCTCGGCAAAGTTCTCAGAGCCGTTGTATCCAATGTTGAAGTCAATCATATACTTCGTGTCGTAGTCGTAGGTGACACGCCCCACGAGACCGACGTAGCCCTTGGGGATAGATTGGTAGAGACTGTTGTCCGAATCCCAGGGATAATAGGTCTTGCTCTGGTTGTAGAGCAGCAGTGCGCCTACATTGTGGCGGCCAAACTTGCGGTTGTAATTGAAGCTTGCCTCAGCATACCAGTTGCGGTTGCCCCACTTCGACTCGTTGTAAGGCAGCGGCCATGTGATGTTCTCCTTGCGTAGCACTTCCTGTCCATCTACCAGCGTGGCCACATACTGCACGCCGGTACCGAAACCGTTCTCGCGGTTCTTCTGTGCCGTATAGTCAGAGTTGTATGAGCCCTTGATCTTGAAGCTCAGGCCATCGGTGAGGAAGCTCATGTCCAGCTTGTACTGGATATCAAAGTTCAGCACGTTGGTGCTCTCATTGACAAATCCCAGATTGTAATAGTTGGACAGGGCATCACGGTCGAACGGGCCTACGATGTTCTTGTCGGCGATGATGTGCCGGCCTTCAGCGTCCACACCGATTCCGGCATAGGGCGTAGCACCCTGCAGGTAGCGGAACAGGAAGCCTTCACCGCCACCCATGGTGTTGCGGTTCTGCACACGGCCACCGATGGTCAGCGACAGCTGACTGTATTTGGATACGTCGATATCCAGGTTGGCACGGTAGTTATCCTCAAATTCGCAGCGA